>FZPS01000048.1_pt631 | contig 18184 bp, 19 predicted proteins | sample 1817821 | NCBI WGS metagenome assembly FZPS01 (sample SAMEA104158645, study PRJEB21678) | metagenome | place: Germany | collected 2015-04-21
GTTGGACCTGCATATACAGTTTTTCTGGTGTAATATGCAGTAAGCTCGTTTAGATAGTCGTCGCGCGATCCGCCACCTACTATGTGTATAACAGAACAGGATTTGCCCGTCAAGCCCTCTAGCTGTGAAAGCGTCTCAGCATAACTCTGAGCTAGACTTACATATACACACTGCATGAGTTCCCCAACCGATTGCGGTATTTGCTGACCAGTCTCTGAACAGTAATTCTTTATTGCGTCTATCATGCTTTTGGGAGCAAGGAAGCTACCGTGGTTTACATCTATACCGGATTCAAAGTAATCGCACTCACTTGCCATTCTACATAGGTCATCAAAACTGTATTTAATATCGAGCTCCTTACGGATGGACTGAATTATCCAAAGGCCCATAATATTCTTTAGGTATCGATACCGATAGTCGTAGCCGCCCTCGTTTGAGAAATTCGCGAGACGACTTTCCTCATTGACCACGGCTTTCGGAAGCTCCGTTCCCATCAAGCTCCATGTTCCGCTGCTTATGTAGACGGCGTTTTCGTCAAGTGCGGGTACAGCCATGAATGCAGAGCCGGTATCGTGCGTTGCAGGGAGCACAACTTCGCAGTTGAAACCTAATTCAGCAGCAACCTCGGGAGAGAACCTACCTACTACAGTTCCCGGCATATTCAGTTCACCAAAAAGCCTTTGAGGGAATCCGAGCATCTCGATCAGCTCACTGTCCCAATCCTTTGTCTCTGCGTTAAGAAGCCCGGTTGTTGACGCGTTTGTATACTCGTTCATTTTGACAGAGGTGAGGAGATAGTTAAAATAGTCCGGTATCATTAAGAAGCTATGGGATTTTTCAAGAATCTCGGGTGACTGTGACTTCAGAGCATAGAGTTGATAGATAGTGTTGAAGATTTGCTTTTGAATTCCGGTCCGAGCATACTGCGCCTTTTCAGAGATGATCTTTGAAACCTCGGCATCCATGCCGTCAGTTCTGTGGTCGCGGTATGCAAAGGTCTGGCCGAGTACGTGTCCCTTTTCGTCTAGTAGGACATAGTCGACTCCCCACGTGTCAATGCCCATAGAAACGGGAATCTTGCCAAGCTCACGACACCTGACAAGACCTCTCTTTATTTCAAGAAAGGTTCTGTCGAGATCCCAACAGAGGTGCCCCTCTATATCTACCATGCCGTTGTCGAAGCGGTACACCTCCTCGAGGACTATCTTTCCGCCTTCGACATAGCCGAGCATATGTCGTCCGCTTGATGCGCCGATATCAACAGCAAGATAATATTTCGTCATAGACTCCTCCATCTGATTGCAGAGTAATCTCAGATTTGCTGCAACCTTAGTCAAGTATGTAAATGTATAAATCTAACAATTAGTCTACTATATTTTGAGTATCAAAACAATACCCGGTAACACACACGGATCGCAATCTGCAACACACGTTGTATCCGTTTTCATCCTCTACCTGATGCTAATCTTTTTCGTATAAAACTGAAGGTTTTCTGTTCGCCCTCGTTTGCGAGCATTCTCAGAAGTCCCTCGATCTGATCCGATGTCTCTGGGTGGATAAACCGCCCTTCCTTTGCCGACAGAAAGTACTCAAGGGGGGAGGAGTCTGTGTAGTTATCCTTCATGTAGTTTTTACTTGCACTGACACGGTCACAGAACATCTCCACAACATATTTATAGGGCATGGGGATTGGCTGCAACAACTTGGTGACCGGATTATAGTCCGTCCAGTACTCAAAGTGGTGCCTGTTCCTCCCTTTGTGGTGCATCCATGCGGTCGAGTATCCTATTGCTTCGCGTTCTGCTTCGTTAGGGCTCCTGTTTCCCTGATAATACTTTACGCCGACTATAAATTCAGCAGGGCCATACTTTGAAAGATCGTGGAATAGCCCCCGAAACGGAATACCAGCCTTGAAACAGTGACGGATGACCATGTGCCTATGTTTTGTGATGGTCCTAAAGTGCAGTAGACATTTTCTCATAAAAACTCCCCGGAATCTTACTGAAGCTGATTCTATGGTGCCTATTCCTAATGTTTATACACTAATAATAGCATATTGAAACCCCGTTAACAACAAGTCTATCGAGCGCCCAAAAACCTGTACCATACGCTTTTATTTGTGTTATACTGATATGGAATAATCGGTAGAGAAATATATGCACAAGATTTCTCATATCACTAAATGAAGTACCTTTCAAATTACTACATAGAGAATGGAGTCCATGTATATGAGTAAGACGAAAGACAATACACCTGCAGAGATAAGGAAGCTGAGCCTTGCAGTGCAATTACGATTAAGGCTAGAACCGCTGTATCTACCTCTCTGCTTCTTAAGCTTTGTTATATTGGATCTCTCCTTCAGATATATTTATGATTTTGTGTTCACTACCGGACTGCTATCATATTACCCGATGATGTTTACATTCTTCTGGTCATTGCTTATGACTTGTGTTATCGGTGTTATACCGGGAGTGGCAAAGCGCATAACCATGATGGTTATTGTTTCGATATATGCAATATTCAACATAGCCCACGCTGTCGGCTTTACGATATTTAACAACTTCTTTTCATTCGCTGACCTTACGTATCTCGGCAACGGCATCAAATTCTTTAGCTTTACATACCTCAAAGTACGAAAGCTTTTGGTATTCACCGCTTTCTTCTCGGTCTTCATTATGGGATTTGCTGCGTGGCTATCCGCCGCGGAATCAAGAACAAAAATGAAAACAGAAGTAATTTCTTACGTGGCTGGAGCGCTAGTGTCTGCATGTGCCATCCTGGTAATACATTCGACTCTTATGGAACAGGGTGCCACCAGCCAAATGAGCTGGAGCGTCGCATCTGCTGAGGAAACTGAGAGCGTAATTTACGCCGACTTTACTGATGTGAATCAGAGCATGGGCGTTTCGGGAATATATCAATTCACTGTACGGGACTTAATAAAGACATCTGGACTGGAGGAGTGGATTGAGAAATCCTCAATATATGCGGAGCTGGATGCAGCTTATGCCGAAAGGGAGGGCAGGCATAATATTCCAAACGAGATGACTGGTGTATTTGAGGGGAAGAACCTTATATATATTATGCTCGAGTCTATAGATACCTGGATGATAGATGAGGACTACATGCCGGAGCTCTACTCCCTTCAGCAGAAAAGCATCAATTTCGCTAACCACTACACCCCCCTGTTTATTAATGCGGGCACCTTTAATACCGAGTTTACCGCACTTACGGGAGTCCTAACGCCAACATCCGGAACACGGAAGAGTACATATACTGCTAACTGCTTCTCATGGTCACTGCCATCGCTGTTCAAAGAGAAGGGATATGCCGCAAATTCCTTCCACAGTGCCGAACCGAGCATCTATGACAGGGGAAACATCCACCGGGCAATCGGGTTCGAAGAGTATCACTGTTGGTATAACTTAGGCATGGGCCACTATATGAAAGACAGTCATCTCATTAATGGCTTTGACAAGATAGTTGCGCAAGAACCCTTCTTTAGCTTCGTGATCACTTTCTCCGGACACGGACCCTACACGGAGGAGATGGGGACAATATCAGAACCACACTTACAGAGGGCGATCGACGCTGCAAATTCGAAGGGTATAACCGGTGAAGATAAAAACTCGCTTGAATACTATCATGCCATAGCACATGCAATGGAGACCGATGCCTTTATTGGTCAACTGATGGAGAAGCTGGAGGAGAGTGGATTTATTGAGGACACTGTGGTGATACTTTTCTCCGACCATTATGCTAAATATATGAGTGACACCGAATATCTGCTTAAAATCAAGGGGGTCAGTAACACGGATCTACTCTGCAATACCCCGTTTATCATATATAGCAAAGATATGGAGCCGCGCGAAATAAGTATGATCACATCAACTATCGATATATTTCCAACTGTAGTAAACATGTTTGGGCTCGATGTCGATCTAAAGTACTTCATAGGCGATGACATATTCGGTGGAAACCATCCCGGCTATGTAATGTTCAGAGGTTATTCATGGTACGACGGCGTGACCTATTATTCGGCAGATTATGGCGATGAGGTTACCGAGGAAATACTAGAGAGGAACGCTGAGGTTGTGGGGCGCGTGAACCTCTCCTGGGATACACTTAAATCAGACTACTTCAGATATTTACTTGGCAAATAGATAAACTATAAGCTCCCCTTTGGGTGTATACCTGATTTAACAAAACTCAGGGCTCCCCAGAGGGGAGTGTTTCCATATGGGCTTTTGCGGAGGGGGTATTTGTCAAGAATAGTGACAGAAATATACGCAGTAGCGTAAATTTCTGCTAAAACAAGTGTAAGTTATTACAATAATTTCAAATTATAGGTTGATTATTGTGGAAAAATCTGCTATAATCCAATAAATGAATTTTTCCTTAATTGTGATATTTAGGAACAATTAGGAAATAAATAATACTTTATTGGAGGTACTTAATATGTACTATGGGAGTAATTACTCTCTTGTGTTTGTCTATAACACAGACACCAACAAAGTGTTACTTTGCAAGTGCAAAGGGGAAAACACAGATAATTTCGATTTCATCGGTGGTAAGCGCAGACCGGAAGAAAGCGGCATTGAATGCGCGTACAGAAGACTGAATACTGAAACATCGATGGATGAAAGAGACATCACACTTCAAAGAGTGCTGGATTTTTATCATGTTCTAGATCAGCGGCGTTTGCAGGTATATGCGGGAGCCGTATCCTGTGATGGAGATATTTTGAACGATAGCAGCAGATATATGTGGGCAGACATCGATGGGGATCTGTGCAGCTGTCATGAGTATATTACTGAGAGCTGCCTCAACTACATCTTGTCATCCCTTAACTATAGTCCGGAGATTGGGCTTTTTGAAGGAACGAAGAAAAGCTGAAAAAAGATGCATAAGTTTTGACCCTGAAAGTTCACTATTTTGGTAAATAATAATTGCATATATCTTTGAATATGGTATAATCTTCTTAGGTTTACAATATCACAAAGGAGTTATGTAGATGAACAAAGATCTGGGTGAAAAACAGAAACGCATAAGAATAAGTCTCGGCCTAGTCATGCCCCTGCTTTATCCAGTTATCGGACTTCTCATGTTGGGCTTCGTTGTTTTTCCGACACCGAGGGGGGACGGCACTTCTACCCTGTCACAAGTGCTTTCAGTTATTAGTGTTGTAGCAGCTGTCTTATTGGTAGCCTATATTGTCCGGCAGATAACTCATTCTGGCATTGAACTGTATGAGAATGGGTTTATTCTGAAGAAGGCTCTCAGTCAAAGGGTCTTTATGCGAGACGACATCAAAGTCATTTACTGGGATCGACCAGGACAGTTTGCTGGTACAACCCGCACTGTTGTCAGAAAGACAAACGGATTTGCTGAGGTCACGCTCACAAGTGGTGAGGTAGTAAAAATACCCGACTCAGCTTACAAGAAGCTCCCCGACGAGCTTGGACAATGGCAGGCAGAGCAAAAGATTCCTTTTGAGTACTAGTTTTCCATCTGCAGTACAAATACATAATAAACTAAAGACCAACACCAAATTATGGTGTTGGTCTTATCAATTAGTGGGCTACATTGAACGTGTTGTTATAAAGTCAACGCCTGTTCCGCAGGCATTTTCGACTACAATATCTCCGGCCTTAACCGGGGAGCGAAGACAGACATTATTGAGGGTCTTTACTACATTAAAAATCATTTGCTTGGGGACGGGAGCGTTTGTCTTTACTGGGCATCTCGGGTGTTCAGCCCCTTCTATACAAACGGTAGATGTGATAATCCGGCACGGGTTTTTTACCTCTTCCTGTCCGTATTTTTCTCCTCTTGCGCACTGATGACCTTCTACACGGTAGTTTTCCTCGGGATAGACCTTCAGATGACAGCCTCTAGGGCATACGGTACATATCAATTCAGTCATACTATAAAACCTCCCCTAAGGTCACGGTCTTCTCCACAGGGAAATGCACATTTTCCTCACTTGCTGGATCCTCGGTGACCGAAACCTCGATCTCATCAAATCCCTTTGAGATGCACTGTCTTAGTGTGTCTTCATCAATGACGATCTTCTCCATCTCTCCGGGTGTTAGCCTGACTCGCTTAAATCGCTTTAGCTCACTGTTACCCGCCTTTACATGGATTGTACTTTTGCCAAATATGCGGTTTGTGCGGAAGAAGACCTCAATGTTATGTAACTTCACCTTTAGGTCAATCAGCTGGGGTACAGTGTAAGAAATACCGTTTCCGTTTATCAGTTGAATTACGTCCGCGTTCTCATCAGTGATACTGTGCGTAATGTCGGCACTATTTGAAGAGGCGATTTTTAGTATTCGTTGGGCAGCTGACTTACCAGCTTCACTGCTCTCATAAGTCACGTAGTCGACCAGGTCATGGACATGTACTACATTCCCGCAAGCGAAAATGCCTTCAACGCTTGTTTCTAAACTTTGATTGACAATTGGACCGCCTGTGCGGCTGTCTATCGCAATATTCGCTCCCTTTGACAGTTCATTCTCAGGTATAAGTCCTACCGACAGCAGGACCGTGTCGCACTCAATATATTGCTCCGTTCCTGGGATGGGATTACGGTTGTCGTCCACTTCCGATATCGTAACGCCTTCAACCCGTGGATACCCGTGAATTTGGGTTATTGTGTGGGATAGGTAGAGCGGTATGTCATAGTCATGGAGACATTGGACTATGTTTCTGGCTAGTCCACCAGAGTAGGGCATTATCTCAACACATGCAAGGACTTCGGCTCCCTCCAGGGTCAGGCGTCTGGCCATAATCAGTCCGATGTCACCCGAACCGAGAATCACTGCCTTGCGGCCAACATGGTATCCTTCCATGTTAACGTAACGCTGAGCTTGGCCTGCCGTAAAAATACCTGACGGGCGAGTTCCGGGAGTGCCGATAGGGCCGCGGGGACGTTCTCTGCAGCCCATTGCGAGAATTACCGCTTTTGCTTTTAGGATTTCATACCCGTTAGTAGAGCTGACAACGTGTAACTCCTTATCGTCAGTTAATTCAATTACCATGGTATCTAACTTTACCTGTACTGACGAATCACGGAGCATATCGATAAAACGTGACGCGTACTCGGGACCTGTAAGCTCCTCCTTAAAGTAGTGGAGACCAAATCCGTTATGTATACATTGATTTAGGATTCCACCGAGTTCCTTGTCCCGCTCAACTATTACAATATCCTTTACTCCACATTCCCAGGCGCTCAACGCCGCTGCAAGACCTGCTGGGCCTCCGCCAATAACAATCAGATCATGTATCTTGACATGCATCTTAAATCTCCCTCCTCTTGGTATGCTCAGCTAGTATAAAGCTACCTTCGCCGTCCTGCAAAACCTGTTCCGGTGGAATTTGATATTCACGAGATATGATCTCCACGATTCTTGGAGCGCAAAAGCCACCCTGACACCTGCCCATACCGCTTCCGGCGCGTCTCTTTACTCCGTCAACGGTGTGGGCTGGGATAGGACTTCTCAGTGTATCGATTATTTCGCCCTCGGTTATTGTTTCGCATCTGCAGACGACTCTTCCGTATGCCGGGTTATTACTGATAAGCTGAGCTCTTTCTTCGGGCGTGAGTTCAGAAAAGCGTATTCTTTTGCGTGTTCCATTCCAGTGCTCCTTATTCTCCAGCTTTAGCCCATCATCCTTTAGCAGGCCAACTGCATGTACAGCTATGGCGGGAGCAGCAGTAAGGCCGGGAGATTTTATTCCCGCAAGGTCAACAAAGTGTCGGGCACATATCCCGATAATAAAGTCATCGACATCACTGTTTGCACGCAATCCTGCGAAGTTGCGTATATTTTCACCGAATGATATCGAGGGGACGCTTCGAACTGCGGAGTTCCTGATGAAGTCCAATCCCTCTCCAGTGGTTGCCAAATCTTCGCGATTGGTAGCGACGGCATTTGGACCAACGATCAGGTTACCGTGAACTGTGGGTGAGACCAGCACACCCTTGCCATTTACGGTTGGGCATTGAAATACCACATGCCGTACTCTATCACCTTCCGATTTATCAAGAAGGTAGTACTCACCCTTGCTTGGTGTTATCTTGAAAGCCGGTTCTGCTACCATATTGTGAATTATGTCACTGTTCACACCTGCAGCATTAATTACAAAATCGGCCTTAATAACTTGGTCTTTTGTTTGAAGACTCCAGTGGTCACTCTCATCTGTTATTGAGAGAACTTCCGTCGAGAGTAGGAGGTCAACACCGTTCTTAACTGCCGTTTCAGCAAGTGCTATTCCATACTCCCATGGGCTTACAATGGCAGCAGTAGGCGCATATAGTGCCCCGATTGCAGATTCAGAGACTTCCGGCTCAATAGCTCGGAGCTCGTCTCTTGAGAGCAAACGGAGCCCGGGAACGGAGTTTTCAACACCTCTACGATACAGTGTATTCAGAGTTTGCATGTCGGTATCGTCAAAGGCAAGTACTAGTGATCCAGTTTGCCGATACGGTACACCCAAATCGGCGCAGAGTTCCTTTGCCATTTGACAGCCTTTAACATTCAACTCCGCCATGAGTGTGCCTGGCTGTGGATCGTAGCCGGCATGGATTATTGCGCTGTTTGCTTTTGTAGTGCCGCAACAGATATCATTTTCTTTTTCCAGAACTACAACTCTTGTCTTGTAGCGACTTAGCTCATAGGCTAGAGAAGCGCCAATTATCCCACAACCTATGATGGCTACATCATATTTATTTATCATTGTTCGATGTCCTCCAGACATTTTGTATTAAACTGAAGCGTGCATGGGCAAAAGAAAAAGAGCATAAGAAAACAGCTATACTGTTTACCCTTTGCTCTAATACTCTCAAGGTATACACCAAGTAATATACTGACCACAGGATATTTCTACCCTGAGTATGTTTGTTTTATTTAAGAAGTGTTACATAGACCATACGTCGTGATTTGTTGAAGATATTGCAATTGCCCCGGCAGATAAAGCAGTAATGACGTCCTCCTTATCGCTTATCAGTCCACCTGCTATAAGCGGCTTGTTCAGCTCGACGCTCAACTTCCGGATTATTTTAGGCATTAGACCGGGAAGAATTTCAATCAGGTCTGCGCTGTCATTTTGGTCTGCCTTACGTATGTTCTCCAATGCTAAAGAATCGAGAACGAAGAAACGTTGTATTGCAAGGCAATTGAGGGATCTGCAGTAACGGATAAGAGATGGTTTTGTTGAGATGATCCCGTCTATCTGTGTATTTTTTACCAGGAAGTCAACTGCCGCTTCCCGCGCAGATAGGCCATCAAGCAAATCGATATGCACAAAAACAATTTTACCCGCGTTTTTGAGACGGTGTACGATGTCTTTTATTGAGTTGATATTCCCATACAGAACGAATACAACTTTACAGTTACAAGTTAGGCAATAGTATATGTCCCTGTGGCTCTTAACCGCGGCTATAACCGGATAGTTTTCTAACACCTCAATAAGTCCGGCATGATCTACCATTCATATCCGCCCTTCCATCAACTCTTCATATCTATTCTATATTGTTTTTATCGAACATTCAACCACAAAACAATACAAAACTTTTTCATGCAAATTGTGCGATATGTTGCACTATGTGATTTGATTTGAATACAAGTGGGTAATAAATAGTACACCATTATCCTTTGAGGGAAATCTGGCATCACTCGGACATCACAGGATAAACATAAGTCAGTTGGTTAATGTCAAATGGGAAAAAATTTCGAAAAGAATCGTTCAGAATATAGTGGAAATCGTCGCTAAAATAGTGTAAAATAGCTATGCAGGAAAAGTTATCTTCAGGAATTTTCTGAAAGTATCGGGGTATGTTGCGTTATGGACATGCTATCTTTGCAGGTAGTCTGGTTATGTTAGTGTGAATTATAGTATTATTGGTACTGAGAGGGGAGGAGAAGCATGGCTTTCGCAATGAAGTTTAATATGGTTGATGTGATCGTAAGCGACAGTTTAGAAAACTGCTATGTAAATGGTAAGAGGGTTGGTTTTCAGTTTGACATCCGTCTGGACTACTACCGGGGACAGTTTTTGTCGGTTATCGAGGAGCTGGAAGTGACAGTTAACGGAGAAAAGATCGATACCGAATCTATCCGATTCAGGCTTCACGATAAGGAATTCGGAGTCTGTCAGCTAGAGACTTGCTGCAATGAGTTCTGGAGGGTTACAGAGCCCGCTACAATCTTTGTGCGTAAGGGTGGCGGACTACCAGAAGGGGAGCACGATATCGAACTAAGGCTCATGTTCAGGTCGCCCTATATGGCTATTGGCCCGAACAAGTATATGCCGGTCGACAACTGCGGTACGAAAAAACTCCGGGTGAAATTCTAAGAGGGGGGGAGAAGCAATGTCAAACATTAAGATAGCGTGTTCTCTGTTTAGTTTTGGAACACCTTATATTCAAGGTCATATGAGTTTGGAGGACTGCATACGTAAAGCTGCAGAAATCGGATGCGAAGGATATGAGATAGTTGCAGCCCAGATGATAGCCTCATACCCATATGTGACCGATGAGGTCGCAGGAGAGTTTGCCCGTTATTCGGACAAGTACGGCATTAAGCCCATTTGTTATGCCGCTAACATGGATAGGGGACTGTTAAAGGGTAGAGATTTGACCGATGACGAGATGCTCTCCAGGGCAATAAACGATATCAAGAGTGCACATCGCCTTGGTTGCGGTGTTATGAGACAGCAGTACTTAATAGGACCCGAGGCTATGGTACGCCTTGCGCCATACGCGGAGGAATACGGGGTCAGAGTTGGCATCGAGATCCATAATCCGGAGACTCCAACGTCTCCCAAAATAATGGAGTACAGGGAAGCGTTCGACAAATGCGGTTCACAGTATTTAGGATTTATTACCGACTTTGGGTGTTTTTCTACAAAACCCAATAAGCCATACTGGGACCGGGCCCTTGCAAACGGTGCACAGCCTGAGATGCTGGATATGCTTGCACAGATGCGGTATGACGAGGTGCCGCAGGAGGAAGCAACAGAGAGACTACTAAAAGCTGGAGCGAACAGTGCGGTCCTAGGTGCAGTTGCAAGTTCATACGGCTTTGTTCAGTTCCGTAGGGAGGCCGACCTTGAAGGCCTGAAGTCTATAATTCCTCAGAACTTTGAGTTCCATGCTAAGTGCCATTATGTAAGCGAGGATTTAGAAGAGGCAAGCATTCCATATGATGAGGTACTTTCCACAATAGTCGATTCTAATTTTGATGGATATGTCGTAGTGGAGTATGAAGACGAAGGCGGCTACGACTCTGTCGAGATGACAAGACGATGTGTCGCAATGATAAAAAAGATATTGAACAATAAGTAGGTAACCTTGTAAGGAAAAATTTATATAGAAAGAGTGAAGGAAATGAAGGAAATAAGAGAAGTAAGAGTAGGAATAATTGGAGCAGGTCAGATATCACACCGCCACATGAACATCTACTCTAACATCCAAATGCGTGCCAGGCAGTTAGGATTTACTGCAAAGGTGGTAGCCGTAGCTGAGATCGACCCAAGACGTCTTAAAGCTTGGGGAGAGCGGTACGGGCTTGACGAGAAAGACATGTACACAGATTTCCGTGAGTTGCTAAAGAGAGACGATATTGACACGATCGATGTCTGTGTTCACAACAACCTACACGTTCCTATCTCAATTGCTGCGATGAAGGCAGGGTTTGACGTATACTGTGAAAAGCCTTCTGCTGCAAGCTACCACGACGCACGACTAATGATTGATTGTGCAAAGAAGCTTGGACGCAAATACCACGTCCAGATGAGTTCTCTCATGAACTTGCAGACCCGTACCGCTAGAGACATGATTGCGGAGGGAAAATTGGGTACACCCTATTTTGCAAACCTCGAGATGGTCACAACAAGAAGGCGTCCAGGGTACGACCTTCCTAGTTTTACAACGGACTTTTACTCAAAGCGCGCGGCAGGACATGGTCCAACCATTGACCTTGGCGTATATGTAATTGGACAGATGCTATATGTCTTAGGCTTACCTAAGCTAAAGAGCGTATCTGGTTTAGCAAAGCAAGGAATGGAGTTGGATGAACGGCTAATTACCAATCCTGACGGTTTCGGTGTTGAGGATATAGGCAACGGTTTTGCAAGATTTGAGAATGGTATGGGATTCCACTTCCTTACCACTTCGGCCTGCAACTACAAAGATTACAGCATGACATATATCCTCGGATCGAAAGGCGGACTTGAGATTATCAATACTGATACCACTGGAGGCAGTTTTGCTAGGCCCGCAAATTCTCCGAGTCCTCCTCCCTTTGTCTCTTCGGGCAGAGAGCCAGAACTAAGGTTCTACGGAGATACTGATGGACAGCGCGTTGAAATTGACCCGAAGTGCAGCTACAACATGCAGATTGAGCAGAGAGTAAACCCGGATATTCTGCTCTATAACGACAACCAGGTTATGTGGCTAGCATACAAGTTAGGTATTCTCAATGACGAAACAAGGTACAACACACCTGAGATTGCTGCTCAGCAGCTACTGATAACAGATGGAATATTCCTCTCGGAAGAGCTGGGACGTGAGGTGACGGTGGACGAGATTAAGGAGCTTTCCCCTGCACTGTATATGACCGAGCAGGAGATTGGCTCAGAACTAGTTAAGTTTGACGTCTCTTTCTAAGTAGGTAGTTTCGTCTAGATGGTTTTCGCGACACACAGTACGTGAGTCTGGTGCGAAATCCACTAATAGACACCCCGCAAGCAGTAAGCTTGCGGGGTGTTTATTAGTGGATTTATAGGATGTGGTTTCAGTCTGTGTTGACAAAAGAGGTCGGTTGTCAAACAGCACCTAAATCTCGAAGCATAGCGTGGTGCCTGCGTACTTGTTCGCGCTCATCTACCATTTGATCGTCGGGTAGATCATTCCAGGCACTTTGACCCTCAAACTCCGAGTTGATGTAACCGTCAAAGCCACCCTTCTTAAGGGCATCAAAGATCGCCGCATAGTCGATAGAGGGCTCAATGTAGTGTCCGGGATTATCGGGATCCTCTATCATCTCGTAGAATTTCCCATGGATTGAGACTGTATACGGAATAATGTCAAGAAGCTCTTCAGGTTTGGCACTAGCCTGAGGGACTATCAGTCTACCGACACTCATCAGATTGGTTTCAGGATAATCTTCCTTAACTCTTTGGGTAATCTCCTCGGGAGACATAGTTTTCTGTGCTTCAAGAATGAAGTCCACAACATCTGGGTTAGGGGATGTGCGCTTCAGCATCGCAATATTGGATGGTGTACTCTTGGTTTGGAATAGACCCATATCCGGTACGAAACCTGCGTGTTTTGTGCCTGTACGCTCGATCATTTCGATCATGTGCTCTGTAAGCTGCGCATCGACTATTCCCGGTGGGTTTCGATTCGTCTTTTCGTCGAATCTGATCTGTAGGGGGGCATGGATCTCCTGCCCGATTCTGACGTTATATTTTTCGGCTGTATCCAGACAAGCCTCGATGACATTCATCGGAACCGTTGCAAGGCAACGGACATTCTCAAAACCCAGCTTAGAGGCTATAATCAGGTCACGCCTGAGGCGCTCAGCTGCCTGGGCATGGTTCATAACATGGTCTCGGAACTGGAGGACATCGAGATAAACGTCCATAGTTACCGACTTCATATTATATCTGGCTATCTCATTGCGCCAAGCATATATAAACTCATCGGTCGGGAAAGGATATCCGTTGATGAAGGTCTCATCGATGATCTCAACACCGTCTGTGTTTAAGTCCTCACGAATTACCCTGATAAAATCATTCCAATACATCTTGCGCTCGAATATCAAGTTTTGATAGCTGTACGAAGAGACTCCGCGCCTTATGGCCATTTTCATATCCTCCCTTACTTCAGTTCCAACATTACCGGAATACCCGGTCCGCCAAAACCTGTGCCGGCAGCTGTGGGCACCACAACTTCATCAACACGTTTTTGGTCTTGCATCGGGTTGTAGCCGTACTGCTCAAAGTTTGAGACGACCGCCAGAACCTCATGCATTCCTGGCTCAAGTCCTCCCGGCTTACTAATGTGGAGGTATGCGGTCTCCTGGAAGTCCCAGTGCTCCCAGACAGCCTTTTTTATCTCATCAAATGAACGTGGAGGTTTTCCGTTTACCTCCATTTTTATTGCAGATTGAGGAAACTCTTCTCCGTCTACCGTTACATAGTATCCGTTAATGAGAGAGAGCATATTTCCACGGTATCGCGGCAGGCGGACACCGAACTTAAAGCCTACTATCTTGCCGTCAATAGTGACGTTCTGAAGAGTTCCTGCTTCAGTAGTTACTTTTGGCAAAACTATTCCCCCTATTAATAAATTTGGTCCTAATATAACAATTATATCATCATGTTTCTGAGTGTCAACCTGAAATTTTCTGAAAATTATATTGTAATGATGATAGAAAGAAGATTACCTGACAAATATTCACCAATAAAACAACTAGAGATATGCTCTGGGCAATGGAAGAGCTCGCCAAAGATCACAAGAAGACAAGTATGTGAGGTACGCGAGAGAAGCGATTGATTTGATTATTTAGTAGATGATTCTCGTCGGAGAGTCGTGTTTGACATTATTCTTCATACTGTTTATTATCAATAAGGATGATGTCACACTGGATGATAGGGGACTTTCTTATGAAGATCATAGCGAGAATACACACAGATTTCCCAAGTAAGTTTGGGGTTCCGCGTCAGAGTGGTCTTATCAATTCTTTGGAAGCCACAATAGTATTTGAACCTGAGTTCAGAAACCCCACCGCGTTGAAAGGCCTTGAGGATTTCTCACATATCTGGCTTATCTGGGAGTTCTCCAAGGCAGTACGCGACACCTGGTCTCCAACCGTGAGACCTCCGCGTCTTGGAGGAAACAAACGGATAGGTGTTTTTGCTACTCGTTCGCCGTTCAGACCAAATCCAATCGGCATCTCCTGCGTTGAGCTCAAAGGAATAGACCTACACACCGCAGAAGGACCGGTTTTACACGTCTTGGGGGCGGATATGGTGAACAACACGCCAATATATGATATAAAGCCCTATCTTCCAGCCGTAGATAGCTACCCGAATGCGACAGGAGGATTTACAGACCTAATTGAAGAAAAACCATTGGAAGTTGATTTTCCGGAGCAATGGCTTCAGTTCATCCCTAGGAATTTGCAAGGAGCACTTCTTTCTGTGCTTGCACAGGATCCGAGGCCGTCTTACCAAGATGATCCGGAGCGCCTTTACGGCTTCGAGTTTGGTGGATTTGAAATTAAGTTCGTGGTTCAGGACAACCGACTATATGTCCGAGAAGTTCAAGTTTTGAACTAAGTAGCTCTCCCCGCAACTGCCACTCACTACAGTTGCGGGGAGAGTTGTAATTTTTTCGTGATCTGCTATTTTTGAAACACTATGATTCCTGAAACCATCAGGATGACACCAATAAGCTTGCTCCACTCAAGTTGTGCCTTTTCGGTACCGAAAAGGCCTATCGCTTCAATTACACAGGAAACTACCAGTTGAGACAACAAGATCAACATTGTCGCATACGCTGGTCCCAAACCTGATATGCTTTTTATGACTGTAAACGTAATAAAGGCGCCAATGACACCTCCAAGAAGGTACAGCTTGTTACTGACGCTAAATACTGAAAGCAGATCCTCACGACCAGTGAACAACCACATAGCAATACATACAATGAATGCAGTTAACTGAACCCAGCTGTTTGTTGCCCACATGTTCGAGGAATCCATTACACGCGTATTGAAAACACCTTGAACGCTCATTAGTAACCCCGCGAGCAAAGCAAAAAGAATACCAACCAATGAGTCTCCTCCTGTTAAGTAGATTATCGGTTAGTATTCTCAAAAATGCATATTCAATCCGACAATATGTCCGACGTTTTAGATTTCCACCAAAAGTTATTACTTTCCGATTTTGACTGGTTCGGGATATTCAACTCCAAAAGTGTCGACTGTTATGGTTGCTATACGCTGGTCAACAAGAGGTTTGTCGTTCCTGTCAGTGTCTACAGACACAATGGCGTCCACTACATCCATGCCTTCAATAACTCTGCCAAATGCTGCGTAATCGTTATCAAGGTGAGGAGAATCTTCAACCATAATAAAGAACTGGCTTCCTGCGGAGTCGGGCATCGGAGTGCGGGCCATTGAGAGCACGCCTCGCTCGTGGACAATGTCATTGAGCGGGAAGTTGTTGTTGTAAAACTCGCCCTTAATCGAGTAACCAGGGCCACCTCTACCTGTGCCCTCCGGATCTCCTCCCTGGATCATGAAGTTCTCAATGACGCGGTGGAAAATAACTCCGTCATAGAATCCCTCTTCCACGAGATAGATAAAGTTATTGACAGTGTTTGGTGCTTTGTCGGGGTAGAGTTCGGCTACGATTACTCCGCCGTCCTCCATTGTTATTGTTATCTGCGGATTGTTCATTTCGGTTTCCTCCTCAATATTTTGTGCTTCGTTAGGCTTTTCTGTATCCTTTGATCCATTGCTGATAATTATACTGGTAGGCCCGTCAGCTCCCCCAATAATGCCTATCGATTGGGAATCTTGGCAGCCGGTCATAAATAGCAGCATGAATATCATTGTGACAAAGGTCGTTATAAGTAAAGTGTGTTTCATAGTAGAATCCTTTTCTAGCGTGAATATTTGGGTAAATGACAATCGGTGGAACTATCCTATAGTGTAGCAGCTATATCAGCGTCGTCATGCCGATGCCACAAACTCGATTATACGACATCTATCGGGCTTTTTAAAGTGTGTTTTGTTTGTTCGTCAATTACCACAGTTTTATAACTTGACAAAGCATGGACTTTGTTTTATGATTAAGAAAAACGTGGGCAAACCTATCGAAAGGCAGGGACGCAAAGCCTTTAGCGTCTAAGCAGAGTGTAAGTTCTGTATGATTGGCTAGCTGCAACTTAATTGTTGCGGCTTTATTTATTTTGTTGGGGGGGAAACCGGATTGAAATTGGTTCTCAGAGAAGAGAAGAAATACCTAATCACTCTGGAAGAGTATTTCAGAAAGAGTCATTTTTTAAGTCAATTACTAATGCAGGATCCGAATAACGGTATTCACGGGTACACTGTCCGGTCTCTCTATTTTGACACAATCTATGATAAAGATTTCTTCGAAAAGCGGGCTGGTATCGAATTGCGGCGAAAGATACGGCTTAGAATATACGACCCGAGTTCAGACCATGCAAATCTGGAGATGAAGCAAAAGCAGGGGGAGTATCAGCTCAAACGCTCTATGAAGCTGAAACGAACTGATGCTGAGAGAATGGTTCAAGGCTATTACGATGTCCTTCTTAAGTACGATGAGCCTTTCGCAGCAGAGTGTTACGCCCTGATGAATAAAGATTGCTATCTGCCCAAAACAGTAGTAGAGTACAACCGTAAGGCGTTTATTGCTAAGGAAAACAGAATAAGAGTTACGTTTGATAGCCGTATTCAATCTACCGAAAGCTCGTTCGACCTTTTTTCAAATACGTTAAACATGAATCCGATACTTGATCCGAGTAGTGTGGTTCTGGAAGTCAAGTACAATGGTTTCTTGCTCAGTTATATTAAGGACATGGTGACTTCTGTTGATAGTAGCAAATTGTCCATCAGCAAGTATTCCCTTGCGCGCCAGCAGGGGTATTGTACTAGACTCTAAATTTCTAGGAGATAAGACAGACTATGTTTATCTGGGGTCAGAAACCCCAAGGTCGATAGGGGTAAGCAAGTCCTAGATTATTATTGGGAAGAAAAACAAAGGAGTTAGACAGATGAAAAGAGATATTTATGAGTTATTCAGCAATCAGACCGACCTAACCATCGAACAGATCATAATGAACATTGCTATATCGGCTATTCTGGGGTTCTTAATATATTTCTCCTATTACATAACCCACAGAGGCACGATATACTCCAAAAAGTTCAACGCGTCCCTAGTTGTGCTAACGACTCTAACGGGCATGGTAATGACTGTTATTGGTAACAACATAGCTCTTTCATTAGGTATGGTGGGTGCGCTCTCCATCGTCCGCTTCAGAACAGCAATAAAGGATAGCCGAGATACTGTCTATATTTTCTGGACTATTGTTGTGGGCATATGCTGCGGTATTGGTGATTACATTGTTGCATCAGTTGGGAGC
>FZPS01000032.1_pt9 | contig 18182 bp, 18 predicted proteins | sample 1817821 | NCBI WGS metagenome assembly FZPS01 (sample SAMEA104158645, study PRJEB21678) | metagenome | place: Germany | collected 2015-04-21
CCTGTGTTCTGAGCAGGACTTGAACTGTAAGAACGGGCTGCCTGCCGTCTGCGCTGCATGGTCTGCAGTTCCTGCTGCAGCTGCGCCCGGGCATCGGCCAGGCCGCTGCGAATCAGTTCATCGTTGGCCAGAATTTGCTGCAGCAGCCTTTGTATCTCCCCATGGGCAGCAGCAACAGCTTTGGCTTCAGCAGTGGGAAAAAGGCGCGGCAGTTCCTCGGCCTGCGGCTGAAACCCCAGCTTTTCCTGCAGGGCGCTCCAGAGGGGAAGGGAATTTTTTTGCCGCTCTTCAATGGCATCCAGCAGCTTTTGCCGTTCAGCCAGCAGCAGCAGAAGCTGCTCTCCGCTGCCTGCCGTGCTGTTTTGTACTGCTGCCAGCAGTTCCTTTGTCTGCAGGGCAAGTCGACGATAGTCCTGCAGCTGCAGGCGGTAATGTTGACTCAGCTGTTTAATCAATCCGTTACTCATGGTCAATCATCAATAGCCGTTATTCTGCAGCTGACTCATTAAATAATTGCTTTGCGAGTAAAGCTGCTGCAGTGCTTTTTCCATGGCGGCAAACTGACGGTAGTAGGCTTCCTCCTTTTTGGCAAAGAGCTCATTTAAGCGGTCAATCTGTTTATTGAGCTCATTAATGCGGTTATCATAAAAATTCTGAAATTCAGTGATGTCCCCTTTAATGCCCGCTTTTTCCAGCAGGATACCTTTCTTGCCGTTCTCATCACGTGTAGTGCGGATATTATCGTTTAATATATCGCTGAGACGGGCAGCGAGGCCGGATTGGGCATAACGCTGGGTCCGCTCCTCCGCAGTTAAGGTGGCACTGTAGGAAATTTCCGAGCGGCGGGAAAAGAGCTCTACCACCCGGTCCGGCTGCTCGGCAATGGCTTTTTTCAGGTCAGCGCCGCCGTTAGTCAGCACCAGCTTACCCCGGTCACGGTAATCCCTGCTGGTTTGAATGCCGATTTGCGTAATATTCATGCCGTCCACGGAATCATAAAGGACGGAACGCAGGTTGCGCAGCATATTTTCCAAGGCGGAATCACGCCGCAGCAGGCCGCTTTTTGCTTTTTCTTCCCACAGCTCAATTTCTTTCTCAGACATGCTTTCTTTTTGTTCATCTGTCAGCGGCTGAAAATCCCTGAAGTACTCTTCATTAAGCTTATCGTTTATTTCCTCAATTAACTTGTTGTAATCGTTAACAAAGGACTCCAGGGTTTTATAGACAGCCTCCGTATCAATTTCCGTCCTTACGGTGATTTCCGGCGCATTGTCTGAGGCTGCAATATTCTGCCTAATGGTATAGGTTAAGCCGTCCACAGTGAAAGTATTGGCGCTGCTGCTGCCTGTAAAACCGTTAATTTTAAATTCAGCGTCACGACCGGCTTCGCCCACCCTGCCGTCTGTCACCGCAAAACCTAAGGCGGAGAAGAAATGGCCGCCGTCATCAGTGGTGATATAACCATGACCGGTTTGGCGGGCAGTCATGGTCAGGCTGTCACTAAAGCTGCTGTAGGAAACCTGTACCCCTGCCTTGCTGTTATTAATTTTAGTCAGTACAGCCTGCAGGGTATCGGATTTATTGATGATAATTGCTTCATCATTTATTGTCAGTGTAAACTGGTCGTTTTCATCAAAGACGAAAGTAAGCCCGGCAGCCAACTTGCCTGCCAGCTCACCCATTGTGTCTGCAAGGCTGAGCCGTTCGCCATGCTCACTGCCGGCGGTAATGCCGCTGGAGACAGCTTTGGCTGCCGCCGCGCTCTGGAGCACCTGAAAAGTAGATTCACCGAGAACAGCATTGGCAGAGGCCGTAACCGTCACCAGTTCTGCCTCGGAGACCGTGACCGACATTTTTTTCAGTGCCGCCGGTGAAGTCAGGTTTGTTTCCGGTTTCAGCAGATCAAAATAAGTATCGCGAAAAACACGCACTTTATTGATTAATTCACGGTACTGCTCTTTTTGCCATTCCAGCGTTTGGCGCTGCTGATAAAAGCGATCAACTTTCAGCCGCTCCACACGCATTAAATCCTGAATTATCTGTTCGGTATCAAAACCGGAAGCAATTCCGGTCAGACGCAAAACATTCATCGCTTATCCTCCTTTCAGAGCGCTATTCTTTATCCGGCAGCATCGCCTCTGCCAGTTTCCTGCTGTCTACCTGGTATTTACCCTCAGCGATTGCTTGACGCAGCTCTTCTACACGCTCCAGGCGTACATCATCCAGCTCTTGTACCAGCTTAACAGCTTCTGCTACTTTATTGGCGCCGGCAGAGATAGTCAGAGAATCGCTTTTTTCTGCCGGAGACTTTTCTTGTTTAATCTCTTTTTTCTCTACCTGCTGATACACTTTATTTATTTGTATCCCACGGTTAGTAATTTTCACGGCAAACATCCTTTCCTTGCTTTCAAGTAAACTATCGGCAAAGACTGCCCAACCTTTAGCTTTAACATGAATATTTTCTCTGCACATTCGGCAAAACCTTTATCCTTTTGTTTGCGGCAGCTGCCATGTATAATCTTCTTTTAATTTCACAACTTAAATTTAAAAGCACAAATCTTTATTTAAAGGAGGGAAAAGTATGCCCAATGTCTGGAATCCTTTCGGCGAATTTGCCCGCATGCGGGATGAAATGCGCCATATGTTTGGCGAAACACCGTTTCTGCCCGCCCTCAGCCAGACCCTGCCGCGTGCTGCCGGACCGTCAGTCGATGTGCATGAAACTGATAAGGAAGTTGTCGTCACGGCGGAAATTCCCGGCGTGGAACCGACAGACTTAAATGTGACGGTGGATGAACTGCAGATCACCATTAGCGGTGAAACAAAACGCAGCAGCGAGCGGGATGAAGACGGTTACCGGCTGAAGGAACGGCGGATCGGTCGATTCTCCCGCACTGTTCCGCTGCCGGCGGAAGTAAAACCGGATGAGGCCTGGGCTGACTACAAGCATGGAGTTTTAGAAGTTCGCATGAATAAAGCAGAACAAGGGCGCATCCGTTCCCGCCGCCTGCAGATTAACGCTAAACATTAAACTATAAGTGCCATCGGTAACGGTCACACTTTTCGCCTCTCATGTTTACCAGCATAAAATTACAGAGCACGCCGGCCAAGCGTGCTCTGTTTATTTCTATTAGAAGTATTGTTCCGGTGCCGTCAGAAAAGCAAACTTCTCCGGTGCCTCCAGGAACTCCAGGTACATGGGACGTCCGCGGATTAAACCAAATTCGGGCCGCTCTTCTGGCGGGCGCGTACTGAGCCGCGGTGTGGGCTGATAGCTGGGGTTAACGATAAACTGACCCTCCTCATCCGCAGTCTGCACCTCAAAATAGGCGCCGCCGGCCAGTTCTTTGATGGGGCCGTAAACGGAAGTAAAATCGGCAGCCACCCAGTTGCTCATAATTAAAAACTCTGACGCGGGGTTAATGGTAATATGGCCGTAACCGGGAGGGATTAATACTTTATCACCGGCTGTGGCTTCGATCAGGATGGCCTCCACACCATCTTCGTCCGGTTCAGTCTGCAGCAGATAGTGGGCCTTACCGGCCAGCACCTCATACACCTCCGGATAGGTTACTTCCGTACCCGGTTTGAGAGGATGATAATGGCCGGCCGTTTTGATATATTCTCTGCCCAGCAGCCCGGGGCGGATCACCGTCACATCATAGCGCAGGCCATGCTGCGCCAGCAGCTCACGATCCTGCTGCCGGCAAACATCGCGATACATATAATAAAGCTCGGCCGGTGCGTCTGCTTCAGGGTCCAGCAGCACTTCCCGCATTTCCTCTCTTGTGCGCACAGCCGGCGTCACCACCGTCAGTCCGGCGCCAAAAATAAGCCGGCCGTCCCCATCAGCCTGCAGCGGTAAGCCGCTCGTGACCTGTAAATCCATCACTGACCATCACTCCTTTTTTACCCAAACAATGATTTTTTCACTTCATTTTGGATCAACGTTTTTTCTGCTTCACTTGCTGCTTCCGTATAGATGCGGAAAACAGGTTCTGTCCCCGAGGGACGCACTAAACACCAGCTGCCGTTATCCAGGATAAGCTTTAAACCGTCAAGCCGGTTAACCGCCGCCACTTCGCGGCCGGCCAGTATAGGCGGCTGCCAGTGTGCCATTTTTTCCATCACGGCAGTCTTGTCCGCTGCAGTGGTACGCAGATCAAGACGTTCCGTATACACGGGACCGAAACGCTCTTTAATGCTGTCCAACAGCGCCGCTGCCGTTTGGCCCGTTTTCGCCAGCATTTCTATAAACAGCAGCGCGGCAAAGATACCGTCTTTTTCCGGCAGATGGCCGTTAATGCTGACACCGCCGCTTTCCTCGCCGCCTAAAAAAGCATTTTGTTCACGTAAAGCCTGACCGATATATTTAAAACCAACCGGCGTCTCCAGCACGGGACAGCCGTAATGCTCTGCCAGGCGGTCCAACATATGGGTAGTGGCCACAGTGCGCGCCACTGCCCCGCTGCAGCCCCGCTCCTGCAGCAGATATTCCATAAATAAAGTTAAAATTTCATTGGGGCTGTAGTAACGACCGTCAGGATCGATAACACCTAAACGATCGGCATCTCCGTCTAAAGCCACCCCCAGGTCGGCGCCGTCGGCCTGCACCTGCTGCCTTAATGCCTCTAAATGGGCCGCAGAGGGATCAGGCAGTTTGCCGCCAAAGAGCGGATCACGCCGGTTATGAATTGCGGTCACGGCACAGCCATGCTTTGATAAAATACTTTCCACATAGCCAATTCCGGCACCGTACATCGGATCAACTACTACTTTCAGACCGGCCTTTTTAATGGCGGTAAAATCAAGCAGGCTTTCCACATGGGCCGTATAAGCAGGCAGCGGCTCCAGCTCTGTCACCAAACCCTGCCGCCTGGCCCCCGTCAGTGTTAACTGCCGTACTTTGCCGCTCTGCACTACCTGCTGTAGATTAGCCACAATGGGATCAATCTCTGCCGGCAGTGCCGGTCCGGCATAATGGGGAATAAATTTAATGCCCAGATATTCTGCCGGGTTATGGCTGGCCGTCAGCATCACCGCGCCGCCGGCCCGCTGGGCCAAGACAGCATGGGCCACTGCCGGCGTCGGCGCATATTTAACACAAAGATATGTATGTATACCGTTTCCCGCCATTACCTCCGTTACCACCTGCGCAAAGCGGTCGGCTAAAAAGCGGGTATCATAACCTACGACCAGGCCGCGCTCTGCCAGTCCTTCCTGCTGCAGGTAGTGAGCAATGGCCTGTGCCACATAACTGACATTAGTAAAGGTAAAATCAGCAGCGATAATTGCCCGCCACCCGTCTGTACCAAAAGTAATTTCCGCCATCCTCGGACCCCCTTAGACAAGATCGGTTCAGGCCGTCAGTCTGCAGCAGCCTGAACCAAGGCTTGTCAATATTTACTACCTTTATATATTCCTGCTTTTTTGCCGAAATCCTGCCTCCCGCGGCGGCGCCCTTTACGCCAGCCCCTGCTGTGCCACAAACACAACTAAATCGGCCACCCGGTGTGAATAACCCCACTCGTTATCATACCAGCTGACGACCCGGATTAAATTGTCGCCAATGGCCATGGTCAGCAGGCTGTCAACGGTGCTGGAATAAGGGGAACCTTTATAATCAACGGACACCAGCGGTTCCTCACTGTAAGCCAGAATGCCCTGCAGTGCACCGTTAGCCGCCGTCTGCAGCGCCTGATTAACTTCCTCAGCCGTCGCCGGTTTTGCTAACTCCGCCACAAAATCAACCAGGGAAACAGTCGGTGTCGGCACCCGCACGGCAAAACCGTCAATTTTCCCTGCCAGTTCAGGAATAATCTTACCAATTATTTTGGCGGCACCGGTGGTGGTTGGTATCATGGACAGCTGCGCCGCCCTGCCGCGGCGCGGATCGGGATGCGGCAGATCCAGCAGCCGCTGATCATTGGTATAAGCATGGGTTGTATTCATTAAGCCCTTGCGGATGCCGAAATTATCCTGCAGCACCTTTACTACCGGAGCCAGGGCATTGGTGGTGCAGGAAGCGTTGGAAATAATCTGATGGCGGTCGGCTTGATACTGCTGCTGATTGATGCCTAAAACAACAATCAGATCGGCATCATTAACAGGGGTCGTCACAATAACTTTTTTCGCCCCGGCCTGCAGGTGACGGGAAGCGGTGGCATGGGTCCGGAATTTGCCCGTCGCCTCAATCACTATCTCCACCCCCAGCTCCCGCCAGGGCAGTTTTTCCGGCTCTGCTTCCGCCAGGATCTTCACCGGCCGGCCGTTAATCAGCAGCTTATCTCCCTGCACTTCCACCGTGCCCGGAAATTTACCGTACAGAGAATCATACTGCAGTAAATGGGCCAGCGTAGCGCTGTCCGTTAAGTCGTTAATTGCCGCGATCTCTACTTCCCGCCTGTCCTGCAGGGCGCGTAAAGTATGCCGCCCGATGCGGCCAAAACCGTTAATACCTACCTTGACACTCATGCCTTACCCTCCTTTGTTACAAGTCCAAATCCGCGGATCAAGATCCTGTTGTTACTTTAGCTTACCCGCAGAGCGGCATCTAATGCGATCCCCTTGACATTCAGCAGCTGATATAAGACAATGCAGATATAAGTGGTTGTAAATCCCAGCATAGGAGGAATTGAGCATGACCATCAAAGTAGCTGTGAACGGCGCTTTGGGCCGCATGGGTCAAACTGTCGTACGTGCCGTTCATGCCGAACCGGCACTGCAGCTGGTGGCTGCCGTAGATCTTAACGGTGACCACAGCGATATTGGTACCACTGCCGGTATTGGTCCCGTCCGTATTCCCGTCACCACCGATTTAGCAGACACCCTCCGCCAAACAAAACCTGATGTGGTGGTTGACTTTACCTCACCCTTTACCGTGATGCAGAATATTGCCACAGCCCTTTCGCTGCAGGTCCGGCCTGTGGTCGGCACCACCGGCATTACTGAAGCTGACATAGAAAAAATTAGAGAATGGTCAGCACAATATCAAACACCGGCCGTCATCGCCCCCAATTTTGCCATCGGTGCCGTCCTGATGATGCAGTTTGCTGCCCAGGCCGCTAAATTTTTGCCCGAGGCGGAAATTATTGAACTGCATCATGAACGTAAAATTGATGCCCCTTCCGGCACCGCCATTAAAACAGCAGAAATGATGCTGAAGGCCCGGGGACAAGCTTTACCCCGGCCGGTGGAAGAAATGGAAAAGATAGCCGGTGCCCGCGGCGGCAGCCTCGACGGCATTCATATACATAGTGTGCGTTTGCCGGGTCTTGTGGCACACCAGGAAGTTATTTTCGGCGGTCTCGGTCAAACCCTGACCATCCGTCATGACAGTTTTGACCGCACCTCCTTTATCCCCGGCGTGCTGCTCAGCATCAAAGAAGTAATGCAGCGGGAAGGCGTCATATATGGGCTGGAAAATATCCTCAATCTGTAAAGCAGTTCGCAATCCTGCCGGCTGTTCAGCCGGATAACGGCATTAAAAAAGCCTTCAGAGTCAGCTTGTGCTCTGAAGGCTTTCCTTTAAGTATCTGCAGATAAAACCAGCCTCTTTTCCAGCTTCTCAAAATAAAAGCTTACTAAGCGGTTGATTAAGGTTGCGATACGCTGCGGATCCTCTTCTTTGCGCATAATAATAAAAATTCCTTCCAGAAAACCATTGGCTAAGACATAAATTACTGTTTCATCAAGCTCGCTGGGTTGGTTAAAGATTGTCTTTTTAATACGCTGACAGAGCATCTGCAGCAGAACATCTTTAAAGTCGGCATACTTGGAGCCTTCACTTTTATCAATAATCACCAGCAGCTCGCGGCCGTAATCCAGGTAGACAGTCATGATACCATCGGCTATTTGCTGCGCAGCCGTTTGGACGTTAGTGCCGTCTGCCGCCTCTGCTTTAAGGACATTGGCAATTAAAGCTGAGACCTGTTCATGTACCCTACGTACAATTTCGGCAAAAATAGCTTCCTTACCGGCGAAGTAGCGGTAAATGTTGCTGGTAGAGATGCCGGCACCCTGAGCAATGCGCCGCATTTGTGCCCGGGCATAACCATGCTCGGCAAATTCGTCCAGCGCACTGCTTAATATTTTCGCTCTGATTTCCGGTTTTAAATACTGCATAGATAAAACTCCTGTTTTCCTTCCCTCATTTGCCGTAAAAACAGGCAAACACTGCTTTACAGGGAAGATATTTTCCCTTGCTTCCTACAGACACAGCAGTGAAAAATCAGGACTTCTTTTTACTCAGCTGGTTAACAATGGCTATACTGACTGCAAAGACGGCTGCATACCAGCTAATTGTTAACAACCTATCCTGCCGCCGGATCTGTTCCAGCCTGTCCCTTTTTTCTGCTGTGGTCAGCTGCCCTGCCACCTGTAAGTTGGCCGGGACGCGTACCAAACCGTTCCAGGAATATGTTTTCACCCATTCGATGCCTGTCCACCGGTCAAGATAGTGTTGTTTAATCGGCGTATAGGCAATTTGTTGATAACGAAAAACAAACCCCAGGATCAGTAAAACTAACACAAACACCAGCAGGAATAAACTGCTGCGCTGCCGCAACAACACCACCTCCACTTACTTCATTATACACAAGATCGGGAAGGGCTACAATTAGATTTTACCGCACTTGTCAAAATCTGTTTATTTATTTCTGCATAACAAGCTGCAGCCGTGGACAAACTACAGGCGTAGGGTTCGTAACGGCCGAGCCAAGATTGCTGCAGGGCTTGACGGTTCTGCAGCAGTCGGCCTAAGGTCGGCAGCGGGTCAGGTCGGTTCGCTGTCGGCCGGCGGGAAGATCCGCAGTCTTCTCTAAGGAGGGCTGCCGGTCGAGCTAAGATAGTCACAGCTGCTGAACATCCCTCTTGCGTAGTACAATATGTAGGAGCTGCCAACAACCTAAAGCGGTTAGTGGAGGATGGTAAGTAGGTGTGTCTGTCGAGCAAAGGTTGCCTGGGGTTGCAGCCGGACTGTTAAGTTGAGAAACTTAACTTCGCTGCTGGGATGTCAGTCAGCCGGCGCGCAGGTCGTTACGGGCTCTACTTTTTTTCAGCCACACTATACCGCTGCCCATGCCTGCCGCCAGGCATTTTTTTTATGCTTATTTTGCAGTGCCGGCGTAAAGTTTTTGACCACGCGGCAAAAATTTTGCTATAATGAATTAACACTTGTTAAAACATGCACAATCATTACAGACAGATAAAATGCAGAAGCGGAGGAACTATATGAATAAGAGCCCCTATAACATGGCCGTTACCTTGGAGCTGGCCCGAAAAGCATTTGCCGCCAAAGATCCCCACACCATGGCCGAGCTTAGTGCCTGTCCCTATGATGAGGCTGCCAGCTGCTTTACCGTAGCTTATTTAGGACAAAACTATACCGTCAGCTATCCTGCCGGCCAGGTGAGCAGCGCCGCCGGCAAAGAAGCCGACTTGATCACTTCTATTCTGCTGCTGCATTATTTAAGCGGCGCCAGCGGTGTTGAAGCAGCAGACAGCTGGATTTCCTTTAAAGAGCTGCAGGGAGGCGCCATTTATATTGACCCCTTTCAAAAAAGAGCCATCAATCCTTTGGTCAAAGGCTTTGGCCGGCAGCCGGAAGCCTTCAGCAAAGCTGCTGAACTGTTAGGCGGCCAACGGGCAGCCTTTGGTGATCTTTCCTATCTCATTCCCGTGCTGCCGCGCATACCGCTCATCCTCATCCTGTGGCAGGGAGACGAAGAATTCCCGCCTAACGGCAATATTCTTTTTGACCGGTATGCCAACACCTATCTGCATACTGAAGATTATGCCCAATTAGCCAGTCAGACAGTTTATACTTTACTGAGAAACATGTAATTTTTTTCCGCCACCTTTCCCGGTCAGGGGACATATCCTGCCGGGTTAAAAGCTCGGTCAGCGCCAAAAAAACTGCCATTAGGCAGTTTTTTGTCTGCTGACTGTTTTTTATGTCTGTCTGCACCATACATATTTCATGGGACTTCGCACTTTCCCTGCGCTACAATAAACGGTGAAAGTGAGGAATCCCGATGTTTAAATGGTCTTCCCCCACGGCGGATGAAGAGCCTGTGCGCTCTAAGAAAATACTGCGGTGGCTGTTAATCTTTCTTCTCCTTAGTGCCCTGGCCGTGGGACTGTATCCATGGCTTGCCTTGCTGTCCCGACTGCCGCAATATCGTCAGTCTCTGATGCTTTGGAGGTTTTAAAATGCAGAAGCTTACTTTAAAGCAGCGTAAAGCACTTATACTGATGCTGCTGCTTTTGTGGCTGCTGCTCCTGGTGCAGGGGTGCTGCTCCCTTTACTCCTTCTTCTCCCGCTACCGGCTCTTCAAAGTAGCCAGCGGCAGTATGGAGCCGACCCTGCCCACCGGTGCAGTAATCGTTGTTGCCAAAAATAACGGCAGCCTTTACTCTCCCGGTGATATTATTACGTACAAGCAAAATGATCTTTATATTACACACCGCGTACTTGAAACCGGTTATCAAAACGGTTTTTACTACCGCACCCAGGGTGACGCAAATCAGGAGCCTGACGCAGGATTAGTTAAGCATCAGGCCGTTATCGGTCGGGTTATTTTGATTGCTCCCGGCTTCGTTGCCACTTTACAAAAGCTCTTTCGTGTCCGCAGCTTACTGCTGCTGCACGTGCTGTTTCTGGCCGCCCTTTATCTGAATAAACAGCGCAAAACGGCGGTCCGTCGACCGCTCCATAATTAAGGTTTAAGACACTCTTTCCCCGCTCCGCCACCCAGCCGGGTGGTTTTTTTTGTGCCACACCGGGCTCAAGCTTTATTTGATTTCCGCCTGCGGCACATTCTGACCGGTCAGCGCTTTATAGGACTGCTGCAGCAGCTGCACCGTTAAAGCAGGATTATGAATACCTAAACTGCCGTCACTGCTCACCAGCAGGTAGTTATAAGCAGCTTGGTACAGCTCATCAGGTACTTCCGCTAATTCTGTACCCTCCTGATCTTTAAACACTATTTTGCCGTGATCGCTGGCAAAGGAACCACCGGCTAATTCTGCCGTCACCGCTTCCTGCAGCAGGGTCAGCAGCCCTTCTACTTCTGTCTGAAAGCCTTCTTTATCGCCGTCACCGTCATAATCTCCCGCTGCCGGTAAATTTTCGTCTGTAATCTGCTGGTGACAGCGGGCGCAGGCAGCCTCCACATTGTCAAACTCAAAGCTGTGGGAAGCAAAACCCTCTGCCGTCTGCGTCAGATGGCAGTCAACACAGCTGTTTTCAAGCTTAACATGGGCGTCGGTATTCTTGTAGTCAAACCCTTCCAAACGCAGCCCGCCGCTGCCGCTAACCAGGTCGGCCTGACTGCTGTAGTGAGGTGCCGTCCGCTGCTCATCATCAAGCTTAGGGGCTTTGCGGGAGTTGTGGCAGAACATACATAAAGCGCCTGTCCCGCCCGCCACATTCTCCGCCGTCGGGATGTCCACCCGGCCTGCCGCCATCAGCTCTGCCCCCTGCCCGGTATGACAGGCACGACAATCAATACTGACAAAAAAGTCCCGCTCAATGGCCGCCACTTCCGTCTGATTTTCGGCAAAGGCCCCGCCGTCATGGCAGACGACGCAGCCGTCCCGCTGTGCCGGGGCTAACAAAATATTGCTGTGCGGCGATTCCGCCCACTGAGCAGTTAAAGCATTAATATCTAAGGCACCGGCCTGCTCTTTCCCGCCGCCTCCGGCAGCCGGGTTGCGCTTGTTATCCGCATCTTTACCGCAGCCGCATAAAAGCAGCATGGCGGACAGGATTAGCAAAGTTAGAACAAGCCCTGTTCTCTTGGTCACTGCTGCCACTCCTTTCCACTTACCTGTTTTTCATAGCTTTGCCAAGCATTTTTTTCATTATGTATCTTTCGGCAAAGATTTGCCGGCTAAGAAAAAAGGAACGGTCAAGACCATTCCTTCCGCTTAACTTTGCTGCCGGCGGCGCAGCAGGCTTAATGCCGACTGCAGTTCTTCTACCTTCAGCAGATAAATTAACACAAAATAGACAGCAGCCCCCAAAGCAATTAAGGCTCCAACTTCCAGGGCCTGCCGCAGAAAACTGCCGCCGCTTAAAAAGCGGGTTCCGTACCAGACCACCAGTCCCATGACAGCCGACGCCAAGCCTGTCTTCCACAAAGTCTGATAAAGTTTGCGGCCGCCAAAGGCACCGATTTTACGCCACATTAAATAGGTCATACCAACAGCCCCGATATAAATGGAAATGGCCGTACCCAGGGCGATACCGCCGTGCGCCAGCGGCTTCATCAGCAGCCAGTTGAGAATGGTATTAGTCAGCATCGTCACAAAGGTAAATAACATGGGCGTCACCGTATCTTTAACGGCATAAAAAGCACGGCTCATCAGCAGCATGATGCCCAGGGGCAGCAGGCCTAAACTGTAAAAAGCCAGGGCGAAAGCCGTACTCTGTGTGGCCGCGGCATCAAAGGCACCGCGCTCAAAGAGTAAACGGACAATGGGTACCCGCAGCACAATCAATCCCACCATAATGGGAAACATCAGGGTAATAATTAAGCCCATACCATGATGCAGTGTATACTTAAATTCAGCTGTTTTCTCTTCCACAAACAACTCTACTAAGGCCGGATACAAAACAGACAGCAGGGCGACCAGGACAATACTGCTGGGCAACAAATAAATGCGGTTGGCATAATTCAGGGCGGCAATACTGCCGGTGGGCAGCAAAGAGCCAAAAACCCGGTCAATAATGCTCTTCAATTCTGTGGCCGCCGTGCCGATAATGACAGGCGGCAGTAAGACCAGCATTTTTTTAATCCCGGGATGGTGCCGCTGGAAGTGCAGCCGCTGAAAAATGCCGTGTTTGGCTACTGACGGTACCAGAATGAGAAACTGGCTGGCAAAGCCGGCCATGGTACCCCAGGCTAAACCGACTACTCCGTAGCGCCCGCCAAAGAAAAGAGCCGTTAGAATAATCAGCAGATTGCTGGGGTAAGCAGTAATGGCAGGAAAAAAGAAATTCTTTTTAACATGCAAAAGACCACTGGCTAAACCGGTCAGCCCCATAAATAACAGCCCCGGCAGCATAATCCGCGCCATGACAATGGTCACTGCCTGCTGGGCGCCGCTGAAACCGGGCGCCAAGAGATCGACAATCCAGGGCGCTGCCAGGACTAAAAAAAAGCTGGTCACCGCTAAAATGCCGCCTAAGAGCACAAAGACGGTTTGCGCAAAAACATTTCCTTCTTCCGTGCGGTGATATTCGCCGTACACAGGAATAAACGCGGTTTTCACCGCGTCATTAACTGCTAAAAACAACATCATCGGTAGTGTTGACGCTACCACATAAGCATCAGTTTCTGCTGTTGTCCCAAAACGATAGGCAATGGCCGATTCCCGCAAAAAGCCTAACACACGTGAGACCACCAGTAAGACGGTAACCATGCCGGCAGATTTGATTAATGATTTCTGTTGTGACATCAGACTCTTCCTTCTCTCACTTTTTCTTTATTTAGCTTAAGTTTACAACCGGCGCAGGCTTCACGTCCACACCTTAAACTATAATTTATAAAATGCCCTGCTGGCGTTTCAATTAAACACATCGATGACTAAATAAGAGTTAAACAAAACAATAAAACCTGCCGCCACCACCCCCAGGGCTATGGCCCAAAAAGCATCACGCCGGGGGATGCGGAAAAAACGCGCTGCCACACAGGCAGTCCAGGCCCCTGTAGTCGGCAGGGGAATGGCAACAAATAAAAACAAGGCAAATTTGCCGTACTTTTGAAACATCGCTTCTTTTTTACTTACTTTATTAATCAGCATCCGGTAAACAGGAGCGGTCAGTTTATTCCGGGCTAAAAATTCTTCTAAACGCTCCAGCACCCATAACCAGGGATAGATAATCATGATATTACCGGCCAAACTGGCCATAAATGACTGCCACAGCGTCAGTCCCAGATACAGCCCTAAAGGGATGCCGCCCCTTAATTCTACCACCGGTAAAGCTGAAGTTACTAATACTTTTAGATATGTCACCTGCTTCTCCTCCAACTGGCTTAACATTATCAATTCGCTGCCTTTCCGCAAAATCCTGCAGCCATTAACTGCCCTCTGTGGGCTCAACAATTCTACCCTTATGAAAAAAGCTCCCTGTGGGAGCTTTTTAACGCACTACCTGAATCCAGGTGTTACCTAAGGTCAAATCCAGCTCGGTACCGTCAGCCAGCTTATAGACTGTCTGCCGGTCCTGCTTTTCCCAAGTTAAGTCATATTTTTGTCCGCCCTCATAGAGTACCGCCGTCCCGGAACCGTTAACATCAATATCGACCAAATCGGTTCCAGCCACATCTTCATGCCGGTTGGTACGCACGATAACGCGCGTGGCGCCGTACTGCAGTCCTGTTTCCCGATCGACATGGGCTTCCCCGTTAATAAAGCGCAGGTACTGCTCCTTCGCTGCCTCATATTTGTAGCTGACCACATTATTCCGGTTATAGCGCACTTCAAATTCTAAAGCCGCTTCCCCGGCCGGCAGTTCCTGGGGCAGAACTTTGCTGCTGATGGCGGTGGAGGTGCCCCGGGCTGTATACAGTTTAGTAATGTCTGTGTAGAGGTTATGGGGAGCCTTACGGCTGCTGTCACGCCAAAAATATTTTCCCTGCGTTACCTTCCGCAGCGGCAGCTGGGCAATCATTTTATCCGTGCGGTGTGAGGTACCGGAAAAGGCAACTACGGCGCCATGTTCCATGGCCGTTTCGGCAAAATACGGGCGCAGACTGCGTACCGGCCCAATGATAAAGTTTTCCGCGAAGGGCTGATCATAAACTGCCAGAAAACGGGTAATGCCGCCTTCCACTAAAAACTCATACACCAGACGTGCCTGCTGCAGACCTGACTGCGGCCGCGCTGCCTGATGGTTATTAATCACCACACAAACAGGAGCAACAAACTCTACAGTCACCGTTTCCTCTGCCGGCGGCTGCTCCGGCGGGTCCTCTTCCTCAGCCGGTGTATTCCCTCTGCCGCAGCCTGCCGCTGTCCAGAGCAGCATCAAAGCCAGCAGCACCGCCAACAATCTTTTCATCATCATCGTCCCCCTTAAGAGTTGTCCATTTCTGCTAAGATATGCCTTATGCGGCAGATTAGTACTGTTATTTTGGTGCAACCCTTAGCTTCATTATAATATAAAGCGCTGCCCTTGTATATTTTTTAAAAGAAACCTGCGCCTAAGGCGGTGACGATGTTCTGCTGCTTAAATTTGGCGCTGGCCTGCGCCATGGTGAGGAAGGTAACCAGGAATACGGCGGCACTGCAGATGATGATTTCCCGCCAGGGCAGCACAAAGGTAAAGGTAAAGAGCTGACTAAAGGCATTAAACATCCAGACACTAATGAAGATGCTGAGGGGCAGACCGTACAGCAGCGCCTTTAGGCCATAAAAGAGACTCTCAAAGCGAATAATCTTCTGCAGCCCCTGCGGCGTTAAGCCTACCGACTGCAGCATGGCAAATTCCCGGCGGCGCAGCGTAACATTGGTGCTGATGGTATTAAAAACATTGGTAACACCAATCAGCGTAATCAGCGCCACAAAACCGTATAAGAAGATGCCCATGACGGTGGTGGTCCGTTTCAGTTCGGCCTGCATTTGCGTCAGGTCATGGACGTCAAAGTCAGCCCCTGCTGCTGCCTGCAGCAGCTTTATTTTTTCGACCAAGGCACTGCTGTCGTGACTGCTGAGATGAAGGGAGGCCCGCCGCAGCTCCTGCTGACTTGCTGCTGACAGCCCCTCGCTGAGGGCCGCCATCACCTGCTCCGAGACGATTAACTTCAGGCCGCTGTCGGCAAAGCTGACACCCAGGGGCACTTTGTCACTGACGGCGCCAATCTGCAGCGCAAATGACACCGCTTGCTCAGCCTCAACTGACTGCTCGCTCAAGGTCAAAACGGTACCGGCTGTAACCTGCAGCGGCTGATAGGTTATTTTACCTTCCATTACATTTTTGTTGACTAGAACAGCCTTTAACTGCTGCCGGTCAGTATAATCGGCCGCTGCCAAACCCAGCTCCGTCAGGTAAGCGGCAAATTCCTCCTCGCCGACGGCGGTAATCTCCACCGGCAGCCGATACAATCCCTCAGGCGTAGGCGGGAAAAAGCCCTGGGGCAGCAGCTGCTTATGCACAAATTTACCCAGCTGCCCGGACGCCAGCTCCGTGCGGCTGTAAAGAGTACGCACCACGGCAGCCCTCTCCACTTCAGGCAGCGCCAGTACCTGCCGGTAAAAGCTGTCCTGCACTTCGCCCTCCTCATTAAAATTGTAGACTACCACATTGTAGGGAATTTCACCGTAATACAGATCACGGCTGACAAAACCATATTGCATAAAGCTGGAAAAGGTCACAAAGAGCACAATACTGATGACCAGGGAAAAGACGGTGGCACGATACTGCTTACGGTTTCGTTTCAGATTCTTGAGAGCCAGCTCGCCCTCAATCCCCAACAGCTTACCGGTCAGTTTACCGGTACGCACATCTTTCCCCTTAATCTGCAGCTCATCTGTTAAGCGAATGGCCTCAATGGGCGAAATTTGCGCCGCCCTTTTGGCCGGCAGCCAGGCCGAGAGCAGGATGGTCAGGGCTTCAAAAACGACAGTGACCAGAATGGCCTGGGGTGAGATCACTAAGCGGAAAGCCAGCTCTTCCGTCAGTACACTGCCCAGCAGGATCCGGTTGACCACCTGCAGGGTAACACCAATACCGCCCAGACCGGCTGCAATGCCGAGTGGAATGCCTACCGCACCCAGCAGCAGCGCTTCATAAAAGACACTGCCTTTAAGCTGCCGCGGCGTGGCCCCCACACTGGCCAACATGCCGTACTGTTTTTTGCGGTCGTTGACGGAAATGGCAAAGGCATTATAGATAACAGCCACGGAGCCGACTACAATTAAGACAATAATAATTAAGGTTATGGAATTTAAAAAGTTCGTTACGTCACGATTGTCGGAGACGCCGGACCAGCGCAGCAGTTCACGATTATAACTATAGTTCTGCACCCCGGCCTTTTCTGCCAGTGCCGGTACCTGCGCAAATATCTGCCTGACATTGGTGCTGAGCAAAGAAACATTTACTTTCTCTGCTTCCTGCAGCGCCGCCGCGTCTAAAGCAGTAAAAACGGCATAGCCTGGCAGCCCGTGGCCAAAACGCGGATCAGCCACAATACCGGTAATGGTATAGCTCTCTATACTTTCTCTGCGCCATTCTTCTTCCGCCTGATAATCCCTGTCGGCAGCCAGCGGCTCCCCGTCGAGATACCTTTGTCCTACAGTTAAAGTAATGGTATCTCCCGGCTGATAGTTACCCAGCTGCTGCACCGTTTCCGGGATCAGCAGCTCCTGACCGTTGGCCGGCAGCCGCCCCTCAAGCAGCGTCAGGGGGAAGTGGGCAAAAGCCGCCTCATCATACTGCCGGAGCATTAAATAAGGTTTATGTCCTTCAGTGCCGGCTGTAAAGGGGACAAAACCTTTGGTGCGGCTTAACATCACCGCCGCCACAGCCTGATCCTGAGCAATAGTCTCCACCTTGTCCACCGCCACATCGTAAAGGGAAGCATGATAATTGCCGTCAGACTGGATGGCGGAGCGGAGAAAGAAATCCTGGAAACTGGCGGCAATGCTGCCAACCCCCATAATCATGGCCCCGGAGAGAATAATACCGATAATGGTTACAATGGTCCGTTTCCGCTTTAGCTGCAGATTGCGCAGCGTCAGTTTCTTTATGATACCCATGAGCGCTTCACCTCGTCACTGACAATGCGGCCGTCCGCTAAAGTGATAATGCGGCCGGCCTGCCGGGCAATCTGCTGATCATGGGTGATGACAATCAGCGTCTGCCCGTAGAGCCGGTTGGATAACTTAAGCAAATTAATGATTTCTTCCGTGTTCTTACTGTCCAGGTTGCCCGTCGGTTCATCGGCCAACAGCAGCGCAGGACGGTTAATTAAAGCCCGGCCGATGGAGACCCGCTGCTGCTGTCCGCCCGATAATTCATTGGGCAGATGCCGCAGGCGGTCAGTTAAACCTAAAGTCTCCAGCAGTTCCTGCAGATAGTCACGCGGCACCTGCCGCTTGTCTAAGAGCAGCGGCAGTGTAATATTTTCCTCCACATTTAAAATGGGAATTAAATTATAAAACTGATAAATAAG
>FZPS01000200.1_pt71 | contig 18171 bp, 20 predicted proteins | sample 1817821 | NCBI WGS metagenome assembly FZPS01 (sample SAMEA104158645, study PRJEB21678) | metagenome | place: Germany | collected 2015-04-21
TTTAGGTGCTAATTATGGATATAAGCAAGTGTATGTTTCACAAACTGATCTATATCTATGTGACTCTAACTGGTTATTTACGGAAAATAGCTATTATTCAACTTTAACAATTAGTCAATTTGAACTTAATATCAAATTATATCCTATGAGCGTTTACTATACCTCGAAAAATAACAAGGTTTATTTAAGGTAATATCACCACGGAGTATTCGTGGTATTCAATCTAACAAAAAAAGATATAGACATTAAAATATCTAAAACGATTAGAGCCGAGAAAGATTTATCAAATCTAATAAAAATAATAAAAAAAGCAAAGGATTTAAGATGACAATATCAAGAGTTAAAGAAATAATCGAAAAACGATTTCAAATCAAGATGACAAGAAATAGGAGTTATCAACTATTATGGCACAGTGGCGTTGAGAGAATACTAGTATCAAATATCCGAAGTGATTATATGATAATTGAAATAAAAAAGGGATTGGCAACGCTAAAAATATCATTTGCTAATGAAAAGCAATTAATTAAAATCTTAAACTCATTTGCGAATATTGCTGGCGAATTAAATAAAAACAATAAGGGCAAATAATCATGAAAATAAAAGATAGATTAAATAGTGAAAATAAGGCGATTTGGGACACGATACAATACCGATATAGGAATTTACTTGGAAACGCAAACAAAAGCGCACGGCGATATGACTGATGAAGAAATGAACGCTTATATTAAACCTTATCTTATTAAAATAGCAAACACAACAAAGCCATTGAAAAAATACAAGAAGCCTAAAAAGAAATACGACTATGTAACACTGCGAAACAAGATAAAGGCGATTGAAAATTATATTAACCAAGTAGATGAGAAGATGCCCGACTATGAAAAATTTTGACTATGTTAATAAACAAGTTGCCGGCAAACAATCTATCGCGCGCGGGCGCACACACAGGAGCAGCAATATTCTACAACAAAATTATATTAGTACATGGTCACAAGTAGTTATTAATCACCTTTATGTACTTAAAGTTAATAAAAGAACGAAGACATTCACATTAGTGGGACACTTGAGTGAAGGTTTAGGTAAACCCATTAAAATAAGTCACCCAGCAGTTGAAGAATATGTTTACCCGATTAATCGTTCCGTGTTAATTGAAGGAGTGCTCTATATTTTTTCAACTTATCACGTTAGCACTTACGACTTAGCGACAAAGATTAGCACTGCTCCAGTCTACATCGCTTAACTAATTTTATAAGCACTATTTACCACGAAAATCACTAAGTAAGTAGTGCTTTTTGTTCATTTTTAACGACAAAACACGCCTAAATTCAAAAAAATGAGAAAAATATTTCAACTCATTGACTCATCATCACTTTTCAATGATATAATGTTAGCAAAGGGGAAAACAACATGAAAATTAAAACCAGATTAGATTTCATCGTAATTGATGGAACCGAGCTCGTTGTTAATGAAGCTCTCAAAACACTGGCAAAATTACCAGTAAGCGACTTAGTCGAATTTTTAAAGGGCCCTAAATTATATTCACGTCGAGATCATGCAAACATTTTAAAGAATGTTATGCGTGATGAAGTCTGGAAGTTTAAACTTGTCTCACGCGTTGCGGAGAAAGGACTTTCAAATGATTTCTTTAGTCGACTTGATTATTTTGAAGATAGCCCTGTCACCGTTCTTGAAGGATTATTTGAACGGATGGTCAAGATTCAACCCGAACTAATGGATTATTATCTTGAAGACTTATGGCTCTTTGCCATTCAAGTTGTAAGCAAGGACAAAGAACTTGCTAAGCTTTATAAGAAAGCACAAAAAAGTAGCACAAGCCCAGTTGTTCTTAAGGAATTATTCCCGACACTTGAAGGGCTTTTCGGTGATGAAGAAGGCGATATCGACGGTGTATTAGCGCGCACATTTGTGGAAAAGAGCTTACACAGTGCCACGATTAAAGAAATCCGTGAAATTGCCGAAAAAAATGATGTTTTACTACCAACAAATATCACAAAACAGGACATAGTGGACGGAATTATTGCTGTTTTACCAAAAGTAGCGAAAGCAAAAGATGTCCCGCATTTAACGGAAGATGTTAAGGATATGACTGTTGCACAACTGAAAGAATTTGTGAACAAGCATAAACTTGATGTTCCAACTGAACTTAAAAAACAAGATGTTGGTGAATTACTCGTTAAAAACTATGTAAACAAAAATGCGGCAAATGTCGTTAGTGATTTACAATATGAATTACCAGAACGTGTCGAAGAAGCTACTGATTTTAGTGATGAAAATCCAAAAGTTATCAGGTTGCGCGAACGCGTTAAGGAACTCGAGAAAGAATTAGAAGAAAGACCTGTCGAAAATGAAACAAAGGTTGATGAAAGCGAACTTTTAAAAGAACAAGAAAAAGTTGAAGCACTTTCTAAAGAATTAAAGCAAACAAAGGCTGAGCTTTCAGAAAAACCAAAAGAAGTCGTCGTTGAAGTGCCAGGACCAACAGTAATTCGGACAGTAATTAGCAAAAAAGAATTACAAAAGCAAAAAGAACACTACGAAGCAATTATTGCTGAACAAGAAAAAGAACGGTCCATGCTTATTAGCCGTACTGAATACGATGAAGTTTTAGCGGAATATGGTCGTGTTAAAGCATTACTTGATGAAAAAGACATTGAGAAGCTTGAAGAAAAACCAGTTGAACCAAAGCCTGCACCGCAACAAGTGCCGCAATATGAAGAACCATATTACGGTTCACTTCACGCTAAAGTTGATCGCTTAACGGATAAAGTTCATGAATTGCAACTAGAAATCTTACGTAAAGAATTAGCTAATCAAAAAGCTACTCCGGCACCGCAAGAAGAACAACCCGAAACAGAAGTTAATATTTATTTTGATAGTAACCTTGCTAAACGGATGTCGGACAATAAAAACGCGATTGATGTTGGCAAAGCAGTTAAAGGTAAAAAACGTAAAAAGAAGAGTGTTGGACGGACAATATTCTGGATTATCTTTATTCTCTTGCTCTTAGCAATAGTCGTGTTCATGGGTGCATGGACATTAGAGCATTTCAATATTACCCCTCTTGCAGGACCACCATGGCTCGCTGATCGTTTCAACGCTGCGGTATTATGGCTCCACAACGCGGTCCAAAGTGTCTTTGATTTATTTAAAGGACTATTTGGTAAAGTCCGGGTATTAGGACGATAGAAAGGAGAGATTTGAGTTATGAGTAAAAAACGTAGAATTAAAGAATTAGAAGCTCAAGTAGCAGCGCTCGAAGCAAAGGTTGAAGGCAAAGAAGGCCAACAAACGCCAAAGAAAGCCGCTAAAAACTCCGTAAATGTCTATTTTGATAGTAACTTTGTTAATAGCCTAGTATCAAATCAAATGAAGTATGGACGGCGTTCACGTCGTGATGATTTAAATGTTGATCCCGCTGATAAAAAGGCCGTCAGAAGAGCACGCGCTCGTCGTTTCTTCCGTTTCTTATGGAGATTAATTGTAGTGCTTGTTATTGCCGCTTTAGTCGCAGCGGTCGTCGCAGCGATATTAATGGTTATCGTCTGGGCACTTGTTAACTTTAATATTATGACCCCAACATCAAATCCATTTGTCGGCATGGTCTGGGAGTGGATTAAGTGGTTCTTTGCCCTCTTCGGGATGGAAGTACCAATCTTCTAGATTGACACCATTTAGATAAAAGCAAATCAAAGGGATCCCAAGTCCCTTTTTTGCTATAATAAAAATGAGAAGAATCACAAATATTGTTATAAGTAAATTAAACCCATAAGTTCAATTAAAAAATATCATTACAAAAACACTATAGCGGAAAGGAGTGCATGCGATGTCAAAATTAGGCGACCGTATATTTCAAAAAGTATTGCGTACCTTTAGCCCGATTTTACCATGGCGTGAACCAGAAATTTTAAAGGCGTATGATGAATTAGTTGATGTTTTAATTAAGCAAAATAAAAGCCGAATTTTTATTGTAATGGATGAAGGTTTAGTCCAACTTAAATTACATCAACCCTTACTTGACGCCCTTAAAAATAAACAACTAAATTATCGTGTATTTAGTGATATAACCGCTAATCCGACTACAGCCCAAGTTGAAGAAGGACTACTTGCTTACATTATTTATGGTGGTGACGCTATTATTGGTTTTGGTGGCGGCAGTCCAATGGATGTTGCTAAAGCCATTGCCGCCCGTGTAGCGCGACCACGGAAGAATTTAAAACAATTAGGCGGGCTCTTAAAAGTACGGAAGAAAACACCGCTTTTAATTGCTGTTCCCACAACTTCAGGAACAGGAAGTGAAGCGACAGTAGCGTCGATTGTTGTTGACGAGAGAACAAAGCACAAATATGCGATTAATGACCCAGTTTTAATTCCAAGTTATGCATTATTAGTGCCTACACTCACATTTAAATTACCAAAATTTGTGACAGCGACGACAGGGATGGATGCCTTAACACACGCTATTGAAGCCTACACAAATAAGGGTGGTCGTAAATTTCCAAATGAAAAAGCGATTAACGCTACACGATTAGTGTTTGAAAATCTCAAAGTCGCATATGATAATCCTAGTGACCTTGAGGCACGAAAAAACATGCAACTAGCAGCTTATGATGCTGGGGTTGCTTTTACGCGTAATTATGTTGGTTATGTTCATGCCTTAAGTCATCCGCTTAGTGCATATTACGGGTTAGCGCATGGCTATGTTAACGCTTTAATATTACCGTTTATGCTAGAGAAATATGGACGAAGAATTTACCGAAAATTAGCGCGACTCGCACGGCTGAGTGGGGTTGTTGAAGAAGGATTAAGTAACGGTGAAACAGCTAAACTTTTTATAGCGAAAATCCGTGCTTTAAATACTTACTTTGAAATACCGACAACGATTCCAGAAATTAAAGAAGAAGACATTCCGCAACTAGCAGTGTATGCTAACAAAGAAGCGCGCCCCCTCTATCCCACTCCGCGTATTTATAAGACGAGTGAGTTAGAAGAATTTTATCGAGAATTAAAAGGAGAAATATTAAATGTTGAAACAAATTAAAACGCAAAGAGAAGCAATGAAAAAAACCTTTCCCTTAAGTTATGAAAAACGGCGAGAACTATTAATAAACCTGCAAAAAGCAGTTAAATTATATGAAAAAGACATATATGAAGCCCTCTACAAAGATCTCCATAAAGATGAATGGGAAGTATTTGTCACTGAACTTGGTATTGTGTATGAAGAAATGCATTTTGCCATAAAAAATCTAAAAAAATGGATGAGAAGAAAAAAGATTAAGTCATTTCTTGTGCAATTTCCCGCTAAAAATTTTCTTGTACCTGAGCCCTACGGACAAGTCTTAATTATGAGTCCATGGAACTACCCATTACAACTAACACTTTTACCACTGATTGGAGCGATTGCGGCAGGCAATTATGCGGTTGTAAAACCAAGTGCTTACGCACCAGAAATTGCGAAAGTAATGCAGCAAATTGTTGCGACTGCTTTTCCAAATAAAGAAGCTATTTTATTTCTTGGTGGTCGTAAAGTAAATGAAGAAATTTTACAAGGTGTGTATGATTTCATTTTCTTTACTGGTAGTCCTGGAGTCGGACAAACGGTGATGCGTAAAGCAAGTGAAAATTTAACACCAGTCGTCCTTGAATTAGGCGGAAAGTCACCGTTAATAATTGCAGAAGACGCTGATATCCCCTTAACGATTCGGCGCCTTAAATTTGCTAAACTTATTAATTGCGGACAAACATGTGTAGCGCCTGACTATGTGTTACTTGATAAAAAACTTATTGATAAAGTTGATGATATTCGTCAAGCATTTAGTGTTGAAGGTGAAGAAAAAGCAAGGTTACCTAAAATTATTAATGAAAAGCATTACTTGCGACTTAAAGGTGTTTTAACTGAAGTAGGTAGTGATAATTTTGATGAAGAAACACAAACTATTAACCCAACAGTTGTGTTAAATCCACCACTTGATAGCGAACTAATGCGTGAAGAAATATTTGGTCCAATTTTACCGATTATTACTTATGAAACACTTGATGAAGCGATTGCTTTTATTAATGAACGTCCTAAACCGCTAGCGCTTTATCTTTTCACTAAATCGAAAGAAATAATGAATAAAGTTCTAAGAGAGACAACAAGTGGTTCTGTCGCGATTAATGATGCGGTTGTGCAACTAGCAAATCCGCACTTCCCCTTTGGTGGTGTTGGCAATAGCGGGATGGGGAGTTATCACGGGTATCATACTTTTAAAACATTTAGTCATATGAAGGCTGTTTTACATAAGTCCCGTGCTTTTGATTTTCGTTTTAGATATAAACCTGGTCCAAAAACAGTTGGAATTTTTAAGAAATTAACGAGAAATAAATAAACATACATTCATTATTTATGGTCGTTTCACTTAAAAGTGAACTATTTACACATTTACTTTACTTTTTGCTCTTTACGCGTGTATAATATGCGCGATGGAGGGAAAAGTGATGAAGTTATTCCAAACTGTAGGTCGACGGAAAATTCCTGGCTATAAAAGTATGAGTCTTGAACGCGAACTTGTTGTTCTCGACCCTAAAAAAGTTGAATATGTTTATTTTCCGCTTGTGGCCGCTAATAATGTGCCGCTTGAAGTTTTCGTCAAAGAAGGCGATAAAGTAAAAGTAGGAACAAAAATTGCACTTAAACAGCAATTTAGTGTTCCGCTTTTTAGTAGTGTCTCGGGAACTGTTCGAGCAATCGAAAAACGCTTGGATGTTACTACGGGACGTCCTTGTGATCATTTAGTCATTAAAAATGATTTCAAAATGACTAAAGAAAAACCATTAAAGAAAGTTGAATTAGATGCATCAAAAGAAGATATTGTTGCAGCAATTAAAGAAGCTGGTATTGTCGGTCTTGGTGGCGCTAATTTTCCAACATGGGTTAAATACAACAATGTCAAAGATATTCACACTATCTTAATTAATGCTGTTGAATGTGAACCGTATTTAACAACGGACTACGTGTCTTGTAGTCTTAATGCCGCTAAAGTTATTAGTGGTGCTCGTTATTTACAAAAAGCCGCGGGAGCAAGTAAAGTTATTGTGGCAATTAAAGTAAAAAAAGAACAAGCTTGCAATTGCTTAAAGGAAGCGGCAGCCCCTTACCCTGACATTGAAGTGCGTGAAGTACCAGATCGTTATCCAATGGGCTGGGAGCGCACACTTATTCAAACGATATTTAAAAAACAATATGATAAATTACCAAGTGAAATCGGTGTTATCGTTAATAACAGCACTACCGCTATTGCGGTCCATGATGCGCTTGTTGAAGGTTCACCGATTGTGTCACGGATTGTGACAGTAAGTGGTAACGCCGTGAAAAATGCCGCAAATATTGTCGTGCCTGTCGGTATTTTAGCCGAAACAGTGCTTAATGAATTTGAGGTTGAAGAAAAAGAAGTGGTGCTATTAGTCGGTGGTCCAATGACAAGTAATCCTGCAAAAGATGTAAGTTTTGCCCTTACTGTGTGTCATGGTGCCTTGACACTACTAGAAAAAGTCGTTTATCGCCCAGTAGCATGTTTGCGCTGTGGCAGTTGTACAGCACACTGTCCAGCCGGACTCCAACCAATCGAAATCTTGCGCGCCTTTGAAGGTCGTGATTATGAGCGACTTGAAAAACTTGAAACATTACGCTGTGTTGATTGCGGACTTTGTAGTTATGTGTGTCCGAGTAAAATCGAAGTTACCGATATGATGAAAAAAGCTAAGACCTTACTTCGCGTTCATCAATCGAGGAAGAAATAGAGGTGTCTAATATGAAAATTGTTAGTGGAAATGCCCCGTTCTTACGCAGTAAACGCACTACTAGCCAAATAATGATGGAACTCTTAATCGGGTTAGCGATTATTTTTGTCGCCGCCGTCATTTATAACTTTACGCTTGGAGTACGTTACGGTCTTAAAACAATTTGTATTATGACTGTTGCAATCCTTTTCACTTTTATTAGTGATATTATTGCTGGTAGTTTACGTTATAACAAAGAAAAAGACGGGAAGTTTGATGAATATTTAATTCATTTCATCAAATCAAATTATAGTGTTGTTACAGCAGTTATCTTTGCTTTAACTCTACCAATTGGCACCCCAGTATATGTCGTGATTATTGGGAGTATGTTTGCCACTTTAGTCGTAAAACATGCCTTTGGTGGGTTTGGTAGTAATGTCTTTAACCCTGCTGCTTTGTCGCGCATCTTTTTGGCATTGACTTTTGGTAGCCAACTTAAAGCTTATTTACCTGGTGGTGAAAATATTGGTGGCTTAGTAGCGGGTGCGACTGTGACTAGTCAATACGCTGCTGATGGCGTTAAATTCTTAACTGGTAGTTTAGCAAACACTAATGTGTCAATGCTTGACTTATATTTAGGTAATCATAGCGGCGCGATTGGTGAAACATTTACCTTACTTATTTTAATTGTCGGTATTGTCTTAGCCGCCCGTGAAGTAATTAACTGGCGCACTCCAGTCTTCTTCTTAGGCACAGTTGCACTTAGCAGTGTCTTTGTTAGCCTCGTAGCGAAAGTGAATATGATTGAATATTTATTAGTGCAATTTGGTGTTGGCGGGATGGTATTTGGTGCTGTCTTCATGTTTACTGATCCAGTTACTTCACCAACGAGCAACTACGGTAAAGCGCTGATTGGAATTATTGGGGCATTAATTAATGTCTTAATTCGGATTGCTGGTGTTTATCCAGAAGGTACAGCTTTTAGTATTGCATTTGTTAACATCATTTCACCAATGATTGACCGTTTAATTACGGGCCGGACAAATAATAAAGTATGGGTTCCTGCTACTGTTAGTGGGGTGATGGTATTAGGTAGTGTTGGCTTAATTACCGGCGTTAGTGCGGCAAAGATGCCACGCGTCGCGCCAGAACCACCGCCGATCGTTGTTGAACCGTTTGTGACTTATTTAGGAAGTTATACAAGTCCGACACCAAGTGAATACGCTGAGGAATTTACGACAAATGTCGAAGTTGGATTAAGTGATGCTTATCATATTGTAAAAATTGAATATGATGTGATTGCGAATCCGGATAATTACAAAAAAGTAACTGATGGGATTGATGCGGTCATTGATTACTATACCTCAATTAGTGTCGCCGAATTTAAAGCCTTACCAGTCCCAGCTTTAAGTGAAGGTACAACCGGCTCCACTGTTGCTGGTCAAACAGGCGAGCATATTATCCCAGGAGCGATTTATTCTTCTCGCGCACTTTACGAAGCAATTAATGATGCACTTAAAGACTTAAATGTGTATAGTGCTGATGTTGAAGACTACCCTTATGATAGCGGTGGTTATAGTGATGAAACATTAGTGATGAGTGTTGATGTTTATGTTGACACTGTGACTGATTTAATAAAAGTTGTGGATATTAAAGATGGCGCTAGTACTGGTACTTACGCTGATCGTTGGGAAACGGTAAAAGAAGCAGTACTAAGCAAGTATCATGATTTAGATGTTGCCACATTTTTAGGTTACACAAATGTTGCTGAACTTTATGGTGAAGAAGTAGCAACTTACGCTGGTGTAACTTATTCGGCAAGACGGCTCTTTAATGCCGTGCAAAAAGCACTAGAAGGATATGGTGGCTAATATGAGTAAGAAAAAATTAAATAACTTTATTTTATTGCCGCTCTTTTTAGGAGCAGTAACTTTAGTAGCAGCCGGAGCATTAACCGGAGTGCATTTATTAACTAAACCGAAAATTGAAGAAAATATTAAGCAAAAACAACTTTCGGGTTATAAGGCTGTGCTTGACTTAGCGCAAAGTGATGTTATTGATTTAAAAAAAGAAACAGTCAGTGACGAATTAGCGGGTATTGGTGTCACTAATAAATTTAGTGTGACAATTGATACCACGCTAGTTGGTGTTGTTTATGATGCTGAAATTACTGGTTATAATTCAGGCTTAATTTTCCAAGTCGGCTTTAAAGGTACAAAATACGCTGGGTTCAATGTTATTTCATCAAATGAAACACCTGGATATGGCGCTGATTATTTAGAGACAGTTCATAAGCAAATTAAAGGTGTGGAAATTGGTGATCCAATTTTACAAGATCCAAGTAAGACAGGTAAAACAATAACCGCGAATGCACTGCGTAAAGCACTTGAAGCCTGTGCTACAGATTACTTAGAAGGGAGAGCGGGTTAATTATGAAAAAACGTAAAATCTTTATCGATGGTATTTTCGCTAATAATGCTGCATTTATGCTATTTCTAGGTATGTGTCCTGCCTTAGCGACTACAAGTTCATTTATGAGCGCGCTCGGGATGGGGATTGCCGTATTAGCAACACTTATCTTAACAAATGTAGTGATTTCTGCGATTAGACGCTGGGTCCCTAATGAAATTAGAATTCCCGTATTAATTGTTATCATTGCTACAACCGTAACGATTATTGAAATGCTGATGCAAGCTTATATGTTTGATCTTTCACAAACACTTGGTGTGTATTTATCACTGATTGTTGTTAACTGTATTATCTTAGGTAGAGCCGAAGCCTTTGCAATGAAAAATAACGTATTAGATAGTCTTATTGACGCGGTTGGAACGGGCATTGGCTTTATGTTAGGATTGCTAGCGTTAGCGTTTGCCCGTGAATTTTTAGGAACAGGCGGGATTGCCTTTACTTCACTTTTAACAGGGCAACCAATTTGGGGTTTCCAAATTATTCCTGATAACTACACAATTGGTTTATTCCAAGAATCTTCTGGTGCCTTTATTATGTTTGGGCTCATTGTTGCCTTAATTAATTTTGTGGTGGCAAAGATTAGTGAAAATAAGAAGAAGAAGGAAGCCGCAGCGAAAGCTGCCGCTAAACTTGCCGCAGAAGGGGGTAAATAATTATGCAATTTCTTTTAATGGGTATTGGCGCTGTTTTAATTAATAATATTATTTTAACGCGCTTCTTAGGTATTTGTCCGCTACTTGGTGTTTCGAAAAGTAATAGTAGTGCTATTGGCATGAGTTTAGCTGTTATCTTTGTTGTTACTATGAGCGCAATTCTTAGTTACTCACTTTATATGTATGTGTTAGTGCCACTTAAGATTGAGTACTTACGACTCGTGTCCTTTATTTTAATCATTGCTTCATTCGTACAATTTGTAGAAATGTTCTTAAAACGTTTTGTGCCAGCTTTATATAAGAGTCTTGGCATTTATTTGCCACTTATTACGACAAACTGTGTCGTGTTAGCGGTTAGTCTTGATGTTGTAGCCACAAATGGCGGAGTCCCAGTTTATAATTTCTTAAATATGGTTGGCTATGCTTTCTTTACTGGTGTTGGCTACGCTGTCATTTTAATTCTCTTTAGTTTTATTCAAGAACGCTTAATTAATAATAAAAATATGCCGAAGAGTTTCCAAGGTAGTGGGATTGCTTTAGTAACAATTGGTTTACTAGTGATGGCCTTCCTTGGATTTGCAGGGATGATTTAAGATGAGTGATGTTGCGCGTATTTTTGTGGCAATCGGTGTGATGGCGATTTTAATTGCCCTTTATATTGGAAGTTATGTGTTAAATAAACGCACAAAAAAACCAGAGGGTTGTAAAGATTTCGCTAGTAGTTGTAGCGGATGTGCGGTGACATCATGTAGTCACAATCCACTAAAGGAGGAATAATTTATGCAATATTTTTGGGGAGTAGTTATCCTTTTAGTTATTGGAGCCTTATTAGGACTTTTACTTGCCGTCGCGAGTAAAGCTTTTGCGGTCAAGGAAGACCCACGCCTTGAGCCAATTACGGAGATGATGCCTGGTATTAATTGCGGGACTTGTGGTTATCCGGGATGTAAAGAACTAGTAGTGGCGATGCTTAAGGGTGAAGTGAAAAATTTAGGTCAATGTCGGCCGTTGCGTCCTGATGCAAAAGCAAAGATTAAAGAATATTTAGCAAATCATCCGGATGAAGAAGGGAACATCCTTACCGTTCAAGGATAAAAAGTTAGGTTACTCTTATTTACATGAAGGCGCGTAAAGTTAAGTTAAACAAAACACTTTTTGACACCATTATCTTTAGTATTGTCTTGGTGCTAACAAGTGCGACAACGTTGTACTTAAAACGCGCCTTTTCTACTACTGAAGCACTCTATGTTTATGTCTATGTTACCGACCGTCTAATTGATAAACAACCGTTAGCGATTGATAATACATTCATTTACAATGAACCTGAATTTTTAGCACCAATTACACTTGAAATTTACAATAAGAAAGTGCGGGTTGAAAAAGAAGAAAGTCCGCTTAATTTATGCTCAATTAAAGGTTTTACGGATAAAGTAGGTGATCCCGTACTTTGTCTACCTAATTCTTTTTATTTTGTGATTATGGGATTTAATTATAAGGAGGCACCTTCACCGTATGTCCCAAGTGTCGAATAACGGAAATAAAAGAAAATTATCGACACAGAAGCTCGTGCGGCTTGCTGTCTTTTTAGCGCTAGGTGTGGTATTTAATATTGTTGAAAATTACATTACATTTATCCCGGCTTTACCGGGTGTTAAATTAGGCCTTGCTAATTCGATTGGCTTAATTCTTTTAGCACTTTATGGTCCGCTTGAATTTTTCACGATTGGCTTACTTCGAGTTTTATTAAGCGGGACTTTTAGTGGGTTTGGCACTAGTTTTATTTTATCGCTTAGTGGTTTTTTACTTTCAAGCGCTTTTGTACTATTAGCCTATCTTTTTAATAAATTATCAATCTACGGACTCTCACTCCTTAGTGCGGTGATGCACGGTGTCGGCCAGGTCGTCATGATTGCGATAATTTATCAAAACGCTTTAATGCTTAATTATTTAATAATTATGACAATAAGTGGGATTATAAGCGGATTACTTATTGCTCTCTTATCAAAAATTGTGATTTTGAGACTTAAAATGTTTAAGGAGGAAGAGTGTAATTATGAAATTAATTAAAAAACTCTTTGCGCTTTTTTCCCCGCTTGAACTAGTTATTTTAATGGTTTCAATTACAATCTCAACCCTTTTAGTTGTTCCAGCGTTTAGCAAAGATACGCAAAAAAAGACACCGATTTTATTATTTCCGACAGAGAAAGTTTATAACACTGATGGTGGGCGTCCCATTGAAGTATTCGACACTAGTTTTTTCGTCGTGTATGAAGAAGTGGAAGAACAAACACAAAATGACATTAAAGCTATTCTAAATGAATACTTAATTAGTTACCATAAACTTTTTGACCGTCATAATGATTATTATGCAGTTGAACCCCACGACAATATTCATCCGACAGCGGAAGAAAAAGCGACACTGCCACGCATTAAAAACTTAAAGTATATTAATGAACATAAAGGCGAAGAAATTGAAATTCATCAAGCTCTTTATGACTTACTTGTTGCGTCAAAAAGTTATTCTATTAACACACCAAATAATGCTTTTAGTATGTTTATTGGTGAACTTTACGATTACTGGAAACCTTACACTAGTCCGGGGGCTGACCCGACTAAAGATCCAGTGCGTGACGATTTAAAACAAGCGGAAATTGCACGGTTAACGAGTTATATCCCGCAAAGTGAAGACGATATTAATAACACTTTAAAGTTATGGACTAACGATAATAAATACTATGTTCAATTTAATGAATTTAATCATAGCGGTGACGATCTTTCGATTTCTGTTGGTGCGGTAGCTAAAGGGATGATGACTGATATTCTAGCCGAAGCTATGCGTGCTAAAGGACTAACTAAAGGTTTGATTTACGGCGGACAATCGTCATTTACATTTTTAGAAGACGGATTTATGAATAAAGCTTATAAGATTACGATGGAACCTATTGGACCAGGCGAAAAAACATTTACAATGAGCCGCGCTGATCAATACCAAATGTCGACAAGTGGGATATATACGGGCTTTAAATTTAATTATGGTGGTGCGCAAATTATTCGTTCGCATATTATTAATCCGCTAACTGGTTATCCTGCGCATAACTCTCATCATATGGTTAACATTACAAGTGACACGCTAAGCGGGTTAACGCTTGATTACCTAACAACAGCATTAACCGTACTTAGTGTTCAAGATGGATTAACATTTTTAAGTGAAGAGTATCCTAGTGATGACATAAATGTGATTTATAGTGGTTACTTTAATGACGAATGGTTTGTGGCCTTTACAAACGGTTATCCAGGCGGGAAAACACCATCATTTCAGTTAGCGAAAGAATACCGCGAAATAAATCTCGAATCCTTACTATAAAGGTTGCTTTTCTTAATAATATTTATTAAGATTATATACGCAGTAAGAAGAAAATAGAGGAGAATGATATATATGAAAAAAAGAAACTTATTACTAGCATTAGTCGGTAGTGCATTGCTATTAACTGGCTGTAAAGGCGGAAGTAGTGAAAAGCCAGTTTCAGAAACACCAGCGGTGCAAAAATCATTTGGTTTTGGCAGTCTTGCAAAATATGCCGCAACACGCGCTGATAATGAATTTGATATTGAAACAACTGTTGATTATGTCGCTGTTGTCTTAGAAGCAGATGTTATTAAAAACTTACGGCTTGACACTGTCCAACTTTATGCAAAAATTGCTGAAGAAGCAGTTGTACTTAAAACCGAAACTAATGGTGATGTTAAATCTAAATGGGAACTTTTAGATGGTTACGGCATGAAAGTTGCGAGCCCAATCGAAAAAGAATGGTACGAACAAGCTGAAGCATTTGAAAATTGGGCCGTTGGTAAAACAGTTGCCGAAGTTAAAGCTGGCATGACTGGTACGAAATTAACTGATGGTGCAACAATTGGTAATACAATCCATGTTGACGCTTGGGTTGCCGCCCTTGAAGACGCTGTCCTTAATAAAGTTACTTTTGAAGGTGAAGTTAAAGGATTAGGTGTTGGTGGTGTTAACGCTGTTAGCAAAGACGGCGCAACTGGTGCTGTTGAAGGACAAGACTGGACCATTGGTGGTGCTGTCTTTACCGAAGGCAAAAAAGTCTTAGCGGCACGCATTGATACTTTCCAAGTTCGCTATGAAAATAGTGAAGGTAAAGCAGTTATTAAATCTGGCTTAAAACAAGTTGATTATGATAATAAACGCGTAAAAGGTAAACAAGAACTTAAAGAAGAATATGGCATGAAAGTTGCAAGCCCAATCGAAAAAGAATGGTACGAACAAGCTGCAAGCTTAGTCGAATACATTAAAGGTAAAACCGTTAGCGAAGCTTTAGGAACTGCTGCTAAATTAGCAAATGGTGCTGAAGTTGGTTGTACTATGAATATTGGTGGCTATCGCACTGCTTTACTTGAAGCTGAACACACAGCCTTTAATAGTCGTAAATAATTAATTAGTTACGAAGAAAAGATACACAAGGGACTACTTCAAAGTAGTTCCTTTTTTGTTAATATGCGATAATATTACTATGGGAAAGAAAAAGAAAAAAACATTTAAAAAATTTAGTGCGACGCTTGGAGTTATCATTACATTACTCGCAATAGTAATGTATATACCGCGTACTGCGCGTATCGGTTATAAGAATGACAAATATGCAAATATTTTAAAAGACGCTAATATTGCCGCTGATACGCGTGTAGTGGATATTGCCATGCTCGGAGCGCATGATGCTTTTAGCAGCAATATTAATCTACTTAGTGCCCCTGATCCAGCCGAATCAGGAATAGTGAAAAATAAGGCCGTAAACGCCGTTTTTAAAGGCGGGTTAGTGCGAGTGTTAAAAGCACAGCAAGACGGCGCTAAGGTGCTACTTAATCGTGGTGTCCGCTATTTTGATGTGCGGATTAGTTATGTTGAAGGTGAATGGTATACAAAGCACGGTTTACTTGATACGAATCTCTTTTATTATTTAAAAGATATTTATGACTTTTTAGAAAATCGTCCACAAGAATTTGTGATTTTAGATGTTCAACATATTTATACAGGCGAAAGTAATATTAATGAATTCCTTAATTATTTAATTGACCTTCGTTTTGTTGGTAATCCGTTAGGGCTAAACGATTTTATCCATCACACAAGCGCAATACCGCTTAATGATTTACTTTACTTTGATGTTTTAGGACCGACTCACGGCGGTATAGTATTATTACTGAAAGATGACGGGAGCGCTGATGCAACGCAGAAAACACTATTTTACGAACGAAATGATGCGATTCGTTCAAAGTGGCATAACAAGCGTTATGTAAGAGATATTGTGCCACTTATTAATGAAGAAGCAGCTTATCTTAAAACTTTAGCGGATAGTGATTTCTTTAGAGTCAATCAAGCACAACTCACACCTGATTATTTAAAAGATCCACTAGGGACATTAGGTAGGTGGTCACTTATTAATATTGCCGCGACTAGTAACGCTAAATTATTAAATAATAAAGCTTTTGATGAGTGGCTAAGTGTGATGCCAATATTCATGGTTGATTTCGCTAATAGTCGCTACGCTAGATTCAATACACGCGTTAACGAAAAGATAATTGAATATAATCGTAATTTAGGAGCGTAAAGTTATGCTTAAAAAATATAAATTTAATTTAGAAATACCAGCAATTATCCTTTTTGCTGTTATTTTAATTCCTAATTTAGTGTGGGCTATAATACCTCCCGCTTTTGACCCTTTAAGAGTTGAATCAGTGACAAAGGGTGTTGATATAGCGACAACTATAATACAAGTACTAATGATCGCATCTTTAACTCTGTTAACAAATGAAGAAGCTAGTAATGTAAAACGAAGCCCGCTTTTAGTGACAACACTTGTAATGGTCTTACTATACATAATTAGTTGGGTAATGTATTACGCTAGTTTATTTAATATTGTAATTCTTTTAGGACTAGTGTTATGTCCGTGTGTTGCTATTATCCTTTATGCTATTGACCGTAAAAACATATTTGGTTTAGTGCTTGCTTCTCTTTTTACTATCGGTCACTTTATTTTTGCGTTCGCTAATTTTTTGTGCATTGTTATCCCTGGAGCGTGTGTTTATTAACTTAAAAGTTACAATTTATGAATGTATCCATTAATCCAATTGTATTTTAAAAGGACTTTTGGTATTATATCAAGTGCTAGGGATGTAGTTAAATGGTATAACTCCGGTCTCCAAAACCGTCGTTGCGGGTTCGATTCCTGCCATCCCTGCCATCTGCCTAGTGAAGCTTTGATACAATTATCAAGGCTTTTTTTGTGCTTAAAACGCTTAAAATAGACTATTTAATACTGATTTCTATGATTTTCGGTGATAGTTAATGGTTTTCAGGGCAAAAAATAGGGGGAAATATATACTATTGAAAACCTACTAGTTGAACGATTAGGGGGTGGGGTTGCACGATTGAACGATTACAAGGAGAGGGGTTGCATCTATAGTTTAAGTCCTATCGGTTGTACCATCTAACTAGAATAGGTCTGTTACACAAGCGATTTCCTAATCGCCTCAAGTATCAGTTCTTTTTTGTTGAAAGGGATACATGTTTCCTATCCGCATTTCTTGTCTTCCATAGATTGAGCCAAAATTATAGATATCATGAATACCATTACGATAGACAATACATTTAATGTGCTATAATTTACTTGTAAGAGCGTGATTACTAATGGTAAATGATGAAAAATATATGATTATGACGGTAGAAAGTTATCCTTTTGGTTGGGAAGTAAAGTACTTCTATTTACCAGTAGGACCAAGGTTAACCATAGGTGACGTAATTAAATCAATAAATGGAAAAAGTTATCGAATTTTAGACGGTAAAACACAATTAAACTTTGAAGATATTGATTTAACCAAATATTCGTTATTCGAGTAATTTTGGGTTTAGATGCATAGGAATTTTCAATGATTTTCATTTTACCACAGTATGTTGATTATTTAGTTGAAGATGATGATGAATAAAGCTTGGGCAACACAGTTCAAATTAAAGAGTCATTACCAACACTTCTCTTTTTTAGTCATTTATATAGGGATGGTATTATATTTGCAAAGGTGCTAATTTGTATCAAAATAGTTAGTATTACACAAAAATGTCTTTAATTACTCGCTAAAAAATAGCGAAAAATGAACAAAAACGACCTAAAACGGTCGGTTTTTTTATATGTTTTGAATATAAAGTCGATTAGCGAATGCCCATGTACTTGATTTTCATAAAAACATAGAAAATCTCATTGTAAGATAG
>FZPS01000086.1_pt256 | contig 18160 bp, 17 predicted proteins | sample 1817821 | NCBI WGS metagenome assembly FZPS01 (sample SAMEA104158645, study PRJEB21678) | metagenome | place: Germany | collected 2015-04-21
CTTCTCCCCTCGCAAGAGGAGGAGGTGACCACAATGGGGGTCGTTGTTGTCTCTCTCAACTTCCCGGGGGACCGCTTGCTCTTCAATGAAGACCTTGTCACGAATTGTGTGACACACTTTTAGGATGTCGGGGGAGACTTTACCTGGGGCAATTAACTCAAAGTGGAGCTCCATTATTTTTGCCCCTTAATATGGTAGATTCGGCACGAGAAGTCGCCCATTACGCGAGTCTCTTCATCGAACCCCTCACCGGCAAACTTTTGATTGAGCCGGATGCCGTGGTAGGCTAAAACATCCCCCCCTACCGCGTAGAACTCAACCTCATTTGGGAGGGCCATTTTTTCACTTACCATCTTTTGGAGAGCTCCATCGTTGCGTAATTTAATGGGGGAGAATTTATTGAGAAGGGTTCCAAAGGTCCTAATATCGATAAACTCAAGGCGCACTGTGACGTTGTAGAGTTGCTTTGGGTCGGCCAAAGGGATCCTCAAGATATCTTCTGCGGGGCTCACCATAGCGTGCTCTTGAAATAGGAGGACCAGCATCTCATCTCTTTCGGGGGTGGCTAATGCCCAAACTGTTTGGTTTTTACCCGTTGGTTCAATTCTAAAGAACTCTCCGTACTGGAAGAGTTTGCGGTGTAGCTTGTAGTAAGCGACCTGCTTCTCAATTATCTCTCTCTCCTTCTTTGAGAGGTTTAAGAGATCAATCTCATAACCTAAGACTCCAAAAGCCGCCACATTAAAGCGACTCTCGAGGGAGCTCTTACGGAGGTTGAGATGGTTGGGACTCTCTCCCACTCGGTTGGCCATGATTGAAGGGGGGTAGGAGTAGCTACTCCCTTCTTGGATTGAGAGGCGGTCAAAGGGGTCGCAGTTTTCACTGGCCAACGCTTGTCCCATATAACAAAGGATTCCTAGGTCAAACCGCCCAGTAGCCTCAAAAAGAATCTCCGGGAAAGTATCGACAAATCTTTGGAGGAGGGTGTAGAGCCCCATCATGTAACGATAACTAAACTCACTTTGGGCAAATGCAGCGTTGAGGGAGTGGAGGTCGCTAAAGGTGCGACTCATCCCCCATTTAACGTAGTCAACTTTAGCCACCTTCCAGAGGGTGGAGAGGGTATCAAAGAGGTAGTCACGCACCTCCCCCTTGGTCAAGTCGAGAATGTACTGGTGACGCCCCACCGATGGTTTAATATCGGGGAGGGCTACTATCCAATCGGGGTGTTCCTTAAAGAGGTGACTTTTGCGACTAATCATCTCACCTTCACAGTAGAGGCCAAAGAGGAGCCCCATTGAGTGGATTCGTTGGGAGAAGATGGCTAACCCTTCGGGGAGTTTTTTTGTATTGGCGCTCCAATCCCCTAAGCTAGTGGTCTCATCATCGCGGGTCCCAAACCATCCATCGTCTAAGACAAAGAGCTCTATCCCCAAGTCGGCTGCTGAGCGGCCCAGTTTTAAGAGGGTAGTGTCATTAAAGTCGAAGTAGGTTGCTTGCCAAGTGTTAAAGAGGACGGGGCGTTCCCGATTTTGCCAAGTCCCCCGTACAATGTGGTGGTTTATAAAGTGGTGGAAATTGCTACTTGCCCCATTGAGACCCTCGTGGGAGAAGGTTAAAAGAGCTTCGGGGGCGGTGAATTTCTCCCCTGAATGGAGGCGCCACTTAAAAGTAGCTGGGTTGAGACCGCTAAGGAGACGTACACTTCCCCGAGCGGCGAGCTCAACTACTTGGGCGTGGTCGCCACTGTAGACGAGGTTACACCCATAACACTCTCCACTAAATTCGGTGCACCCCTCTTCGGTTAAAAAGAGGGCTGGGTTGTGGTGGAGAGAACCCACACCACTCGTTGAGCTGCTAAGGTGGATACCACTCCTTAAGGGGGCACTATGGCGATTTCTCTCACGCCCCCAAGCACCATCAAAGGTGACCAAGTTGTAGTTACCTCTAGGGAGGTCTAATTGGAGAGAGGCAATACGGTCAATTTCAACCCCCTCGACCCCTTCGTTGGTTAGGGTGGCTCGCCGGGCAATCACATTAGATTTCTCAAAGGTGGTGTAGGTCAATTCTAACCGAATAGGGGTGCTCTTATCGTAGAGGACCACTATAAGGGTGGTACACTCTAAGTTATCTCCGTACGATTCGGGCAATTTGGAGAAAGAGCGGGGCTTTCCATTAATGATGCGGTGTTCCCGATAGATAAAATCGCCTACTATGCCCCTCTCTGGGATATTCAAAAGGAGGGCACTCTGGCGGTTATCGCCTTTGCCAAAAGAGGAGTACTCTAGGCAAAGGTTATCTAGAGAGAAATTTAGGTGCTCCTCGTTGTAGGCAATCGAGCGCTCTAAGGGGAGGGTACTCTTCTTGAAGAGCGCCTCTAGAGGTCTCTCGCTATCGATTCGTCTCCCGTAGTAGAGGTGTTCTAGGTGGCCTGTCTCAGTGACCCTGAAGAGGTAGCTGGTGGCTTGTGTATGGAGGCTGAAAACTTTGTTTTTTTCAAGAATCATTGGTAACTCCTACTGGTTGAGAGTTGTAGTGGCGAATTTTACATGGTAATATCACCTTGATGCAGTATAGCGTGCTCCAAGTGATTTGTAAAATATATGGGGCAAATAATAGTTAATCTTTGGGAGAGTGATATGGATGTAAAAAGGGTAGAGTTGTGGAAAGATAGAAACGCAACAGTCCTCTCAAATGAGTCAGTCAGGACAGTGATTGAAGATCATGGAGGGATGGTCCTTGAACTAAGCAACCTCAATGCAGCAGGAGGCAGGGTCAACGCCCACCCCCTCTACTGGTTCCGCGGTAAAGGCCCCTCAATTGAAGAGGATATTAACGCCTCTTTCTATGGTAACAGTGGCCTTTTGTACCACTTGGCGGGAAACTTCTTGTGTTTTCCAAGCTTTGGTGGCGGAGAGCCGGTCGATGGAGTTCAACACGACCCCCATGGTTGGAGCGCCAACCGACGCTGGAATGTTGTTAAGTATGGTTCAGATGCTGAAACAGGAGCTAATTGGGTCCTCTCTTCTCTATCTAGTCCCAATGCTAACTACCCGTTTGAAGCTTTGAAGCTCGATTTAGTGCTCCCCTCCCACCCAGTTGCTTATACTAGTTTCTTAGTCAAAAACACTGGTGATAAGCCCCTCCCGGCTAATGTGGCTTGGCACAACACCGTGGGGTCCCCCTTCTTAGAGAATGAGTGTGTGGTTAACATGAGTGCCACCTCCTTCGTTACTCCAATTGAAGAGTCTGAGTTTAAAAATACCGGTCGCCTCGCTTTCGACAAAGAGTTTGACGATCTAACTAAAGCTCCCTTGAGAAAAGATGGAACGTGTGACCTCTCAATCGTCCCTGGCATGATTGGCTACACCGACTTTGTTGCCGGTCGTATCCCCGATAGTGCCCAACTAGGGTGGAGCAGCGTTATTAACCCTCGCCAGAAAATGGTCTACTTAACCTTCTTCCCCGGCCCAGCTGTGGTTGAAGAGGACGAGATCCCCTTCTACTTTAACAGTATGTGGATGCAGTATGGAGGCCGGCCATTCACCCCTTGGGCTCTCTATGAGGGGGGTGCCGACCACACCTTCTGTTTAGGGATGGAGAACTCAATTAGTTACTACGCCAATGGCCTAAAAGAGGCGATTGATGCTAAAACCCTCCTTGGGGCACCCACAACAATTATGTTGCCTCCCCATGAGACGCGCGTACAGCGCTACGCCACCGCCTTCACCTCCTATGAGAACAGTAAGCTGGGGAATGGGATTCAGGCGTTGGAGCAAAGTGAAGAGGGGATTATCCTTAAACAGGGCAAAGCGAGTGCACTAATCAACTGCGACTCCACCTTCGCCCTCCTCAAAGCAATCGAGAAACGTGTTTTAAATTAGTCACCTTGGTGTTGAATTAAAATGTCCTCTGTAGCATATTACCACTACGGAGGACTTTTTTTATGGCGACCTATATCGAAACCCCATCGCGAACCTTTAATGAGTATTTGCTAATCCCGGGCTACTCTTCTGAAGAGTGTATCCCGAGCAATGTCGACCTTAGAGCTCCACTGGTGAGGTTTAGGCGAGGCGAAGAGTCCCCTTTAAAACTCAACATCCCCCTCGTTTCAGCGATTATGCAATCGGTGAGTGGCGAGAGGTTGGCCATTGCCCTCGCTAAAGAGGGGGGCCTCTCATTTATCTATGCCAGTCAACCAATTGAAGAGCAGGCCCAGATGGTGAGGCGGGTAAAAAGCTACAAAGCGGGCTTTGTTGTGAGTGACTCCAATATTAAAGGCGACGCTACCCTCAACGACTTGGTTGCCCTTAAAGCTAAAACAGGCCACTCAACAGTAGCGGTGACAGCTGATGGTTCACCCACCGGAAAACTTTTAGGGCTAATCACCAGCCGTGACTACCGGGTCCATCGGATGGAGGGGTCAACGCCGGTTCACACCTTCATGACCAAGATGGAAAATCTTGTCTATGGAGATGAGTCACTCTCCTTAACTGAAGCCAACGATATGATCTGGGACCATAAACTAAACACCCTCCCCATTGTTGATAAACAGGGTAATCTCGTATCGCTCGTTTTCCGCAAAGACTACGACAGCCATAAAGAGCACCCCCTTGAGCTCCACGATGAAGATAAACGCCTCTTGGTGGGGGCAGGGGTTAACACCCACGACTACCGCGAAAGGATTCCCGCCCTAGTTGCCGCCGGTGCCGATATCCTCTGTATCGACTCGTCAGAGGGGTTCACCGATTGGCAAAGAAATGTGTTGCAATTTGTCCAAGATGAGTACCAAGGAAGAGTAAAGATTGGAGGGGGTAACGTCGTTGACCGGGAAGGCTTTAGGTTCCTCGCCGACAGCGGTGCCGACTTCATAAAAGTTGGAATTGGCGGGGGGTCAATTTGTATCACCCGAGAGACCAAGGGGATTGGTCGGGGGCAAGCTTCATCTTTGATTGAGGTCGCTCAAGCCCGCGATGAGTACTTCCAAGAGACGGGAATCTACGTTCCTATCTGTAGCGATGGGGGAATTGTCTACGACCACCATCTCACCCTAGCTTTGGCGATGGGGGCCGATTTCCTAATGTTGGGGCGCTATTTTGCCCGCTTTGATGAGAGCCCTACCAATCGGGTTTTTGTCAACGGCTCCTATGTGAAAGAGTATTGGGGAGAGGGGTCAGGAAGGGCCCGTAACTGGCAACGCTACAACGGCGATGGTGAGGGGCACCTCTCCTTTGAAGAGGGGGTCGACTCTTATGTCCCCTATGCCGGTCCTCTAAGGGATAACCTCCACCTCACCCTTACCAAGGTGCGCTCCACAATGTGTAACTGTGGAGCCCTCACCTTAGATGAGCTCAAAGAGAAATCCAAACTGACAGTTGTTTCAGCTACCAGTATTGTTGAGGGGGGGGCTCACGACGTTATCCTCAAAGATAGCCACTCCCTCAACTAAAAAAGGGGCCAATTGGCCCCCTAAGAGGTGCCGACCGGATTCGAACCGGTGAATAGAGGTTTTGCAGACCTGTCCCTTACCACTTGGGTACGGCACCATTACTTTGGCAAGATAACAGAAAAAGAGGTGATGTTCAACCCCGTTGTCTTCTGGAATTATGTATTATTTTGTACTTATTTACAGAAATAGTTCATTGACTCTCTTGAAAACAATCATTATTATTCAAATAAGTTCATTTGTAGGGAGTAGAACTTCTATGGCACTAATTCCTGCTGATCGGCAGCGACAAATAATAGCCTTAATAGCCCAAGATGGGGTAGTTCAAGTCCAAGATTTGAGTGAGCGGTTCAATGTGAGTGTCCTAACTATCCGCCGGGATTTGGACTTTTTGGCAGAGCAGGGGTTTATTGAGAGGACCCATGGAGGAGCTACACTGCGTCGCTCCCTCCCCATAGAACCCTCTTATGCCCAAAAGTCGTTAGAGTATCCGGTTGAGAAACAGGCCATTGCTGCCAAGGTAGTTAGCCTAATTGAGGAGGGGGATACCCTCTTTATTAACAGCGGGTCTACCACCTTTGAGGTGATTAGAGCTCTGCGTGACCACAAAGTGACGATTGTTACCAACAACATCGACGCAGCCTGGGTCGCCAACGATGATGCTCAGTTTCGCCTAATCTTGGTGGGGGGGCTCTACCGCACCCGCTCCCATTCGGTCTCAGGGGGGTTAGCCTATCCCATTATTGACCAGATTTTTGCCAATAAGGCAATTATTGGAGTTGATGGGTTTAGCCTCTCGGCAGGACTTACGACCCCGGTGGTGGAAGAGGCTGAGACAACCCGCCAGATGATAGAGCGAACAGTGGGTCAAGTAATAGTGGTTGCCACCAGTAATAAAATTGGAGTCCTCTCCAACTTCACAACAGTTGAGGCCGACCATGTCGACCTCCTTGTCACCGATAAAGAGGCTATAAACCTCCTCTCCAGCGAAGAGTTACAGGAGAAAGGGATAGAGCTAATAATTGCACAATAGGAGGTGAGCTATGGCTTACGAAGATAGTTACAAAGATTGCGTATGGATCGATTTTGAGACCTTGGAAAACTTCATGGTCGATTCTTTGATTGCCAGCGGAGTTCCAGAAGATGATGCTAAGATTGTGGGCGATGTCTTGATTGAATCGGACAAACGGGGCATTGACTCCCACGGAATTGGGCGCTTAAAGCCCATTTATATCGATCGCATCGATAAGAAGATATTAAATCCTGTTACCAAAATAGACCTCATTAAAGATGACCAGACAACCGCTGTCCTTGATGGAAATAATGGGATGGGGCATGTGGTGGCCCGACGAGCTATGGAGATGGCCATCGAGAAGGCGAAAGAGTATGGGATGGGGATGGTGGTGGTACGCAACAGCACCCACTACGGCATTGCCGGCTACTACGCCACCATGGCGACCGATGCGGGGATGATTGGGGTTACCGGAACCAACGCCCGCCCCTCTATTGCCCCCACTTTCGGAGTGGAGAATATGATGGGGACCAACCCCTTAACTTTTGGACTCCCTACCGATGAAGAGTTCCCCTTTGTTTTGGACTGTGCCACTAGTGTTACCCAGAGGGGGAAGATAGAGGTCTATGGAAGAGCCGGTAAAGAGCTCCCTCCGGGGTGGGTTATTGGCCTTGATGGAAAGACCCGCACCGACACCCAGCAGGTGCTCCACGATTTGACAACCGGCGAAGCTGCTCTCACCCCCCTAGGGGGCATTGGCGATCAGCAGGGGGGCTACAAAGGGTACGGCTATGCGATGGTCGTTGAAATTCTCTCAGCAGCTCTCCAAGGGGGGGCTTTTATGAAGATGCTTAACGGCTTCGATGAGAACCACAAACCAATTCCATACCCTCTAGGGCACTTCTTTATAGCGATTGATCCCGCCAGGTTTATGGGGCTTGAGGTCTTTAAAAAGATTGCCGGCACTATCTGTCGCGAGCTAAGAGCCTCCAAGAAAGCCCCCGGCGAAGAGCAAATCTACACCCCCGGTGAGAAAGAGTGGGAGGCGTGGCTCTACCGTCGTGAACACGGTTGTCCTGTCCCCCCCAGCTTACAAGCGGTGATGGTTGAGCTAAGGAATCGCTTTAATTTAGATTACAAATTTAATTTTGAATAGGAGAGACAAATGGGTCAGTTAAAAGAGAAAGCCCTTGCCTACCACACCCAAGGCGGAGTAGCAGGGAAAGTTTCAGTAGTCCCTACAAAGCCGTGTACAACTGCTGAAGAGTTGTCGTTAGCCTACACTCCAGGGGTGGCGGCTCCAGTCTTGGAGATTGCTGAAAAGGGCGATGAGGTCTACAAATACACCTCAAAAGGGAACTTAGTAGCGGTCATTTCAAATGGGACTGCAATCTTAGGGTTGGGCGACAGGGGGCCTTTAGCCTCTAAGCCGGTGATGGAGGGCAAGGGGGTCCTCTTTAAGCGCTTTGCCGATATCGACGTCTTTGACATTGAACTCGACGAGAAAGACCCCAAGAAAATCATAGAGATTGTTAAAGCGATGGAGCCCACCTTTGGAGGGATTAACCTCGAAGATATAAAGAGCCCCGAGTGTTTTGAGATAGAGCAAGAGCTGATTGAACTTTGTGATATCCCCGTCTTCCACGACGACCAACACGGTACCGCTATTATTACAACCGCCGGCCTTATAAACGGTGCGGAAATTGCCGGTAAAGAGTTGAGCGAGATGAAGGTGGTCTTTAATGGGGCCGGAGCAGCAGGAATCTCATGTGGTAAGATGTTTATTGCTGCCGGAGTGAAGCAAGAGAATATTATAATGGTCGATAGCAAAGGGGTAATCTACAAAGGACGCCAAGCAGGAATGACTAAAGAGAAGGCTGAGTTTGCCGTTGAGACAGAGCTGAGAACTTTAGAAGAGGCTCTCAAAGGGGCCGACCTCTTTGTGGGACTCTCGGTGGCAGACTGCGTCACCCCCGAGATGCTCCTCTCGATGAACCGCAACCCCATTGTCTTTGCGATGGCTAACCCCAACTCCGAAATTAGTTATGAGTTGGCCACGGCTACCCGTGACGACCTAATAATGGCTACTGGCCGCAGCGACTACCCCAACCAGATTAACAACGTCTTAGGCTTCCCCTTCATTTTCCGTGGAGCTCTCGACGTTAGAGCAACAAAGATTTCAGAGGGGATGAAGATGGCCGCAGCCCGCGCCCTAGCCGATTTGGCTAAAGAACCGGTAAGTGAAGTTGTGAAGCGGGCTTATGGAGGGGAAGAGTTCTCCTTTGGTCCCAACTACATAGTTCCTAAACCATTCGACCCCCGTGTCATTGAGTGGGAGGCGGTAGCTGTAGCTAAAGCAGCCTGTGAAGAGGGGTTGGCGAAAGAACCTATCAGCGACTGGGAGGGGTACCGGGAGAGTTTAGTTAAACGGATGGCCCACTACTGGGAGTAGTTCCAAACTGTTTTCAACTGCTCTTTAGCCTGGTCCAAAACTTGTTGGTATTGGTTGGAGAGCTGGTTGAAATTTTTCTGCAAGAATTGGATAAATTCGGGGTCTTGGTCCATTGAGAGGTTGATTTCTTTCCCATATTTTTGGCGCATTTGCTCCCGTTTCTCCTCAAAGATTGGTTGGTATTGCGCCCTAGCCCTCTCTACGAGGGTGTCGCGGGCTTGGATAAATTTCTCTAAAAGTTGGGCAATTTGGGTGAGGAGGGCGACACTCTCCCCCTCCTCGCCATCGATAACCTCCCCTAAGAAACCCAGTTTCTCGAGCCGTTCGCTATAGAGGGAGTTTTGGGGGAGGGCAATATTGGAGAGAATAGTCGCTTTAATCCCATTTAAGATTAGTTCGCGCTCTTCAGCTTCTACTTTTTTAAGGTGTTTTACAATTTTAGAACCGGTATCTTCCAACTCATTGAGGTAGGTTCCGGCTAATCGACGTCCTTGATTAAAAAGCTCATCTTCCCTTATCTTCTTGGCATCTGCTTCAATATCTTTGGTCTTTTCGAGGGCAATTTCCCAAGCTGATTTTAAAAGTGACATCTATTTGACTCCTTACAAAACAATCTTCACCCCTAAAGATACCCTTAACGCCGGTATTGGACAAGTCTCCAGATATGGACGATAGAGGTAAAAAACGGTATGGTTCACCTATGTTTTATAGTGAGCCACTATACTACCAAACCCCCTACGCAACCTCCTTAAAAGCGACTATCTTAGCGATAGTTGAGGAGAAAGGGGTAAAAGCACTCATCCTCGATAAGACCCTCTTCTACCCCGAAGGGGGGGGGCAGCCGGGAGATCGTGGCTTCATTGACCAAGTAAAAGTGGTCGACACCCAGTTAAATAAGAATGGTGAAATTCTCCACCAGTTAGAGGCAGAGGGGACGTTTAGTGTAGGCCAAGAGGTGACCCTCTCTCTCGACTGGGACCACCGCTACGACTATATGCAACAACACAGTGCCCAACACCTCCTCTCGGGAACCCTCTACAACCTCTTCATGATTGGGACCGTCTCGGTCCACTTGGGCCAGGGGGAGATAAGTATTGAGCTCAACACCGATGCGTTGAGTGATGCTCAAATTATCGCAGTTGAAGAATCTGTTAACGCAGTAATTCGCCAAAATGTCCCCATTAGTGCTAAAACAGTTCAACAAGAGGCCATTCCTAGCCTAAACTTGCGCCGGTCGGTGAAGGTTGAAGGCGCTGTACGCCTCATCACAATTGAGGGGAGCGACCTCATTGCGTGTGGTGGTCTTCACGTCAAAGAGAGCTCAGAGCTCCGTTATATCTACTACCTCCGCTCAGAGCGGATTAGAGGAAACCTCCGCACTTTTTGGATAGCTGGCAAACGGGCTACCGATGCTATTAGACGCAACAACGCCATTGTCGATAGGGTGGGGACCCTCCTCTCAGCTCCTCCCGAAGGGATTGTAGAGGGGGTAACTAACCTCCAAAAAGAGGTTACCCAAAAACAATACGAGGGGAACCAGCACGCCCTAAAAGTAGCCTCCCTCCTCTTTGAGGAACTCTTGAAGAGGAAAGAGGTGGTGGGGGGCATCCCTTTGGTAATCTTTGATGCAAGTAGCTGGGAAGAGGTCTATTTAAAGCAATTACCTGAACTCTTTCTAGAGATCCCTTCCCTTGCGTTAGCCTATGTTACTCAAAGAGCTGATGGGAAAGTGGGCTGGCTCCTCTGCCTCAAAGGGGTAGATGAGGGTGATAAACTCTTCAAGAGGTTCAAAGAGGAGGCTCTTCCTCTTATAGAGGGGCGTGGTGGGGGACGACCTCCACTCTGGCAGGGGATTGGGGCGTTAGGTGAGGCAAAAGAGGAGTTTCTAGTGCGGGCAGAGTCCTTACTGAGGAGACATTTAAGTGGATAATAAAAAGAAAGAATCAAAGGGGATTAACTTCTTCTCTTCTCCCCAATTTAATCAAGAGGGGAACTTAGAGTGGGGTCAATTGATTCAAAAAACAATCGCTTTGATAGCCTTCTTTGTTGTCATCTACTCCCTTGCCCTCTACTTCATAAAAGATAGTTACCACGATATTGGAGCTTGGGTGACTCAAAAGATGGGGTTGGCGGGGGTGAGTCTATTCACCTTCCTTGTCGACCTCTTCATTGTCCCTATGTCGGTCGATATTGTCTTCCCCTTTGTCGTTGGGTGGAACCCCTACACCCTTTTATTGATGATGTCACTCGCCTCAATGGCGGGGGGTATTGGGGGGTACTGGATTGGACGTCTCTTGGGGCACCTAAGTTTTGTGAAACGCTTTACCGCCACCTTCCGTGAAGATGGGGGGCGCCTTATAAACCGCTATGGACCATGGGCTGTTGTCATTGCCGGTATCACCCCCATCCCCTTCTCAACGGTGTGTTGGATTGCCGGGATGTTGAAGGTAAAGTGGTACAGTGTTGCTATAGCCACCCTCTCTAGACTACCAAGAATGGTGATCTACTACTTGGCTATAAGGGGCGGTCTCTCATTTATCTTCTAGAAGGCGAATCTCTTTTAAGATTAGTTTAGCCCTTAGAGGGGCATCCCCACTATACTCTTGGGCTGTTAAGAGGGCTATTATCTCATCTCTCTCTAGGAGTTCTAAGATTGTTTTATCGTTACTGAGTAGGGTGGCTAAAGGGTTAGCCTCTCCCCGCTGAATAGCGCTCCACGCTACAAGGGAGTGCTCTCTAATAACCTCGTGTAACACCTGACGGTCCCCTCCCAGTTTGACAAGGTGCATTAAGAGGCGTTCGGTAGCGGCAAAGAGGGCGTACTGGTTGAGGTTGTGGTTAACGCGTCCTTCATGAAGCGTGAGCCCCCCAATAATCTTTTTAGTGGTGAGCAAAATCTCCTCAGTTGCTAAGAAGAGTTCGGGAAAGATAACCCGTCGGTTAGCCGAATCGTCAAGGGTGCGCTCCAAGATGTTGTTGGCCGCGTTGTCCCACAAGGGGGCACCCTGAGCTGCCACAAAACGGGCAAGGGAGTTGATCTTCTCCGCCATAATTGGATTGCGCTTAAAGGGCATTGCCGATGAGCCCACCTGATGGGTCCCAAAGGGTTCGCTCCACTCCCCAATCGGGGGGGATTGGAGAATCCTTAAGTCGAGGGCAAACTTGGCCAAAGTGGCACAGAGCCCGGCTAAGGCAGAACCGATGCGCCAATCTTGCTTACGGGTATAAACTTGGGTGGTGGCCGTGAAGGGTTCTAAGTTGATCTTCTCCATCACCCGCTTCTCAAATTCTAATGGGCTAATTGCACTCCCTTCAAGGAGGGTTTGGTAGGAGGCGCTGCTGCCAACAGCCCCTTTAAGCCCCTTCCCTTTGAGTCCTTGGTACATCCTCTCAAGCTCACTTAAGTCGTCTAGTAGGTCTTGCGCACTCTGGGCCAGGCGGTAGCCTACCGTGGTCACTTCAGCGGGTTGAATGTGGGTGAAGGCGATTGTGGGGAGTTCTGCATAGCGCTCAATTTGGTCCCCAAATAGGGTTATAACCTCCTTTAGAAGGTTAATAATTAACTTTAAGGCCTCTTTTTGGCGCAGAACATCCATGTTGTCTAAGATATCCATGCTAGTGGCCCCTAGGTGGATAATCGCTCCTCCAATGGGGCACTGCTCAGCGTAACACTTAATCTCAGCCATCAAATCGTGGTGGATTTCTTTCTCTATTTCACTGGAGCGTTCAATATCGATATTATCTTTTTGCCTTACTAAGTCGGCTACTTGTTCAGCGGTTACCAATCCCAGTTCACTCTGTACTTCTGCCAGAGCAATCCAAATTTTGCGCAAAGTTTTGCGCTTGTTAACTTCGCTCCAGAGGGCTCTCATTTGGTCTGAGCCGTAGCGCCAAGTGAAAGGGGAGATGTAGGTGGTGTGGTTAAACATCACTCCTCCATTATAATAATCTGCTCACGCTCAGGTCCCACCGAGACAAAACCGATGGGGGCTCCGGTGAGCTCTTCAAGACGCTTAACGTAGGCTTGAGCTTTGGGGGGAAGTTCCTCCCAAGTGCGAGCCTCTTTCGTACTCTCCATCCACCCCTCCATCTCTTCGTAGATGGGACGCACTCGTTCTTGACCAGCGGTGTCGGGGAGGTTGGTGGTAATCTCACCATCTAGCTCATAGGCGACACATATCTTGATAGTCTCAAACTCATCGAGAACATCTAGCTTAGTGATGGCGATTGAGGTGAAGCCGTTAATCCAACATGAGAAGGCGGCAGCCACTCCATCAAACCAACCACAGCGACGGGGCCTTCCGGTTGTGGCTCCAAACTCGCCCCCAATGGAGCGCAGCTTCTCTCCCACCTCATCCTCTAATTCGGTGGGGAAGGGGCCCCCTCCCACCGAGGTGGAGTAGGCTTTAACAACTCCAACGATAGAGTCGATGTAGCGGGGGGAGAGGCCCGCACCACTACAAGCTCCCCCGGCTGTGGGGTTGCTACTGGTGGTATAGGGGTAAATCCCCCAATCCAAATCCCTCATAATCCCCAGTTGTCCCTCAAGGAGCACCTCTTTGCCCCCCTTAACGGCATCACGGAGGATGGGGAGGGTGTCGATTATCTTGGAGCCAAATTTATCTCTCCAAGTGGCACATTTATTCATCAACTCTTCAACGGTCACTTCGGGGAGATTGTAGTGTCGCAGCTGTTCGTTCTTTTGGGGAAGGAGCATTTCAAGGCGCACCTTGAGGCGCTCGGGGTCGAGGATATCGGCTGCACGAATCCCTACGCGGGCTGCTTTGTCGGCGTAGCAGGGGCCAACTCCCCGCTTGGTAGTTCCCACCGCCCAACCGCTCTTTTTACTCGCCTCTTCAGCCCCATCAAGGAGGCAGTGGAAGGGGAGGATTAGGTGGGCGCGCCAATCTATAAAGAGGTTCTCGCCGGTAACGCCAGCTTTCGCAATGGAGGCTAGTTCTTGCTCCATAGTATCGAAGTTGACCACAGTTCCCGCCCCAACAAGGCAGGTGGTGGCAGGGTTGAAGATTCCCGAAGGGATCATATGGAGGGCAAACTTCCCCTTATCGTTGATAACGGTGTGGCCAGCGTTGTCTCCCCCTTGGTAGCGGATAACAACCTCAGCTTTTTGAGCTAGGTAGTCGACAATTCTCCCTTTCCCCTCATCGCCCCATTGGGCTCCTACAATCGCTCTAACGCTCATACCTCAATCTCCTTCTTGCCACACATTAGCAGGTGTTCATCTATCTCTAGCGCATCCCACGGATATTTTATCCACAGGTCATCAATCTCTTCTCCGGCAAAGTAGAGTTTTATCTCGGGGGGAAACTGAGCCCCCTTTACCTTCCGTTTGTTTTGTAAAACTGCCACGGCAATCTCTTCAGGTTTATGGTTGAGAAGCTCCCCAATACAGTAGCTGAGGGTGACACGGGTGTCGTCCACCTCATCAATTAAAAGGACCCTTTGCCCCTCAAGTTGTTGACGAGTCTCGTCAATCCATTGAATCTTCTTAGGGTAGCTGAAGTGTTGCTGGTCAACTCCGTAGTAGGAGATCCCCACTGTAAAGATGGGGCGGTTGATGTAGGTCTTCATAATCCTGGCTGGAATGAAACCCCCCGAGCCAATGGCAACTATAACATCGGGGGTGAAGCCACTGGCTGTAATCTCTTCGGCGAGCGATTTCACCAATTTATGGATTTTGTTGTACCCTACATAGTACTCATTGGCCATTGTTACCCCTCTACAGGAACCATCTCGGCGATATAGGGGAGGGTGCGGTAGCGTTCGGCATAATCTAAACCGTAGCCCACGACCCAAACATCGGGTATTTGAAAGCCCCAGTAATCTAACTTAACATCAATGCGACGTCGCTCCGGTTTATCGAGGAGGACAGCGGTCTTGAGGGAGGCCGGATTTCGCGCGGTAAAGTTGCGGCACAGATAATCTAAAGTGAAGCCACTATCTAAAATGTCTTCGACAATCATCACATCGCGGTTCTCAATATTCTCCCGTGCATCCATGATAAGTCGCACGTTACCGGTAATCTCTGAGGAGTCGGCATAACTTGAGAGGGAGATAAAGTCGACCATGTGGGGAACCGTGAGACGGCGACACAGGTCGGCGAGGAAGATGAAGGAGCCTTTCAAAACTCCCACTAGAATGAGGGGTTTTTCAATCCCTTTATAGGACTTATTAATCTGCCTAGCCAGCTCATCAACACGGCGCTGAATAGTGTCAGCGTCGATTAAAACTCGCACTAAATCTTTAGTTAACGGGGGAATTGCAATCGGAGTCATAACCCTCTCCTTTTAGATTTCTCTACCCCTATGGCATAGCAATAATAGCTTCGAGGTGTCAAGTCACTCCTTAAGCGGAATTGAGTCAATTGCTTCCACAGCATTGTTATAAATAGGGGACTCATTGAAGCTCCAGCGGTCGAATTGTTCCAACACTTGGGGTTGTAAGCCACTGAAGATCATCTTAACCCCCCTCTCCTTAAAGTTTCTATGGAGGTCTTCAAGGGCGAGCATTGCACTGTGGTCGATTGAAGGGACTCCTCTGAGAGAGAGGATAACCGTTGAGGCCCCCTCGATCTCCTCCATTGCCCTAATAAAGCTCTCTTTGGAGCCAAAGAAGAGCTGCCCTGTCACATAGACGAGTCGCACTTCAGAGACCTCTTTAGTTATATTCCTCCCCAGTTCGTGGCGATTGTCAATATTGGTAACGGTCACCTCAAGAGAGGCGCTCTTAAAAACAAAGAGGATAACTGAAAGCCCCACTCCAACAAAGATGGCAATAGTGAGGTTGAAGGCCACTGTCGAAATTATGGTGGCGAGAAATAGGGCAATTGAGGTGCGGTAGCGCTTCTTATAAGAGCGCTTAATACTCTTCCAGTCGTTCATCCGCCAAGCAGTCACCATCAACACCCCCGCTAGAGCGGAGAGGGGGATGGCGGCAATGACGGGGGAGAGGAGGAAGATTAAGAGGAGAAGGACAAGCGATTGGAAGACAGCGACCATCCTAGTCTTTCCCCCCGATTTTATCCCAATGATGGAGCGGGCGACGGCTCCACACCCCGGCACTCCCCCCAAGAAGGGGAAGATTAGGTTGGCAATCCCTTGGGCCAAGAGCTCACGCTCCCCATTCATCTTCTCCTTAGTTAGCCTACCCCCCGCTGCTCCACACAGGAGGGTGGTGATCATCCCTAATAGGGCTAGGCTGAAAGCGGGGAGGATGAACGGCTTTATCCCCTGCCAAGTGAGCATTGAGAAAGAGAGACGCTCAGGGAGGATAAGACTCCTCTTAATGAGACCCACCTCCGCCACATTAAAGGGGAGGGCCATATTCAAAATTAGGGCAACAATGATCCCTGCTAACGACCCTGGGATATATTTTGCTAGCTTCTTTGGCCAGAAAACCATAATCAAAACAGCCAAAAGGCCAAAGAAGAGGGGTTGCCATTGAACGGCAAAGCCGTTGACAAAGTAGGAGGCAACTCTCGAGTAGATAGTTGTCCCTTGGCTCTTTGTCCCGAAGAAGTTATCGATTTGACCAAAGGCGATGTGGAGGGCAATCCCCGAGGTGAACCCGGTAATGACCGGCGAGGGGATAATGGCAACGAGTTTACCCCCCTTCAAAAAAGAGGCGATAATCAAAAGGAGAGCTGAGAGGAAGCCGGTAATGAAGATTCCTTCAGACCCATACTGTGAGGCAATGGGGAAGAGAATCGCTACCATCGCCCCCGAAGGGCCGCTAATCGAGAAAGAGGACCCTCCCAAGGTTCCAATAACTAAGCCGGCAATGATGGCGGTGATGAGTCCCGCCGCCCCCTCTAGACCACTGGCAATGGCAAAGGCGAGTGAAAGAGGGAGGGCTACAGCCGCTACATTAAGAGAGGCAAAAAAGTCTTTGGCCGCTCCTCGCCCCGAATAGCCCCTAAATTCTTGCTTTAGATCGCTAATATACTGTTTAACCATAAAGAGATGTTCCTACTATTATTAATTCTCACCTTCTATATACCATTTGCCCCCGTTAAAAGCAATAGAACCCCTTAATTGACACCTAAAATAGGGGTAGCTATACTGGAGAGTGTAATATTTTAAAGAGAATGGAGGGTGGCGATGTTTAGTGAAATCGATATTTCGTCTCTAGAGCTCAACCCCTTTACTACAATTGGGGAAGAGGCTTTCTTAATAACCGTTGGCAACGAAGATAAGTGGAACACTATGACTGCCAGTTGGGGTTTTATGGGGTTTATCTGGCGTAAGCCCACCTACGCTATCGTAGTGCGTAACACCCGCTACACCCACCAATTTTTAGAGGAGGGGGCGCGCTTTTCAATCTCCTTTTTTCCCCCTCAATACAGGAGGGCTTTAGAGTTTTGTGGCTCCCACTCGGGGCGCGACACCGATAAGATGGCCGCTACCGGCTTGAATGTTGTTACTGTTGATAACTACCTCACCTATAGTGAAGCTAATACCGTCTTTTGTTGTCAACTCGCTTCTAAGACCCCTATTGCTCCAGAGGGGTTTATCGATCCAACCATTATTGACAACTACAAAGCGGGCGACTACCACACCCTTTACTTAGGTTTTATTGAGAAGGTTTTAATTCAAGAGAACTAGCCGTGGAGGAAGGCGCGATAGCCGGTGAAGAGCATGGCAATCCCCGCCTCGTTACAAGCTGCAATCACCTCCTCATCCCTAATTGAACCACCCGGCTGGATAATTGCCACCACCCCCCTCGTCGCCATATAGTCGATTGAGTCTCTAAAGGGGAAGAAGGCGTCGGAGGCTATAACCAATCCTTCGGTAGTGCCACTCTTAGCAAGGGCAATTTTAAGGGCATCAATGCGGGAGACTTGTCCCCCCCCAATTCCACAAGTGACGCCCCCCTTGGCACTCACTATGGCGTTTGACTTGACGTGCTTCACCACCTTCCAGGCAAAGAGGAGGTCGCTAAGTTGTTGTTTACTAACCTCCACTTTCGTCACTAGAGTCAACTCATCTTCTTTAATCATCTTTGCATCACGCTCTTGAACTAAGAGGTCCTTTCCTATAAAGCGTCCCCCTACAATTGGGGTAAGGGGGGGAAGAGAACCACTCTCTAACACCCTCAAATTACGACGTTTCTTGAGGAGGGTGAGGGCCTCTTCTGTATAAGAGGGGGCGATTAAAATCTCAATGAAGAGGGGCTCTAAGAAGTGGGCTATAGCACCATCCACCTCGCGATTGAGGGCTATAATGCCCCC
>FZPS01000018.1_pt417 | contig 18155 bp, 19 predicted proteins | sample 1817821 | NCBI WGS metagenome assembly FZPS01 (sample SAMEA104158645, study PRJEB21678) | metagenome | place: Germany | collected 2015-04-21
GGTATGAACCGAATGCTCTAGCCAACTGAGCTACGCCGCCACATGGTTGCGGGGGAGGGATTTGAACCCTCGACCTCCGGGTTATGAGCCCGACGAGCTACCTAGCTGCTCCACCCCGCGTCATTCTTATCCTGCGGGCATCCCCGCAGCGACAAGATATATTGTATAATATATTTATATAAAAGTCAATCATAAATTTAACTATCGAAATCTATGAATTGAATTTAGCTATTAACCTCTACCGCGAGAGTAACCGCCTCCTCTTTTTGATTCCCGATTGCGCTTGATGTCCAACAATCGTTCTTCACTTTCCTTCATAAACTTGGATAGAACTTCTTCAAAGGATCCGCCTTTAGCTGAACCTTGTATTGTTGAGCCTTGTAATTCCTTGCTCCAGTCTACATCAGCAGGTCTGAAAGACTTTTTGATCTCTGCGGCCTGACGAATTGAAAGGCCAATTTTTCCCTTTTCGTCAATGGACAACACCTTAACCTTAACTTTTTCATTAACCTTCAGGTAAGTGTTGATATCCTTAACATAGGCATCTGCAATTTCGGATATGTGTACCATCCCGGTTTTTCCTTCACCGAGTTCTATAAAGGCACCGAAATTCGTAATACCTGACACAGTGCCTTCTATGATTTGTCCTACCTCGACTGACATAAAAAACCTGAATCCTCCTCATTCATTTTTTTCGATGAAAATAATTTCGCCTTCCTTAACCCAGCCCAGCCTGTCCCGCGCTGCCTGTTCAATATACTCTTCGGATTTGGTGTGCTCAATCTGGCGGGTAAGAATTTCATTTTCAAGTTGGACTTGAGAGATTGCCTGTTGAAGCTGCGCCATGGTATCCTGCTGAGATTGCATTTCAAAGGACTGCTGGATAAACAAAAAAAGGAAATAAGATAAAATAAGCATGGTCAAGAATAGCTTTGTGCGCATTTTAAGTACATATCCCTTTCTTGCCATAGTATACCCTACTTTCCTTTGTAATGTTTTATTCCAGGGAAAAAAGACTGTAACCTTAATATCTTTTATCTATTCGACATATAAATCAGAATTCCTTTTCGTCAACTTGTTTTTTACTTGTTTTTTTAAGTACTGTATGGATTTTCTTGCTCACTATTCTCTTAAACTTAGTCCATAATTTCTTTACTCCAGCAATTGGAAATGACACAGCTTTCCATAGCATTTGAAAAGGCCAAAGAATTATCTTCATCAGCCAATGAATTACCTTTGCTAATGTCTCATAAATCCAGTTCAGCGCTTTCATAATAAAGGGGCTCAGCGTGATTACATATAATATCCACCCAATCACAAAGCCAATAATAGTAAAAAATCTGACTTCCCCATCATTAACATAGAATATAACTAAAAAAGAAAGGGTGCCAATAACAGACCAAAATAGTAAATCCAGTACCCCGGTAACAAAAACTCCGGCTCGAATCATTTTTCGTATAATCCTGCAGCAATCATAGAGAAAGCCAATGATGAAACCCGCATACATGGTTGATAAAAATACATAGGCCTGATTGGACGTGGACAACATTTGGCAAAAGCCTCCTTATCTGAACAACTTTTTGAAGAATCCGCCGCTTTTGCCGCCTATTCTTTCGTGATCATTATACTCGAGACCAATTATTTCGCCCTCTACAATTAAATGCCCTTCCTCCAGATTCAACTTACTAATATGTAAATCTATACCATGAAGCACAATGTAACCCATATCGGTTACAAAGAGAACGGAGGCTTCATCAAAACTGTCTACATCTTGTACACCGGTAATTGTCACTCTCTCTCTGTTCTCCATCAATATGCTATGGCTCCTGCCCCTGACAAGCTTTTTATCATCCAATTCCCGTATCATACTCTCGCCTCCTTTAATTGACAAAATCTCATATTTGATAATATGCCTGTCAGGCCTTTGATATGCCCCATAGAACAAGAAAAGCACCTTATATGGCTTTTTTTTGCCTATATAAGATGCCTTATTTTTTACATTGCCTTTTCTATTTCTGGCTATTGTCTCTATTCCCACATAGTTACTATGTCTACGTCTTTAAAATAATGATTTATAATGTCCTCTGCTGTCTTTTTATTATTAGCCATATTAAAAGCTCCCCATTGTGACATGCCAACACCATGGCCGTAGCCTCGCCCTGATATAGCCACCTTGTCACCCTCCAGGGCAATCTTGTCAATTAATGTAGAGCGCATTTCAGTGGTGCCCAGCGCCAGTCTGAACTCAGCAGCTGAAACCTGGGTATCATCTACCCGTAAAGTTATAGCCCTTCCAGACGGACCTTTTTCTCCTATGGAAATATTACTAAAGTCCTTAACTGGCTTACCCATATCATTCATGGCAGCTATCACCTGATCCTTGGAAAATGAAGCAGACCAGTTCTTTGCATCAGCTTCTACAGCTTCATTGGTATCAGGGGATTCCACCACCTGAATATAGGGCGGTGCTTCATCCTTATAGTTCAAACCTTCCTTAGGTGTGGCAGTCTTCCCTCCTGCATTTGAGTGGAACCAGGTACGGGCAAACTCACCCTGGTACACTATTACCTGCCCACGGGTTTCATTTACAGCCTGCTGAATTCGGTCATTAACCGCCCCTGCATTCCAAGCCTGTGCCTCTTCAATATCGGTGGATACATGAGCATTTTCATATTTGGACTGACCTTTCTCGCTAATAAATTGAAGCACAAAGGTTCGGGCAATAATGGCTTGTGCTTTAATGGCTTCAATAGGCCAGTCATTCTTGATTTCCCCTGCTACCACACCTGCAACATATTCTTCAAAGGGCATTTCCTTAACCTGTTCTTCCTGTACGATATAGACCTTCAGGCTGGGTTCCTGACCTTCCTCGCCAGCTATGGCTTCAGGAAGATTGGGTTTTTTAATCTGTTTATCTGGTTCATCGCCTTTTTCTGCAGTCTGTTCTTTGTCGGATCTGATTCGCTGATCACTTTGCTGCTGGATATCCTCTGAAGGTTTTTCATCCTGAGGTCTGCGCTGACCCGCACACCCGGATATAACGATGGTAATAACCAGTATGGCCAAAATAATCCTTGCTTTGCCGCCTCTTTTTTTAAACATATCTGTCAAACGCCTCCTTCTATCTTAAAAAGTTATCTTAATTTAATGTCGAACTTTTTTAGATACAAGGATATTATCTGCTCAATAGCGGGAAGCAATACAAAAGTTCTTAAATTTCGCGATACATCTGCTGTGCATCGCTTTTTGATACATGATCATTAATTTCCAGCACCTCATATTGGCTGATTCGATCACCAAACTGGATGCTGATAATATCGCCAACTTTTACTTCATTGCCGGGTTTAGCAACCCTGCCATTAATTTGCACCCTGCCCTGGCTGCAGATTTCATTTGCAACAGTTCTCCGTTTTATTATTCTCGATACCTTTAGAAATTTATCTAAACGCAAATGTCTTCATCCCCCTAACGATCAGTAGTGTTCCCCATTGTAGCATCGCGGGACTTGTTAGAATTAAATAGTAGAATTATTGCTTGCAGAAATAAGAAAAACCGGGTTTCCCCGGTTTTTGCTTTATTGTACAGCTTCCTTCAAAGCCTTGCCCGCCTTGAAAACTGGGGCTTTTGAAGCAGGAATAGTGATTTCCTCTTTTGTTTGAGGATTTCTACCCTTTCTTTCTGCTCTATCTCGTACTTCAAAGGTACCGAAACCAACTAATTGCACCTTTTCATTATTAGCTAAGGCTTCGGTTATAACAGATACAAGAGCGTTTACTGCCTTTTCGGCGTCCTTTTTTGTCAGCTCACTTTTTTCGGCAACGGCTGAGATCAATTCAGCTTTGTTCACTATAGAACCCTCCTTAAAAATATGAATTCTTCATAGCATATTCGCTATTTTTCTTGAAATTCCTGCTTTTTTCCGTAGAATTTTAGTTTTTTTAGTAAATTCCAGGAACCAAGGGGAATTTTAACTATATGTTTTCCATTTTTTTCATGAACTATACCATGTTTTCGCTGTTAAATACGCATTTTGCCTCATTCCACAAGTCATCCATCTCTTCTAATGTCATTTCATCCAGAGGTCTATCTGCATGTTCTTCAATATAGGCAAAACGTCTGATAAACTTCTCAGTGGCAGCGGTCAAAGCCTGTTCCGGTTCTTGCTTTAAAAACCTGCAAATATTGACTATGGCAAATAGAAGATCCCCAAGTTCTTCCCGTATATCACTTTCTCTACCGGTTTGATAAGCTTCTATTAATTCCCTGAACTCTTCCTCAGCCTTTGCCATGGCATCCTCGGGCTTGTCCCAGTCAAAGCCAACCATAGCTGCTTTCTTCTGTACTTTATAACTGCGCATAAGTGCAGGCAAGATAGCAGGAATATCCTTCAGTACCTGAGTATGGCTCTTAAGGCCTTTCTCCTTTTTCTTAATAGCCTCCCAATTATCCAACACTTGTTCAGCGGAATCAACCTTTACATCTCCAAATATGTGGGTATGTCGATCAATCATTTTTTGACATATACCGGTTATAACATCATTTATATTAAATTCACCATGCTCTTTTGCTATCTGGGCATGGAAAACTACTTGCAAAAGAACATCTCCCAACTCTTCCAACAGCTTGTCCATATCCTTGAGATTAATGGCTTCCAGAACCTCATAGGTTTCTTCTATGAGGTATTGTTTCAAGGATTCATGGTTCTGCTCCCTGTCCCATGGGCAGCCCTCGGGAGCCCGCAGCATTTCCATTACCTCAACCAGATGCCTGAACCTATAGCTTGTCAGCACTCTTAAATCCAATGCAGGCAGATAGATACAACTGGTATGGTCGAATTTACGGGAGTGATCCAGTGTATACAGGGGAATTTCTTCAAAGCCCAAAGCGGCATCTTGGTTCTGATAGCTTATTAATACCTTAAGGTCAGGTGGATAAACATCAAGAAGTTGAATTTTTATTTCGGATACTAAAACCTCATTATCCAATTCTGTTATAATTGTGGGCAACCCGGGATCCAAGCGTGATGGAGACAGCTCAGCTGCCGTTAATATTTTCAGCCCCTCCACGCCGCCCCGCTGTATAGAAGCAGCAAAGGAGCCCGCCAGGCTGATACCCGGAAGGATGTCTATATTGTAGTTTGTATCCTTCAATACCTTAAGCAGCTCATAGGTTAAACGCTCGCCAATCAAGGGATGACCGGGTACCCCTAAAACCACATCTCCTTTTGCTGCGGCATTTTTAATTCTATTTATCATTTCCGGATACAAATCATCAAAAGTTTCAATGCTATTATAAATATCATCAAGAGATGAGAACATAATTCCCTTTTCTTGAAGGTAAGCAGCAATGCCATGTTTTTCAGTGCGTAGGATCACCTGGTCAGCCTGTTCCAAAGCCTTAAGTGCACCCAGGGTCAACTCTTCTGCAGAACCTGTTCCCAGCCCTACAATAGTAATTTTGGATTTCATGCTAGCTCCTTCCTAATCACGTATAAGCTTCAGTTTGTGTAATACCTTTCCCAGTTTATTGCCGCCGGGCAGCACATCAAAATCATCACGATTAACAGCACCAATGGCTAATAAAACTACAGCGTAAACTATTACACCAACTACAATAGCCAGCAAAGTAGCCCGGTTGCTGCCTATCATGTTTTCAAAAAAACCATAGGAGAAATGTACGGATAGGGCCATAACAATTACGGCAATAACAGGCTTTAGAATAAAATCTACAAACCTCATCTTCATCCTGGAGTAATATATAACAGCGATTAAGTCCAGAAAGGCAGCTATGCCATAGCATAACACTGTGCCTATTGCTGCTCCTCTGACATTTATACTTGAATTTCCTACTAAAATATAGGTTGCTATTACCTTTACAAGGGCACCAATAGCAAGGTTTTTTACGGGAACAGACATTTTATTCAACCCTTGCAAAATGGCAGTTAAGGTCTGAACCAGGGTTAAGAAAATGACACCTATGGATAATATTGCAAGAATATTTCCGGTAATTGCTATTTCCGCCTCCGGCAAATTACCATATAGCAAGGCACATATAGGTCTGGCCAAAACTCCCATACCGGCAGCTGCCGGCAAGCCTAAAAGCAAAGTCAGCCTTACGCCGGTCTCAGTTTTTTGAGCAATACTGCCATAATCCTTACTGGCAAATGATTCGGAAATTGCCGGTACCAGACTCATGGCCATGGCTATGGTAAGCACGGCAGGAAAGTTTATCAATGGATTTGCTCCGCCAGTCAACAGGCCATATAGGGATTTAGCCTGTTCCTCAGCAAATCCTATCTGTACCAGACGATTTACCACAATTAAAGAATCCGCTACATTGATCAATGGCATTATGGATGCACCAATTGTAATGGGGAATGAAATGAGAACCAGGCGTGATAATATGGAGCGATTGCTCATTCTATGGCGATATCCCGGTGATCGCCTAATATTATATACTATTTCCTTCTTCTTTCTGCGATACATTCCCATAACCAGGGCAAGAGCAGCTCCTTCACTTAAGGTAACGCCAACAACTGCTGCAGCCGCACCAAATTCCGGACCTTTGGATATGTACATAGAAGCAAACCCAAGGCCTAAGATCAGTTTACCCAGCTGCTCCACAATCTGCGATATGGCAGTTGGGGTCATATATTGCATCCCTTGAAAATAGCCTCGAAAAGAAGAAAGCAAGGTAACAAAAATCAAGGATGGGGAAATGGCAAGAATGGAGTAAAACGCTTCCTCTGCCCCCATAATCCTGGCTGTCAGCTTACTGCCTGCCGCAAAGATAATAAATGCCGTTACGCCGGTCATGACCATCAAGCGGACAGAAATCTGAAAAACTCTATGGGCATCGCGGTAATTTCCCAAAGCAATATTTTCAGCTACCATTTTAGAAATAGCTGTTGGAATGCCTGCCGTAGAGATTATCAATAAAAAAGAATAAATTGGATATGCCATTTGATAGTAGCTCATACCGGTTGATCCGATAATATTCATCATCGGAATACGGAAAAGAGCACCGATGAATTTGGAAATCAAACCAGCCGCAGCCAGAATTGCTGCTCCCTTTACAAAAGATTTCCTTGACACACGCTTACCTCCTGTACATTGCTTTCATAGAGCAATACACTATAAACAAACCTACTATGAATGAATATTATACCATTAACTTTAAAATAACAACTATTTTACAGTATTTAGAAAAAGTTGTCCTAATCCAGGATATCATAGAAACCCTCACCATCACACTTAAATGACTCAATAGACTGTTCTATTAAGGGATGATACATGAGCTGATCAAATAATTCGGGACTAATGGTAGCACAATGTGCTCCAGCATTACTAACACGGTAAACCTGGTCTACATTTTTGAAGCTGGCAGCCAGCACCTTAGAGTCCAGATTATAATAATTAATCACTTTAACTAGGTCAGATACAACATCTATTCCATGAGATGAGATATTATCCAGCCTATTTACATAGGGAGCAACATAATCTGCTCCTGCCTTCGCCGCTATCAACCCTTGCTGCTGGGTGAATATCGCAGTTGCAGTTATGTTAAAACCAAGATCTTTCAGTTTGCAAATAGCTTTGATACCTTGAGGAGTAGCGGGTATTTTAACATAGAATTTACCGCCTACCAGATCACGCAGACAATAGGCTTCCCTAATGATATCTTCTGCCATGTCACTCATTGTCTGTACATGCAGCATTTTATTATTACCAATAATTTCTCTTATTTCTTTAATCAATTGCTTTAATTTTTTGTTACCCTTAGCAACAATACTTGGATTTGTTGTAACACCATCTATTGGGTATAAATCAGTCAGCCTTTCAATTTCTTTAGTATCTGCTGTATCAAGTAAATATATCATCCAATCAAACCTTCCCTCATAATTATGGATACATTTATCAATGCTGATAATTGCTTGTATAATAACAAATAATTCATCTAAACACAAGCAATATTCATGCAACAATAAAAGGCATTGAGCTTGTCTCAATGCCTCTTTACAGCCTTTATTTCTTATAATTTGTTTATTATTGCTCCATTTGCTTGCCTAAAAACCCGGCAGCAGTTTCCGCTATTTTCATTTCCATTTCACCCATACTAACATTAGGCTCCTTGGATAATAAAATCACAGCACCAATGGCATCTCCTTCCGCAACAATTGGGGCAATAACCTGAGATGAATATTTTGTATGATCCTCCTCATTATCTACAATTCTATACATCTTGCCTTCTTCACCGCGATTGGCCACTATAGTTTTTTTCATTTCCATGGCATGTTCCAAGTCGCTGCTTATGGACTTGTCCAAATATTCTTTTCTGGCACCACCTGAAACTGCAACAATTGCATCCTTATCAGCCACGCAGGAGATATGTCCTACGGTTTGATGCAGCGATTCTACATATTCCGTTGCAAATTCACCGAGCTCCCCAATGGGAGAGTATTTCTTAAGTATAACTTCGCCTTCTCGGTCGGTAAAGATCTCCAGCGGATCTCCTTCTCTAATCCGCAGTGTACGGCGAATTTCCTTGGGAATAACTACCCGCCCCAAGTCGTCTATCCGTCTCACAATCCCAGTTGCTTTCACAAGTATCCCTCCTTATTCTGCATTACTTAACAAAACCATCCTTGCACAGTTATTATTTTACTGTAATTTTGCTTTTATGCATCTGTTCAGAAAGACACTGTGAAAGTTTAGATTAAATAGGCGACTAAAGCCTTTTTTCATATTTCTTAATATTCGCTTCTTCCACCCATTGCTCTATTAATTCTTTGGTTCTACCACTCTTTTTACGATTCAATAGGACATTTCGAATATCCTCTTTGACATCCTCCAGTGAGGCGATTTCGTCTTCAGTAGCCTCGTAAACCTTAATAATATGGTAGCCGTAATCGGTGGCAACCAAATCAGATATTTCCCCTTCCTGCAGCTGGAAGGAAGCTTCCAGGAATTCTTTCATCATACCTTCATCTCGCACCATGGAGTATCCATCTTTGTATTCCTCAGACTTCATACCTGGATCTTCCCCAAACATATCAATAAGACCTTCAAAATCTTCTCCAGACTTAGCCAGGTCTAATACATTTTGTGCCTTTTTCTTAATAGACTCAAGCTTTTCTTCTCGCAGGGTGTTAGCTTCCTCTGACTTACCTTCCTGGCGTAAGGCAGTTATAGCCTGAGTATCTTCATCAGCAATTTTGATTAGAATATGCTTTACCAATCTAGTGGCTGGCTTAGTTACAATTGCTACTGAAGAGTACTGAGCTGCCAGAGACGGACTTTGCTTTTGAAATTCCAGCTCTGTCTGGTAGAATTCCTCTACTTCCTTATCCTCTACCTCGACATCTGTAGTCATCTCATCAAGGTAGTCTTGAATGGCCAAGTACTTACCTAAAAACTCCAGATATTCTTCTTCAGTCTGACCGGAAGCAGTAATGTATTCCTGCAATTCCTGTCTGGCCTGTTGCTCGAAATCTGTATCCGGATCAGCATCTTCACCTGCTTGTAACTTCAGCATTTCCGCATACTCTTTTATCGCCAGTTCGTAGTCCTCATTTACACGTCTCTTAATTTCATCATCTACTACATATCCCGCCGATTCCGCTTTTTGCGCAACCAATTCTTCTTCAATCAAGCTGTCCAAAATATACGCCAATGTTTTTTCATCATATTCCTCTACTTCCCCGTACATAGCATGATATTGGTCAAGGACAGCTCCCTTTTGTATTTTTACGCCGTTTACCTCGGCTACCACTAATTTACGATCTTTTTCTTCATTGACCTGAATTAAATTGCAGCTGGACAATACCATGGCCAATGCAATTATCAGTATAGGAAAAAATATTCCCCTCCTGTTGTTCAATCTAACTTCATCCTTTCTGTATACATACCTTATTTATACCTGTAAATACCACGATAATTCAATTAATTATACCTTTATCTCACTTTCTTGTAAATCTTTTATTTTTTCCAATATTCCTATACTGGCACTTAATGCCTCCATTCCGGAGTCTTCCTTGATTCTAAGAATTATCATCGGAGGGTTGGAACCTACCAGCCGTAATATCTTTTGATTCTCGTTTACAATAATCATCAGAACCCTGGGGCTGAGTGCACGATTGTCCTGAAGCTTCATCCTAACTTCTTTTCCCCTATGGATGATTTCGATGAACTTGAGCTGTTCTGCTAATGCCCGTATATAGGCAATTTGTATCAAGTTCTGGGCAGGCTCTGGTATATCCCCAAAGCGGTCAACCATTTCATCCTCAACATCATATTTATCTTCCAGCTCTTCTATAGCTGCTATTTTCTTATACATTTGAAGCTTATGGCTTTCGCTTTCAATATAATTACTATCTATAAAGGCATCCACATTAATATCTACCACGGCATCTACAGGTTTGGGAATTTTCTCTCCCTTCATCTCCTGTACTGCCTCGGACAACATCTTGCAATACAAGTCATATCCTACTGCAGCCATCTGGCCATGCTGCTCAGCACCTAGCAAATTACCCGTACCCCTTATTTCCATATCCCGCATGGCAATCTTGAAACCGGAGCCGAACTCAGTAAACTCCTTAATGGCCTGCAGCCTTTTTTCTGCAATTTCATTGAGAATTTTATCTGGCTTGTAGGTAAAGTAGGCATATGCCATTCGATTGGATCTGCCTACTCTTCCCCGCAGCTGATAAAGCTGGGACAAACCGAAATAATCAGCATCGTACACAATCATGGTGTTCACATTGGGAATATCCAACCCATTTTCAATAATGGTAGAGCAGAGCAGCAAATCATACTCACGCTCATAAAAGGAAACCATAATCCGCTCCAAGGTGGTCTCTCCCATTTGTCCGTGAGCAGCTGCAATCCGAATTTCAGGCACCAGCTGCCGCAGTTTCTCCGCCATTCTTTCCATGCGCTTTACATGGTTGTATACAAAATATACCTGACCGCCCCGCTGTATCTCCCGGATTATTGCATCTCGAATAAGTGAATCATTATATTCCACCACATATGTTTGCACAGGATATCTTTCTTCAGGAGGGGTTTCTATCACACTGATATCCCGAATACCCACCAGAGACATATGAAGGGTACGGGGTATGGGAGTGGCCGTAAGTGTAAGAACATCTATATTCTTTTTCATCTGCTTAATTACTTCCTTATGACCTACCCCGAATCTTTGCTCTTCATCTATGATGAGCAGGCCCAAATCCCGAAACTTTACATCTTTGCTCAATAACCTGTGGGTACCGATAATAACATCTACGTTTCCTTCCTTCAAGGCTTTAATAATTTCCTTCTGCTCTTTTTGGGTACGGAAGCGGCTGAGTACCTGTATAGTAAAGGGAAAGTCTCCAAAACGGCTGACAAATGTGTGATAGTGCTGCTGAGCCAAAATAGTGGTTGGGGCTAATACTGCTACCTGTTTTCCATCCATTACGGCCTTGAAGGCAGCTCTGATGGCAACTTCAGTTTTTCCATAACCCACATCACCACAGAGTAAACGATCCATTACCTTATTGGATTCCATATCCTTCTTTATCTCTTCCAATGATTGCCGCTGATCCGGTGTTTCCTCATAGGGAAAGCTGTCTTCAAACTGTCGCTGCCATTCACTGTCTTTGGAAAAGGCAAACCCTGTAGCTGCTTGCCGGGCTGCATATAGCTTCAACAGGTCAAATGCCAGCTCTTTTACCGATTCCCTGGCCCGGTTTCTGGCCTTTTGCCATTCGGTCCCCCCCAGTTTAGATAACCTGGGGAGCTTATCATCCATACCCATATATGGCTGGATTAAATCCATTTGATCGGTAGGAATATATAATCTGTCGGTACCTGCATATCGGATGAGGAGGTAATCCCTCTCCTGCCCATTTACCGTAAGCTTTTCAATACCCAGATATTTTCCTATGCCATGGTTTTCATGAACTACCAAGCTTCCCACTTTCAAATCGGTAAATGGGTCCAGCTTTCTTCTCTTCTTTTTTGCCTTTGTTCTTTGCTTTTGGGTTCCAAATAATTCTTTATCACTGACAAGTACAAATTGGCCTTCCATATATTCAAAGCCCTTGCTCAAGCTGCCAGGTAGGATAGCAATCTGCCCAGGCTTGATATCTCCTTTGGAATCAGACCAAATTACAGTCTCCAGCCCATGCTCCAGCAGTCCGTCAGCGAGTGATCTTGTCCTGGTACGGCTGCCTGATAATAGAACAATGGAATACCTGCGCTCCTTCCAATAGCGAATATCCTGGGCCAGCAGCTCCCATTTGCCATGATAAGCGGGTATGGTGCGGGCAGCAATCGTATAAATACGTTTAGGATTAAAACCCAAACTGCTCCTAGGCAGAGATAACAAAGCAGCTCCCCTATAATCATTTATACCAGTCAGAATGGCATCATAGCTGCCCAGGAGACCCGCCTGTTCCGGCAATACCTCGCCCTTCATCAACAACTGCTGGAAGTATTCAGCAAATTCATCTGCTGCCTGTTTGCTTCGCTGCCGTATACGTACCGGTTCATCCAGAATAATAACAGCCTCCTTGCCGGCATAATCCATCAAGCTGCCTGGCTTACTATAGAAGAAGGGGAAGAAATTCATCAGCCCATCCTCCATAACACCATGATCCATCTGTTCCAGCAGTCTGTCCATACGATTTTGCAGATGTGTTTTATCAAAGTTCTCTTGCTTCTCCATTTTCTGCATCAGCTGGTGAAAGCTTTTTTCAATTGCTGCCCTGCCCTCCTCCAGCTGGCTTTTACTTAAAATTAAATCCCGTGCTGGTGGAATACGAACTGAAATAATTCGCTCCACAGAGCGTTGACTGATTAAGTCAAAGCTTCGGATGGAATCCACAAATTCATCAAAGAAATCTATTCGATAGGGGTTTTCTGAAGTCAATGGGTAGATATCAAATATACTGCCTCGTACGCTGAATTGCCCTGGCCCTTCAATGGTATCTGTTCTTTCATACCCTAATTGAACAGCCTTTTCAATAAGGTCAGTCAGGGAATACTCTTCCCCCTCTGCTATTTCCATTTTGGAGGCGGAAAATAGATCAAAGGGAAGATTAGGCTGCAGAAGAGCATCCACCGATGTAATTACAGTCAGCTTTTCACCTGCCGCCAACCGGTCCAGCACAGAAAGCCGCCTGCCCGTCACTTGACGGCTATGGGCAGCGGCATGATATAGCATAAGTTCCCTGGCAGGAAAAAGCACCAACCTTTCCGGACAGAAAAAACTCATATCGTCATATAATCGGTTGGCCTGCATTTCATCATAGGTAACAATTATACTGGTAGTATCCCAGGGATATAGGATGCTGGCTGTTAAATGACACTTTTGGGTATCAGTTACTCCGGTTAAGGAGGTGATACCCCTCATGTTTCTTACCGATTCCCTTATATTTTTAAATTGAGCCCAAGCGGCCATGGGTTTTATCCAAATTGGCTCCATCCAATCAACAACCTTCTTTTTCTTTATTTACTAATCTCATCACAAAAAAGTTCCAGGCACAGTGAATGGCAATGGCACTCGCCACTGCTGGATAAACCATTCCTGTATACCTAATAACCAAGCTGGTTATTAGGCCAAAAAAGGAATGGCTGATGATACTGAAAATCGCCGCCCATCTGCCGGAATGCCTGCCGCTTGTTGCATAATCATATAAAGCCTCGCCTACGCCAAACAAAAAATGAACATGAAAAACAGGCCTATCCAAATAATAGGCCGGCAATGTCTTAAATATCTCTTCAAATACAGGTGCACCGTAAATAGCAGCATATTGTCTAAGCAGCTTGAGCAAAAATTTGTTAACCAGGTATGACAGCCCTAAAGCTGCCAGAGTAATAAACAAAACCAAGCAATTCTCTCCTAACCGTTGTATTTGCTCATAGCCTGCTCCACCCCTGAGGAAAGAATACATTCTACACCTCTCACTGCACGGTTGCATGCTTCCTTAACAGCTTCTACTTCCTCTTCCCGAAACCGGCTCAATACATAATCCGCCAACTCCCAGCCTTCCGGCGGCCGGCCGATGCCGATTCTCACCCGAGGAAAACTCTCATCTTGCAATAGATAAATAATTGATCTCATACCATTATGGGTACCAGCACTTCCTGAGGCTCTAATCCTTACCACACCTGGATCCAGATCAATATCATCATATATAACTATAATGCGTTCAATGTCTGTTTTATACCATTGCTTCAGCAAAAACAGACTTTCTCCACTATTGTTCATAAAGGTCTGAGGCTTTGCCAATACCACCTTTTGGTCACCAATAAAACCTTCACCCAATAATGCCTTATGTTTAATCTTATTCAAACGAATATTATGAGCCTCTGCAAGTAGATCCAATACGTAAAATCCTATATTATGTCTGCTGCCATGGTATTTGTCACCCGGATTCCCCAAACCCGCTATGATAAACATAGTATTCTGTCCTTTCCGTTAGTTGATAAGGTGCTCAGTCAAACAAAGTGCTGACTGGCAGGCCTTCATAAATTCTCTCTATAGCTTCTGCAAACAAGGGAGCTACCGAGATAACACGTATTTTATCTATTTGTTTCTCTGGAGGCAGGGGAATACTATTGGTTAGCAGCATTTCCTTAATAGGTGAGTCTTTAATCCGTTCAATGGCAGGGCCGGACAATACTCCATGGGCCGCACAAGCATAAACTTCACTGGCCCCTCCCCTTTCAACTAGTGCCTTAGCACCCAGTTGGATGGTACCTGCGGTATCAATCATATCATCAATGAGAATAGCACGTTTACCCTTGACATCCCCTATGATATTCATAACCTCTGCGACATTAGGCCTGGGCCTTCTTTTATCAATGATAGCCAGAGAGGCATTGAGCTTATTTGCAAAGTTTCTGGCACGAGTCACACTGCCTAAATCCGGAGATACCACTACTGTATCTTCTCCTCCAAAGCCCCTTTCAATATAATCTTTCGCCAGCAGGGGCATGCTGAACAGATTGTCCACAGGTATATTAAAGAAGCCCTGAATTTGACCTGCATGGAGATCCATGGTCAATACTCTGTCCGCACCAGCAGTAGTAAGAATATCAGCGACAAGCTTGGCAGTAATAGGATCACGGGCTTTGACTTTGCGATCCTGCCGTGCATATCCATAATAGGGCATAACTGCAGTTATCTGCGTAGCAGATGCTCTTCGGAAGGCATCGATCATAATCAGCAGCTCCATAAGATGGGTATTCACCGGAGAACAGGTGGATTGGATAATAAAAACGTCCGATCCTCTAACTGTTTCAGATATATTCACTGAAATTTCACCGTCGCTGAATTTCGATACCTTGGCATTGCCCATGGGTACCCCTACATATTTAGTTATTTCTTTCGCTAACTCAAGATTGGAATTAGCAGAAAAAATCTTAATGTTTTTTCCATGGGTAATCATTTGCTTTCCTCCGTTTTATTCTGTTCCTTCTGTGCTCTTTCAGCTCTTTTATCGACCCATCCCTCTTTATTTACCTGCCTGGCTCTGGCAATAGCCAATGCTTTGGCAGGTACCTTTTCAGTTATTGTAGAGCCGGCGGCAATGTATGCATGGTGTTCTACCTCAACCGGTGCAACCAAATTCACGTTACAACCAACAAAGGCATGATCACCTATAACTACCTTTTGCTTTTTCTCACCGTCGTAATTGACGCAAACCACACCGCAGCCCATATTAATTCCTTTACCCAGCTCAGCATCTCCAATGTAAGTCAGATGAGATATTTTAGTACCTTCACCGATAACAGATTTTTTTATCTCCACAAAGTCGCCAATACGAACATTGGGCCCTATTTGACTGCCCGGACGAATGTAGGCATAGGGTCCAACGGTGGTTTCATCGCCTATGCTGCTTTCCAGTACTACTGAAGCCTGCAGGGTTACCCGTTCCCCTACCTGGACATTTGCCAGCCTGTTATTGGGATACAGGGTACAGTTAGGACCAATGACGGTGTTGCCTTCCAAAACATTACCTGGGTAGATAATTGTATCCTGCCCTATGCGAACATCAGGTCCGATATAAGTCTGAGCAGGATCAATTAATGTAACACCGCTACGCATATGAGTAGTATTAATTCGGAGCCGCATTCTTTTTTCTGCCTCTGCTAGAGTGATCCGATCAATTACCGCTAATGTTTCACTCAGATCATTGGGCTGGAAGAGCTCAATTTCCGTTTGACATTCTGCTGGCAGATTAACTAAGCTCAGTTCCTGTATAGGAATAGTATCCAGCTTATCCCTGCATGCAGACAATAGATTATATAACCATTTCATACGAAAACATAATACAATACCAGAAGAATCAGCCGAATCAGGCTGATCATCTGATAGTACAACCATATTTAACTGGCGACTATCGGCAAATTGAGCCATGTCCATAAGTGTAGAAACCGTAAGTAAAGGCCGATTTCCTGGAAGTAGAATTAGGTATTCAGAGTTATTGCTTAATTCTACAGCAGAATTAAGATATGCAAAGGCTGAATTCTGCTCATTGGGCATGTTATAAATAATGCCAGTTTCACCCACATGCTCCCGTATATCTTCACGGCAACTTTCCATCGTGAGAACAATTGGCTTGTTGGTTAACTGACACGCGATTTCAATAGCATAACCCAGCATGCTGCGCCCGCATACTGAGTGCAATACCAAGGGAATATTAGAACGCATAGCACTGGATTGATTATGTACAACCGGCATGACAACAGATATTGATTTTACCATCTAAATTGCTCCTTAAACGGAAAAATGGAATTCCAAAAATATTATAACATTATCCAGTTATTAATTCAAAAACCACTTTGTAATATAACTGGACTTTGATCAGTACTATTATGAACAATTTAGCACAATAAAACTATCAAAAAAAGCTTTAAAGGAGAGTTTCCTCTCCTTTAAAGCTTACTCATCATCCAATTCATTGTATTTTTCCAATACGATGGTTTGTATTCTTTCCCTGGTCTCAGAATTTATTGGGTGAGCGATATCCCGGTATTCCCCGTCAGGGGTCTTTCGGCTGGGCATGGCTATGAATAACCCGCTTTGGCCTTCTATTACCTTGATGTCGTGTACAACAAATTCATTGTCAAAGGTAACGGAAGCCACTGCCCTCATTTTGCCCTCACTCACTATCTTCCGGACTCGGACATCTGTAATGGTCACCCCAAGTTCACCACCTTCCAGCAATTAGCAAGCCAAATACAATATAATTCTAAATCATCATATTCGCCAAAAATTTGGATACTCCTTCTGTTTTTATGAAATTTTTCCACTTAATTTGAATACATCTTGGTGGAAGGTGACAACTTAATGCGCTTTTCGCTTTCGTTTACCTCCTCTAACACCATTAATGAGGCGTAATTATCTACTAATTTATTTTGTGGTTCCCGGGTGGATATAACCACCCCGATTCCGGCTATATCAACATTGAATTCCTTTAACAGCTGAACCATTCCACGGGCAGTACCTCCGCCTTTCATAAAGTCATCTATGATTAAAGCTCGGCCGCCTTGCTTTATGGCCCGCTTAGACAAAGACATGGTTTGAATATGAGTGGAGGATGATGCAACATAATTAATGCTGACTAAAGGTCCTTCAGTTATCTGCCCACCTCTGGCAGCTGCTACAACGGGGCAACCCAGGGCAAAAGCAGTCATTACAGCTACAGGAGTGCCTTTAGATTCCACAGTAATAACAAAATCCGGCTTGGTACTTAGAAATCTGGCAGCCAGAATTTCGCCAATACGGCTAAGCTGTTGAGGTGCATACAAAATATCACTCATATAAAGATATCCCCCCGGCAGGATTCTATCGGGATCACTCAATGTATTGCATAAACTTTTTATGTATTCTTCTGTACTCTGTTTTTCTGCCAATGGGATGTATCGTACGCCACCCCCTGCACCTGCCATAGATTCTAAATCACCCAGACCAAATGCCAGCAAAGTATCACGTATTATGGCAATATCTTCACAAACTGTAGACCTGGCTGATTGAAAAAGTTCGCTGAAATAATTCAATGTATATATGTGATTGGGATGACCGCATAAAATGCGAGTCATGGCAGCAATCCGCTCATTTCTCTTGATTTTCAGCTAAATCAACCCCTGTCAGTATATATA
>FZPS01000062.1_pt1922 | contig 18138 bp, 18 predicted proteins | sample 1817821 | NCBI WGS metagenome assembly FZPS01 (sample SAMEA104158645, study PRJEB21678) | metagenome | place: Germany | collected 2015-04-21
GCTCTGAACTGTCTTAGATAGTGCAAGATATTTAGAAAACAATCCGTGTTTTTCTGCATTCTTATTTCTAGGCGCTACTCCATTTCCCCACTAACTGCATACTGCATTTTTATCTTCTTTGGGTGTACCCTTTTTTCTTTTGTGTGCACCCTTTCTAGCTTGATTTTTTCTCTCATCAGCCCAGCCATATATACAAAACTTTAATGTATTTATGCTAAGCAAGCACAAAGACACCCTTTCAGGTGTCTTTGTGCCTGTTGTTTTATTCTGGTAAATTGTCAATAGCATACTGCGCTTCTTCTTCCGTAAATTTTTCACCATATTCAGAGATTAATTGATCGTATATGGCTTTAGGCGACATGGCCATCTCGTCTTGATATATAATTGCTTTTTGCAATGCGTTTTCTTTCCAATCAGCCTCCACATTATCTATAGCATACTGAGCCGCTTCCTCAGAAAATTTTTCTCCGTATTCGGATACAAGCTGGTCGTATACGGCAGCTTTTGACATATGCATTTTATTAGCATATATCTCTGCCTTTCTTAGTGCCGATTGATATTCTTTAGGTATGTCTTCTTCGGCTTCTCCAGACGACTCTTCAACTTCTTCCTCTAGTTCTTCTTCTAGTTCTTCCTTTGGCTCTTCCTTTGATTCTTCCTCTGGTTCTTCTAAATCCACTGATGCTGCTTCACGTTCTTCTACAGCAACATCATTCTCAGCATTATCTTCTATTTGGCTAGACAAATCATTTCCAGCAACTTCTTCCGGTGTATCGTCTCCCCCACCTTGGCTACCAATAGCAATTATCACTATAACTACAATAACCCAAAACCACCAACGCTTATAAATAGGTTTCTTTTGCTTATCTGCCATTGCTAAACCCCCCAGTATTTTTGCCTACATTATATCATCTAATGGGGAAAATTTCTACATTCCAAAATTTATTGATCCTGGTAGCCGTCTCTGGTGTTTGTGACAACATAATCCCATGATGCTTTGAGTATTTATAATCTCCTAAAGGGTAACTGAAGGCTGGAATGCAGAAAAGCTGTAGCCGAGGCATGAATGGTCAATAGCAATTACACATATATAGCAACAATTGTTGAACTAGTACAACCAGTTAACTATTTTATTTTATTCTTCAATAAATTTCATCAACTCATAATTGAATTTATTTCGTTCATCATAGAGCAAACCATATCCGCTATATAGGAAAGGTATAAGTTTGGAGCTTCTAATGCTTTGTTCTTGTATCTGTCCTAACTGGAATGGAACAACTTTGTCGTGAATACCATGCATAATTAGGGTTGGAACTTTTATTATCTCCAAATCAGAAAACAATTCTTCATTTATCCATGTTTTTGCAATGTCAGCTGTTGTCCATCCTGCTGCTTGTATACATATTATTAATTAAAACATGGCATTGTGATTAATGTGAGTGCTTTTAGGATCCAAAATCCCGGGGACTTATTATCCCCGGGATCTGTGATATGATAAGAGCCTCATCCTAATATCTCCAACGGGCCCTATGACCCCTGGTATCCACGTGTACAAAATTCTGACCACCCATACCTACTCCGCCATTGGCGAATACCGTATCTGCATACTTTTCTAGTGTCCGTGGATTCATACCGTTTACACGAATATCTGCTGCCTTACCATATAAATGTTGACTGTTTTTTGCTCCTCCAACTTTTTTATTGTGGGTAGGACATCTATATCCAGAGTTAATGATAATTGGTCTATTGCCTATAGCACGTCTTAATTCTTCCAGTTTCAGCAACAGATTAATATCAATTTTTATTTCTCCACAATGTCGACAGGCAAATTCTCTTACCTTAAAGTTTTTGACACCCTTGGCTTTGTTTAATACATCCCATGTCTTAGAACTAGCTATACCATCAACTGCTAAGCCAAATATCTTCTGGAAGTGTCGGATCCCGGCTTTTGTTTTAGAATCTTCTACGCCATCAATCTTGCCTACATCTATGCTTATCTGTGTTAAAATCTCTTGCAGTTGTTTTTCATTCCCACTTTGGGGTTTGGGCTGTTGAGGCTTAGATTGTGGTTCTTGCTGTTTTAGTTTTTCATTTAGTTTGGCTTTGGTTTTAGGACCTACAACACCATCTGTTACCAGACTATTAGCCCTCTGAAACCTAATCACTGCATGATAGGTTTTGTCTCCAAATATCCCATCTGCTTTACCGCAGTTATAACCCAGCTTGTTAAGTTGCTCCTGCAGCTTCTTTACTTCAGTTCCTCTACTACCTTTTTTAAGCATTATTTTCCTCCTTTCTCTAGGTCACATAACGTATGATTTGCAACCTTCATATATCTTCTAATGGCAATAATTCGTATATTATCCTTGGTAATATTTACTGTTTGAAAATATAGACCATCTTGTAATAAAAGCACATCACCAGGGGAAACTGTATCTGAAGCAATCAGGGCAGTAATATCAGTAAGAGGTGTAACGTTAATTACCGCCATATTGACACTCCCTTTCGTATATGTTTTAATATATGAATTTATATATCTTTAATAGCAATATATTCAATCATTCACAATATGCTACAGACTGCCAATCATAAAAAATGCTCCTTTCTGGCTTTCATAAAACTTCCGCCAGAAAAGAGCATTTAATTCGCCTTATAAAATATTTAATTATACCTGAACAAATTTTCTTAAATCTAATCGTCCCCGCCTTAATATCCTTTCTACCTGTCCAGAAGGCAGAGGTTTGCTAAAGATATATCCTTGAATTATATCACAGTTTTTGCTTACCAAGGCACGTAACTGTTCTTCAGTCTCTACTCCTTCTGCAATCACCTCTAAATTTAACCTATGTGCTAATTGTATTATGGATTCTGCTATATAGCTTTTATTCCTATCCTTAGCAATATCTTGTACAAAAGATTTATCTATCTTCATATTATTGATAGGTAATTGCTGCAGATAATTCAAGGATGAATAACCTGTGCCGAAATCATCCAGGGCAATTCTTACTCCCATCTGCCTCAATCGATCCAGTATTTCAATAGTCTCTTCCATAGACTGCATTAGACTGTTCTCAGTAATTTCCAGTTCTAAATAGCTGGGATCCAGTTGAACTTCTTCCAGAATTCTCTCCAATAAGTTTATAAAATCCCATCGCCTTAGTTGAAGAGGTGATATATTAACTGACACACGAACGGGTTTAAAACCTCTATCCTGCCATTGTTTATTTTGCTCACATGCTGTACGCAGTACCCACTCCCCAATGGGTATAATAAGTCCCGTATCCTCGGCAATGGGTATAAATTGGTTTGGCGATATAACGCCTCTTTCTGGATGCCTCCATCTAATTAAAGCTTCAACAGCCTCTACTCTACCGGTCTTTGAGTTGACCTGGGGCTGGTACAGGAGATAAAACTCCCCCCTATCCAGAGCCTTCTTTAAATCTCTTTCTATTTCTATCTTCTGAAATGCTCTATCATCAGTTGGCAAATCACAAATTTCATAAAGACCTGCTAGTTCTTGAAATCTGAGGTCTGCTATTTCCTGATTTTCATTCAATTCTATTTTATAACTGCACACCTGGCCTAATAAATCAGCTATACAGGCGGCAAACTCCATAAACTTTTGCACTTTTTCCTGAGAATAAACAGGCAGCTTCTCTAAGGACCTTAAATATTCCCTTTCAGATAGACCAAGGGTTAAAGCTTGTTTTCTAAAATAATCTAAATCAGGAGATGACAATAAAAATTGGGACATATAAATGTAAGCCAGTACCCTGCCCTGCAGCAAAACAGGAGTAACAGCATGATTAATTCCATTTTTACACTTATAGCATACATATTCCTTTTGGCCGGATATATTTGAATTAGAAACTAATTCAGAATACACATTTGTAGATTCAATACATCTATGTACTATATCAGGATTACTCCTATGAAATTCATTACAAAAATCAGTCCAACCTGTTTTGGTGAGAGTTGTACCGTCATTATCAGCTACCCCTGCAACTACGCCTGTTATCTCATATAGTTTGTCAAACAACTCCTGCAATTTGTTAATATCAATCAGATCGGATAACTTATAGTTCACACCACCAGCCACCTTATACATATATTATCTTATTAAACTTGTAAAAAAATAAAATCATTTGCATACATGATTCAATTATAATATAAAATGTGCCAAAAAGAAATACTAATCGCGATTCTTTCTCAAAAATAGGAGATTATTCCTACAATTCAACAAAAACTGATTTTATAGTTTTAGTTTAATGGCAAAGCTATAGATTTGATCATAAAATTACAGTTTCCTAAAGGGGTTTTAGCAGTAACTTTATCACCTATCTTTTTAAGCAGCAAGGCATGACCTACTGGTGAGAGACATGAGGCACAATCCAGTTTTGTAGTATTATCCTCAAAAAAGGGTGGCACTATCTTCAACTTGTCTACGATGTCATAATCTAAATCCTGTACTTCCACAATGCTTCCTATAAGGACAAATGGCCATTGTTCACTTCCCATAGAATCTATATTAGCATTCATAAAATCCTTTATATGACTGATATACTCTTCGACCATACGTTTAAAATTATCCCTATCCTCAGTACGCGCCTCATAAAATTCTTTCAAAATATGGTTTCTAGTACTTTCAATCTTCTTTAGATGTCCATTCAAAAAGTCAATAATCTGCTGCCGGTCATAATTTCCTTGCATTGCTATCCTCCTTATGATTACATTTAATGGAAATATCATAATGCATAATAAGGCATTCCATGGAGTTCCACGAAATGCCTTCCATGACAATATTATCATCTATGTAAATCATTGTCAAGCATGGTAATATATCACTTATTTTCAATAACCTCACTTAAGATTTCAGCCAGATATTTTGCCGTCCTTTTTGCCTCAGCATAGGTTGTTAAATGGTTTCCTATCTCAATTAGAATAGCTCTGTTTGATATATGCTGGTTGTATCGTCCTGTACGAACCATAATATCATCAGCCAATCCAGGATATTTTTCATTGGCTTTATTGGTAATTTTTAATGCAAACTGATAGTTTTCCCTCCAGTTAGGCTTTTGACTAAATCCCCCACTAATTCCTTCTCCAGTACCAATTAGTATAAAAAACTTGGCCACCCTCTCTCCATCTATTATAACCACTTCCTTGTCTGGATCTTTCAGCTTCTCATTATAATTTCGATGGATATCCAAGAATATTTTCAACGATTTGTGCTCCTTTATCCTTTTCTGTATGGTTTCCAAAGATCGGGGATAAAGTCCAGACTTCCAAGGATATACCTCATGATCAGTTTTGTCATGTAATACTGGAATGTTTCGTGCCTGAAGCTGTCTGGCTAATTCCTCTCCAACTCCTACTACAGTTTGGCTTAGATCATTAGATCGAAAGGCAGCAATAGCATTATATGGGTTATTTGGATCCTGCCTGTAAGCTTCTCTCGAATGAGTATGATAAATAAGAATCTGTGCCCCTTCGCCAGAAAGATTGACAGAGGGTAAATTATCATCTATGTTTTTTATCTGTATTTGTATATCTTCAGATACCTCTGTCTCTTCTTCTACTTCAAACTCCTGGCGGTAAAATTCATCACCTGACGGTCGTTGACTTTGCCGTGAGGTTTCTTGGTTCTGATTGGCTGAAGCTATAACGGAGTTGTCCTGTTGGTCAAGCTCATCTAATGTATGTTGATGAGTTAGGTTTAAATAAGGCATATGAGAGGATATAATAACCGTAGGATCTGTAAAATCCAGTCCCTTTATGCGCGTCCATATTTCAGAAAAAAAATCCTTTTTGTCTTCCCTTTTATATCTTCCTTCTTCTTCTAAAGAATTCTCAGAACTCACGGAAGAATTATCAAGTGACAAAAATAATCTGCTATTGGACAAAAGGCGATAGCTTAAAAATATTATAGCTGCAACCAGTGTAATAATGATAATATTATAGGCTAAACTGGACTGTGAATTTATCCTTATTCTTTCCAAAAAACCTCACCACTTTCCATAGCATAAAAAGTAAACTCTTTTTAAATATATTAAATCAAAGTGATGAAATATGACTGGATTTTTTTATTCAAAAAAAGAGTAGCCACATTAGCTACTCTTTTATACATAATTTTTGGTACTAAAGCTAGTCGAAAATTCTTCTGGCTGTCACATATCTTTGAGGATATTTGCCATCCTTTAGGCTGCTTATCTTAACGCCAGTCTTATAAGTAGAGGCATGCACAAACTCTCCTCCTCCAATATAGATACCCACATGGTTAGTATTCTTAAAGCAAACTATATCACCAGGTTGTAATTGAGATTTAGGTACATATTTCCCCACAGAACGCTGAGCTACAGAACTAGAAGATATACTAACCCCAAACTGCTTATATACATAGCTGGTAAATCCAGAACAATCAAAACCACTAGGGCCCTTACCATTTCTCTTATAGGGATAGCCAACGAATTTCAATGCATAATTGGCTACATCTTTACCTTTTCTGCTTCCCCTATTAGCTGGTACAGGAGCACTTGAAGATTTTCCTGAGTTTGAATTTCTAGATGAAGAACTATTAGATGACCTGGAAGTACGAGTAACTACTTTAGTTCCCTTAGCCTCAATATGTTTGACTGGCTCTTTTATAACCTTTTCCTCAATAATTTCTCGCTTTATCTCTTGTCCATCTTCTTTGGTCACCAAAGCTATGATTTCCTTCTCACCTTTTTCCCCTTGCTGGATAACCTTGGTTTTACCTTTTTCCAAGGTATTATCTTCTCTTACTTCTGTTTCAAAAGGCACTTCTTCAGAGTATTCTATTTTCTCTTCGGTTACAACTGTTAATAATTTTCGCTGCTGGCATATTTTTACAATATCTCCCGGCCTAATAAGTTCATCTTCTATTTCAGGGTTTGCAAGCTGCAGATCTTCGACTTTAACATTATTTGCATTAGCTATAGACCAAAGAGAATCTCCTTCCTTGACCTCATATTCCTCTATGCCTTCACTTCCATGTAAAATTAATTCTACAGCTTTTTCACTACTAATTACATTTTTCTCGGATACCAGCTCCATTTCAAAACTAACATCCTGTTTTAAGGATATCTCCTCTAGCTGGCTGTTATCCTTCTTCTCTATAGCTTCTATGTATGGTTTTTTAATATCTTCTACTACTTTATGAGCCTCTTGGGAAGATGGCACATAGCATATCTTATCCCCGTCTATGACTATAGCATAGGCATTTACTTTGATATCTATAGCTTCTTCAATAGCACTAGCCAATACCGTATCATTGGTGATTCCATTGGCACCAATTTTTGCCTCTCTAAAATAAACATTAGAATCAATAAATATATCTTCTTCATGCTGTTCTCTTAGCTTCTGTTCCACCCTGTCATAAATAGCCAGTGCCCTAGCTGCAAATCTTACCACTCCCACTTCTTGGTCATTTACATACATGGTGTACACAAGGGACCGGTGTCCAGTGTATGCCTCAACAGGAACAATAAATCCAACCAGCATTAACAGGGATAGAACCATACACCAAAAGAACTTTATACTCTTCATAATAATCCTCCATTCCAGACAGCCTGTCTGTTAAAGTTCTATTTCGAACTTTTTACGAAATTGTTACGATATTAAATATATATTCTACGTATCTATTAAATATCCTTCTTAGTTTTGTATTATTTCCAAAAAAATTTTATTAATTAAATTCTCGCTGTCTGGTTATCTCATATAATATAATGGAAGCTGCACAGGCAACATTGAAGGAGGTCATTTTTCCGTACATGGGTATCTTAACAAGGAAATCACAAAGTTGCTTATAGCTATGACTTAATCCATAAGTTTCATTACCTATTACTAAAGCCATAGGTCCCTTGCTTAAATCTGACTCCATTATAAACCGGTCTCCTTTAGAAGATGAGCCTATTATCTTAAAATCATTATACTTTTGCCTCATACGATCAAACCATGGCAATAGTTGATTATGAGACTGCAATCTAATGGTTGGGACAGCAAAAAGGGCTCCCATACTAGCTCTTATGGTTTTAGGGTCATATATATCTATGGAATGACCGGTAACAATTACCCCATCAACTTTCAGTGCCTCACATGAACGTATTAGTGTTCCAAAATTCCCATGACTGGAAGGCCTATCAAAGATCACAACCAGCATATTATCTTTAATTTTTATCCGTGATAGATCGTCCTCGGGAATAGAAACAACAGCAATGAGCTCTGATATATCTTCTTCCTTATCACTAAGTTTTTCCATTAGTCTAAGGGGCAACTCAAAATGAGTTTGCGCACTAGAATTTTCTAATATTTCCTTTGCCCATTTTGAAAGAGGTCTTTCTGTAGAATAAGCAAAGGATTTAATGTGCCAATTATTTTCTATAGCAGAATTAATAGGTTTTACCCCTTCTACGAAAAACTCCTTGTACCTGCTTCTTTTTTTTCTATTCCTTTTCAATACTTCCATTCGTTGAAAATCATTATTTTCGTTATATATCTTTTTTACAATTGGTTTCATAAGACCAACCTTATATAATTTCTAAATATTTTTTCAGGTTCTGAAGCCCTATTCTTACAGCTAATACGGGATCCTCCATACCTTCAAATTCTATTGATAGTACTCCGTTATAACCATAACCCTTCATTATCTTCATGCATTGGAATATAGGTACATCTCCATGGCCTATTATAGATCCCCTCAGATAATTCCCGCCTCTGGATCTAAACCAGCCTTCACCGGGATCTGGCAGCATTCCAGATTTAATATGAAAATCTTTGGCATGAACATGGAATGCATAAGGTAATAGTTTACCAATAGCCTTTTCCGGCTCTTCATCTACACATACAAAGTTACCCATATCCAATAATAGCCCAAAATTAGGGTGGTTTACCTGATTGATTAATTTCTCAACTCTATCGCTATCCTGGCAGAAAAAGCCGTGATTTTCTATCATGGTTTTAATTCCAAACTGATGGGCGTACTCAGTTACAGCCCTACAACCCTCTATAAGCCTGGGTAGAGCAGCATCAAAATCCCTAGGTCCCACATGGTCAGCAGGGAATCCGATAGTGGCATCGTGTCTCATGGTCTTAGCACCTAAGATCCTTGCAATATCCACTTCCCTTTTAACTCTTTCGATCTCTGCATTCAAATCTCCGTCAGAGCCATTTATAAAATCAGCACCTACAGTATAGCTACCTATCTCAATGCCTACCCTTTCACACTCTTCTTTAGCTCTTGCAGCAAACTCTTCGCTAGTCTCCCCCTTCTCTAATATAAAGGGTATGAACTCGATGACGTCAAAGCCAATATCCTTGGCCAAGGATATTACATCAATCTGTTTAATGCTACCATTGTTTACTAATTTAATTAAGCTATATGAGCTTACTCCTATTTTCATAGCCTTATCCTCCTAATCTTTTTACATATATTCTACACCATTCTATATTCTATACTATATTTAATGAGTTTTCCATAATATTATCAAAAAACTTTGTCTTGACATTTTCATTGAATTTGATATTATTTGAGATATAGTTTAGACAACAAAATATTACTGATTAATCATATTGCTATGACGGGAAGGAGTAGTTGAATCCTCTGTCTTCAGCGACTCGGGGATGGTGAAAGCCCGAGGATATGATCCAACGAAGGCGTCCCAGAGCAATTTATTTATGAGTGGATCTATTTTATTATAGATCAAAAAGGGTGGAACCGCGGAAGATAAGTCTTTCGTCCCTTTGAGGGATGAAAGGCTTTTTATATTATCAACTTTCTGTAAAGGAGGAGTAGAAATTGACTAAAGAAATAACTATGGATAAAATCGTAGCCCTGTGTAAAGGTCGTGGTTATATTTTCCCAGGTTCTGAAATATATGGTGGTCTTGCTAATACTTGGGATTATGGACCTCTTGGTGTAGAATTTAAAAACAATGTAAAAAAAGCATGGTGGAAGAAGTTTATTCAGGAACATCCCTACAACGTAGGTATGGATTCAGCTATACTGATGAACCCACAAACCTGGGTTGCTTCCGGACACGTGGCAGGTTTTGCAGATCCTTTGATGGACTGCAAGGAATGTAAATCCCGTTTTAGAGCCGATAACCTCATAGAAGACTATATGAAGGCACAAGGCGATGATAATCCTCAAGTAGATGGATGGGAGAATGAAAAATTAGAAAACTATATCCGCGATAACCAAATTCCCTGCCCAAAATGCGGTAAACATAATTTTACTGACGTAAGAAAATTTAATCTTATGTTCAAAACTTACCAGGGCGTTACCGAGGATTCCCAGTCTGAAATTTATTTAAGACCAGAAACTGCTCAGGGTATTTTTATAAACTTTAAGAATGTCCAACGCACCTCCCGAAAAAAGATACCTTTTGGCATTGGTCAGATTGGAAAATCCTTTAGAAACGAGATTACTCCCGGTAACTTTACTTTTAGGACCAGGGAGTTTGAACAAGCAGAGTTGGAGTTTTTCTGTAAGCCTGGCGAGGATATGGAATGGTTTAATTATTGGAAGGATTTTTGCAAAAAATGGCTGATAAGCCTAGGGATGAAAGAAGAGAATATACGTACAAGAGACCACAGTCCCGAGGAACTATCCCATTACAGCAAAGCCACTACAGACTTTGAATATCTGTTTCCCTTTGGCTGGGGAGAACTATGGGGAGTAGCTAACAGAACAGATTTTGACTTAAAACAGCATAGTGAACACTCTGGAGAAAACTTCTCCTATATTGATCCTGTTACAAATGAACGCTATATTCCCTATTGTGTAGAGCCTTCAGTAGGTATAGACAGGGTAGCACTGGCTTTCCTATGTGATGCGTATCATGAAGAGGATCTGGAAAATGGCGATACAAGAGTTGTATTGAAGCTGCATCCCTATCTTGCCCCCTATAAAGCAGCGGTACTCCCCCTATCTAAAAAGCTTAGCGAGAAAGCTGAAGAAGTTTACCTTAAATTATGTAAGAAGTTCCCTGTGGACTATGATGAATCTGGTAGTATCGGTAGAAGGTACCGTCGTCAGGATGAAATTGGTACACCTTACTGTATTACTGTTGATTTTGATACTCTTGAAGATAACAGTGTTACCATAAGAGATAGAGATACTATGGAACAGATTAGACTGAATATAGATGAATTGGAAAGCTGCCTGGAAGAAAAAATCGTCTTTTAATTATACTTCTTAGCACAACAAAGGCCGGCAAGCATATTAAATCAAGCTTCCGGCCTTTTCTCATTTTTACTGGGAACAACCATATTTGCTCCTAAATCAACCCGCTTGTATTCTCCTAAAAACTCTATACATACTTTAACTCTTTTTTTCCTGTGGTCAAATTTTTCAATTATACCTTCCATACCTTTTAGGGGACCACTTAATACTTTTATCTGATTACCCTCTTTATAGACTTCAGACAGTTCTATAATCTCCCCGTAGCGAGTCAGGCTAAGTATCATACTCATCTCCTCATCCCTTATGGGTATAGGCTCACATTCATCCTTTAAAACTCTATATACTGCAGGTACCGCCTTTAGTTTGTAATAAAGCTCATCACTCATACTAGTATAGGTTAGAACGTATCCTGGTATTAAAGTCTTTATAGTTTCATAGGTTTTTCCCTGCTTACGTTCTATTAACTTTCGTTTGGGCACTAAAGTACGTATCTCCTCATCGGGAAATAAAAGCTCTATAAACTTTTGTACTTCCTCCTCACGCCCGGTCTCTACAAATATTGCATACCATTCCATTATTCAACCCTCCAGCAGCATAGTATGCTTACTAGTCAGAACATGTCCTGAAAGAATGCTCAAGGGATTATTATACTATATTACTTATCCAAAAACAAAAGAATTTAAAATTGGAAATCCAGATTTTACCCTTATTCTTTCCATTGTTTTCTATGTATTTACGCTAAATTCTCATCTTCTTCAAAAAAGAAAGCACTGAATCATCAAAACAAAAAAGCCGTATATACTTTTTTCAGGGAAAAACTATATATAAAGCTATTCCCGGGTAAAGCATACACAGCTAAGTCACAAGTTTAGTGCTATTTCAGGCTTTATACAAAATATCATCATAGGACATGGAATAAAGCCTGTAGGAACTTAGGCTCCCTTCATAAATCAAAGTCAGTTTTTCACAGTTTCTAAAGTCCCTGGGGCAAACCAGGGCTGGATCTTTCATGAAAACATCTATTCCGCTGTTTCTCAGCAGTGTTGCAACAAATTGAGAGCAAAAATATCTGTTATTTCTTTGTATAGGTATATGAAACATAACACCTATTAAACCTAAAAAATTATATCTGTATTTTGTACTATTTTTTACAAAATTGTTTAACTCAGCTCGTAAACTGTGATATTGCTGCTGAGTTACAGTTAAGGAATATACTGCACACTGAGTTTTGGGAAATCTGCCAAAGGTTCCATATACAATATCCTCCCTGACAAATCCCCCCAAAATTGGGTTTGAAGGTTTTAGCCTTCCAAAGCTATATAATTCATTTAGATCTGGATCTAAAGCAATAGATACATGAGAATAAGGCTCCCTGGTATACATCCTTATAAGTTTGGATGGCAAGGAGCCGCTATGACTTAATAATATATATATTGTATAATTCATTTCCTTATTGATCCTTTCTAATAAGTCGGCTTACTAAGTATGGCAATGATATTATACAATATATTATATATCTAATAAATACATAAAACTATTAAATTTTCTTTACACCTCGTCCCATATTCGTCTGGCATTAGCCATGCCCACTTTTGAGCCCATCTTACAATCTTCCATACCCTCAAATTCAACGGAAATATATCCTTCATATCCGGATTTCTTAATAAGCTTTAGGATCTGCCACATATCCAAGTCTCCCTGACCTATTATAGATCCTCTTAGGTAATTGCCATTTACAGTGGTAAACCATTGACCAGCGCAATCAAACTCTGTGGTATCGCCTGGATCACGATGGGAGGGACGATAATAGAAATCTTTTAAATGGACCATATTAGTATAGGGCAGGCATTTCTTAACACCTATAACAGCGTCTTCATCCACGCATAAAAAGTTCCCTACGTCCAATGTCATTTTATAGTTGGAACGATTTACCTCATGGATTAATTGTATTACCCTATCGCTTCCATTTACATAAAAACCATGGTTTTCTACCGTTGTAGTTATGCCATATTCTGCAGCATAATCTGCAATTCTTTGGCAGCCTTCAACCATTTTAGGCAAGTCTTTTACATAATGTATAATAGTATTCTGGTTTGCTGGACGTCTAAAAGCAGATACATCATGACGCATCATTTTCACACCTAACTTATGGGCAATATCCACTTCATTCATCAGCCTTTTTATTTCATTTTCATAAGCTTCATCGTCTTCCTGAATTAAATTAGCTAGTATAGCATAATTGGAGATCTCGATTCCTACGTCTTCAGCCTTTTTTCTAATGTCTTCAATCAGCTTGTCATTATCCACTAGCTTATATCCAAAAGGTACAATCTCTACGTGTTCACCACCATTATCTGCTATCCATTGGATAACATCCAACACGCTCATTTCACCAGAATTAATTGCTGGCAGCATACTATAAGTACTTAGACCAACTTTCATAAAGCTTATCCTCCCAACTTACTACTTTGTATTCATATTAGAGGCTAGGGTTTTAATGCCCCTAGCCTCTAATACATTATATCATAAATTATTTTTGTTTAAAGTTTGTATCGTATGCTTCCTGAATTATTTCTACATATCTGTCTATACCCATGTCTTCCAGTGTGCTAACGTAGTTATCCCAATCGTTTTCTAAGTCAGCATCTCCTGTGATAAATCGAGCAACCATCTGTTCTACATAATCCTGTATAGTCTTTTCTAGATCTGCTAGCTCATTGGACTGCTCCTCAGTAAATACAAGAGGAGGCAGTACCTCTGTGTAATCTGGTCTAAAGGGTTCGTATTGCTTAGTAGCTTCATATAGTATGATTTCTAATGGCTCGTCTGGATTGGCCATTTCTCCCAGACGGAATGTATCTGTTCTAGCTTGAGGACCACTCTGTACCCAGCAGTAGTTCTGAACAGTCTCAGACCATGGTACTAATAGTTTATATAAAGCCTGTTCACCGTTAAGTCCGATTTCGCCTTCTTCAGCCCATCTCCATTCTTGATCTGGACGACCGAATAGAGATCTCATCATGGTCTCAAGCTCATAGAAACCATCTAGCCACTTAAAGGCCAATTCAGGATTTTCACATTTGTCAGTGATTACACTGTCAAATCCTGTCATATATGGATTGTAATAGCATGTGGGGCTTGTTCCTTCTGGTCCTTGGAGAGGTGGAACTATAACATAATCAAGCCATCTTCCGCTTTCACCATAGAACTGTGTGAAAACGCCTGTATGTCCTCCAACACCTGAACCAAGAATAACTGTATCTGGGTTTTCACCCATTTGTCTATATTGGTCTCCATCCTGAGTGAAGGCCTCTGAGCTAATCAGACCTTCAGCATATAGATCTCTCAAATATGCCAGTCCTTCTTTATACTCAGGTTTGTTTACACTGATATCAATAACACCATCCTTAATAAACATATTTCTGTCATGATCAGCGTAAATAAAGGAACATATAAAGAATGGGTGTAGTCTGGATAACCATCCATCAGTAGCTGCTGCTAGAGGAATTTCGTCAGCTTGACCATTACCATTTGGATCCTGAGTCTTAAAGGCTATAAGTATTTCTTTATATTCATCTAATGTTTTGGGAACATCATACCCTAGTTTATCAAGCCAAGGCTTATAGATCCATAGTTTTTGTGCCATACTACAATGGTAGCACTGGTTTATGTCTGGGATAGTATATATATTTCCATCTGGGAAAGTAATTAGATCTTTTACATAGGCCATACTTTCATCCTCGAATACCTTCTTGATCTCAAAACCGTGCTCTTCGATCATGTCATTCAGAGGAATGAAAGCACCCTGTGCTCCATAGGACATAATCTGGGACGCAGATAGTCCAGCGCTCATTATAATATCAGGATAGTCGCCACTGGCAAGTATAAGATTTAACTTCTCATCACCGTCTTTTGTTGGTAATACTTCAAATTCTGCATGTACATTGGTTTTCTCTTCATACCATAGAGTAAAGTCATTAGTATTAAAATCTTCTACTGCAGGATTTCCGCCTATCAAAACTTTCAAGTTAGCCTTATCTTTTACAAGCGGATACTCACCGGGTGCAGATAACTCTCCTCCTCCACCACCGGTGTCAGCTGTCGTGTCTTCATTGTTGTTTGTAGTATCTTCGGTTTTCTGTCCGGTGTCTGCTTTGTTGTTTTCAGAAGAGGTTGGAGCCTTGCCGCCGCAGCCAGCGAGAAAAAGTACTGCTACAAGGCATAATGAAATAAATACCAGTATGCTTCTTTTCATTTCTCTCTCCTCCTGATTTTTTTATTTATTTCCATCCCAAAGGATGAAATTCTAACCCTTAATAGATCCGATCATGACACCCTTGACAAAATGCTGTTGGACGAATGGATAAATAGCAAGTACCGGTACACTAGCTACAACTATCAAAGAGTATTTTAACCGTACTTTTAAAGCCTCTCTTGCCATAGCATCCCTTACATCGTACATGGACAGTTGTGCGGCATCTATTTCGTTTTGAATCAATATGTCCCGCAGGATTATTTGCAGAGGATATAATTTATGATTCCTTAGAAATATCAACGCATCAAAGTAAGAGTTCCAGTGACCTACTGCATAGAATAAAGTGTTTACGGCAATAATCGAAGCAGACAAGGGTATTACTACACTCCATACAAAACGGAAATCTGAGCATCCATCTAACTGTGAGGCTTCCAGTAGCTCATCAGGTATAGTGACCTGGAAGAAGGTACGGGTCAATATTACGTTCCATACTGCCATAGCATTAGGAATAATCATAGCCCAACGAGTGTCCAACATTCCAAGATCCCTAACTAATAGATAATAAGGAATTAAACCACCGCTAAACATCATAGTAAACACAAAGACAAACATCCATATGTTCCTACCTACGAAGTCTTTTCTCGATAGAGGATATGCTGCAAGAATGGTCAATGTCACATTTATAAAAGTACCCGTAACCATATATAAAAATGAATTGAAAAAGCCTGATCCTATACCTTTGTGGTTAAAAACAGCTTCATATCCCTCTAAATCCCATCCAACGGGCCATAACCACACTTCTCCTGATACCACAGCCTTTGATGAACTAAAGGAAGAGCTCACCACATAGATAAGAGGATATAAAACTATCATCAAAATCAAGGTTAATAGTAAAGTGTTTACAATATCAAATATCCGGTCAGCAAATGATTCTTTTATTTTTTTTCTTCCTACTGCTTTCTTTGCAGCACCACTTTTCATTTCTACCATAAGGTACTACCCCCTAGTCTCTCAGCTATCTTGTTCACTACTGCTATTAAGAATAGGTTGACTACGGATTTGAACAGACCTACTGCTGTCGGGTATGAATAGTTAACCGTTTGAGAAGCCAGTCCTACCTGGTATACAAATGTATCTATTACCTCTGATGTACGCATGTTCATAGGATTTTGCATAAGTAGTATCTTTTCAAAGCCAGTATTTAATATTTGCCCGGTATTTAGTATTAGTAGTATAACAGCTGTTGGCATAATGCCTGGTAGATCTATGTGTCGGATCCTTTGAAGCTTATTGGCACCGTCTACAATAGCAGCTTCGTGCAACGTTGGGTCTATGCCGGCCAAAGCAGCTAAATAAATAATAGCGCCATACCCTGTTCCTTGCCAGATTCCAGACCAAACATAAATAGATTTGAAGTATTCAGGGACAGCCATAAAATTAATTGCCTCTAATCCTAGCAACTCTCTCATTATATTAATTATTCCTACTCTGGGTGATAGAAACTGTAAAATCATACTTACCATTACAACAGTAGATATAAAGTATGGTGCATAGGTTACCATCTGAACAGTTTTCTTGAACTTTGTACTTCGAGCATAGTTTAATAGGATAGCTAGTATAATAGGAAAAGGGAAACCAGCTACTAAATTATAAATGCTTATTCCTAAGGTATTCTTCATAAGATTCCAGAATTCATGAGACTTAAAGAAACGTTCAAAATGTTTGAAACCTGCCCATGGGCTTCCACCAATACCTAATGTAAACTTATAATCCTTGAAAGCTATCTGTGCTCCATACATAGGAATGTACTTAAATATGATCACATATGCTAGTGGAAGTATAAATAGTACATAGAGTTGCCAGCATTTTTTTAGGTCTAAGAGTAGTCTTGGTAGTCCCTTTTTCTTACTGGTATTTACCATACCCCCATCCCACCTTTTTTCATAATAAGTCTAGAACTGTTAGTTTAATTTTAGCACCGTGATAAAATCATGTAAATATTCTTTATTTTTGTGCTATTCATTTTTTATCATCTCCCATATTGTTTAATTATTTTTTTATTTAACAATATTTTTTTCACACTACATTTTTTACGATCAGCAAATTAAGTAATTGTTAAATCCTACTATATCCCTTTAAGGAAACACTTGATGCAATATAAGTAGCTCTATACTCTATTTAGCTGCCTATACTGCCCGGGTGTAATTCCAAATTTTCTTTTGAAGGCGCGGGAAAAGGAATTTGGAGAATTGTATCCTACTTCGTATGCAATCTTTTCTATAGATCGATGGCATTCTCTTAGCAATCTCATAGCTTCGGCCATTCTGATTTCCTCCAAATAAGTAGAAAAATTGCTGCCAAACTGTTCTTTAAAGAATAGGGAAAGATAAGCTGGAGAATAATTGAATTTTTCAGCCAGCATCCCTAAAGATAGATTCCTGTCTTCAAAATTACTCTTTAGGTACTCCTCTATTTCAAGCATCAATTTAATATTTTGATTTTGCTTTCGTTCATTTACCATTTCACACAGACATATAAAATATCCATTAATATGATCAAATATCTCTTCATAAGATATATTTATATCTCCCCTTGTATGAATTGTATCGGACAACTTATAAAATTCCTCATTGTCTATTGAAAGATCTTGAGAAATCCTTATTAAAGTTCCATATAATTG
>FZPS01000197.1_pt139 | contig 18137 bp, 16 predicted proteins | sample 1817821 | NCBI WGS metagenome assembly FZPS01 (sample SAMEA104158645, study PRJEB21678) | metagenome | place: Germany | collected 2015-04-21
AGGATTTTGCCTCCAGCTTCCTTCAGATTCCACGTCGCCGTGGACACCCTTGCTCTTGGCTAACGGTTCCTACTACCAAGCCCGTAGTGGACTTTCACCACCAAGTTGTTGCCCATGCTGGGCACACACATAAATACCCTGCTTGTATAATGCAAACAGGGTACTTGTATTTTAAATTATTATCTGAGTATCCTTTTTGGAATATAAGGTTTTAAAGAATCTAGTATTCTTCTATCTGGCTCAAAATACACCAAAGTTTTATTTCCATTATAATTAGCTGTAAAAAAATACACTTCTTTTGAATCCATTGAAGTAACTGCCTTTATTTTTTGCGGGATATTCTTTATCTCATCAGTATATTTTTCGCTGTCTAACTTTCCAAAGGCCTCAAAATCCCTGCAGCTTGCACTAAATACTCTTTTTCTTTTCCTTTGGGCTATTATTTTATCAATATCAAGTTCCCCATTGGTAAAAGCATACTCATACTCTATTTTTCTTAATGAAATAAGGTAATATACCAGGTATCCCAATACTATTAACAGTATAGTAGATATGGGACTAATACCTAAAAATAACACTATAGCCAGCGCTACAAACAGTGAACCAAAAAATATAGAGAATATAATCATATAATCAAAAATAGTTTTCTTCCTTTCCACAATCCTTTCAATAAATATATCCATCATTTTCCCCCTAATTTTCAAAATAACATAATATCATTTTATACTTTTTAGTTAATATGTGCAATACCCTATAAGGGTAAGGAATTATATAACAAAAAAAAAGAAATCCTCTGAGCCAGAAAAACACGGCTTCTGTGCCCAAAAGATTTCTCTTTTAAAACCCTCTACTTAAAGCTGAATTAGTACATTCCGCCCATTCCGCCGCCTGGCATTCCGCCTACTGGAGCTGCTTCTTTTTCAGGTAATTCCGCAACTACACCTTCAGTAGTAAGAACCATTGCAGCAATGGATGCAGCATTTTGCAGTGCAGATCTTGTAACTTTTGCAGGGTCAACTATACCTTCTTCAATCATTTTAACGTATTTATCACTTAATACATCAAATCCTATACCTTGCTCACTAGCTTTAACCTTTTCAACTATAACTGAACCTTCTAGACCTGCATTTTCAGCAATTTGTCTAACAGGCTCTTCTAATGCTCTTAAAACTATTTGAACTCCTGTTTTTTCGTCTCCTGAAGTAGCTTCTAAAAGTTTTTCCACTTTAGGTACAACATTTATCAGAGCTGTTCCTCCGCCTGATACTATACCTTCTTCAACAGCTGCTCTAGTTGCTGCAAGTGCGTCTTCAATTCTTAATTTCTTTTCTTTCATTTCAGTTTCTGTTGCAGCACCTACTTGTATAACTGCTACACCACCTGAAAGCTTAGCAAGTCTTTCTTGTAATTTTTCTTTGTCAAATTCTGAAGTAGTGTCTTCTATTTGTGCTTTTATTGAAGCAATTCTCTTTTGAATTTCTTCTTGCTTTCCAGCACCATCAACAATTATAGTATTTTCTTTTTCTACTTTTACTTGTCTTGCTCTTCCTAGCTGTTCAATTTTTGCATCTTTTAAGTCAAAACCTAATTCTTCAGTAATTACTTGACCACCAGTTAGAATTGCAATGTCTTCTAACATAGCTTTTCTTCTATCTCCAAAGCCAGGTGCTTTTACTGCAACACATGTAAATGTTCCTCTTAATTTGTTAACCACCAAAGTAGCTAAAGCTTCTCCTTCAACATCTTCTGCAATTATAACAAGCTTTTTACCTTGCTGTACTATTTGTTCTAGCATAGGAAGAATGTCTTGTACATTGGTAAGCTTTTTATCTGTAATTAAAATATATGGGTCGTCTAAAACTGCTTCCATCTTTTCAGTATCTGTTACCATGTAAGGAGATACATATCCTCTGTCAAACTGCATACCTTCAACAACTTCTAAGTTTGTTCCCATTGTTTTTGATTCTTCTACAGTGATAACACCATCATTTGTAACTTTCTCCATAGCATCAGCTATTAAGTTTCCAATAACATTGTCATTAGCAGAAATTGAAGCAACTCTTGTTATATCTTCTTTTCCTTTTACATTCTGGCTAATTTCTTTTATTCCTTCAACAGCTGCATCTACAGCTTTTTCAATTCCTTTTTTTAGTATCATTGGATTTGCACCAGCAGCTACATTTTTAAGACCTTCTCTTATTATAGCCTGTGCTAGAAGTGTTGCTGTAGTAGTACCATCACCAGCTACATCATTAGTTTTTGTTGCAACTTCTTTAACTAGCTGAGCACCCATATTTTCAAATTCATCTTCTAATTCTATTTCCTTTGCAATTGTAACTCCGTCATTTGTAATTAGAGGAGTACCAAATTTTTTATCTAATACAACATTTCTTCCCTTAGGTCCAAGTGTAACTTTTACAGTATCTGCTAATTTATTTACACCGTTTTCCAATGCTCTTCTTGCATCTTCACTAAATTTAATTTCCTTTGCCATAAATAAACCCTCCTTAAGTATACTTTCTTAAAATCACTATTTACAACCGTTTTACAAAAATAAGTACATTTTTATTATTCTACTATCGCTAAAATATCTCCCTGCTTTAAAATTGTATACTCCTGATTATCAAATTTAACTTCTGTTCCTGAATACTTGCTTATAATAACTTTGTCTCCAACTTTTACTTCCATTTTAACTTCTTTTCCATCTTGTACTGTACCTGGACCAACAGCTACAACTTCAGCAATTTGTGGTTTTTCTTTTGCTGTTCCTGGTAAAACTATACCACTTTTTGTAGTCTCTTCGCTTTCCACCATTTTAACAACAACTCTGTCTGCTAACGGCTTAATGTTCATAATATTACCTCCTCTTGTACTTATAATTTCATATTTTGAAATATATAAATGTCTTTTTGTTAGCACTCACTTTAAGTGAGTGCTAATTGCAAATATAATATTATTATATTCTGCATTTTTTAATCAAACGTGTATTTTTCTCATATTTCATTGTTTTAGGAGGTTATGAAAATATATCTTGACTATTCTCTTGATTTTATCATTTTCCTTCATTTTCTCTAACTTCGGTATTTCTAGGAAGTATAACTTTAAATAGGTTTTGAGAACCTATATTTATAAATTTGACTTTTCCTATGCCTGAAAAAGAGCTCTTTACTCTTGTCATTCCTATACCAGACCTCATAAATCTTTTTTTATGATCTAGCATTAAAAGTCTTTGGTATAACCATGAATTCCGCCTATAAGGATTATTTCCTTTGGTAAACTGATAGATACTGTTGTCTGATATAAGTGCACCTGGATTGGTAATTTCAATAAATTTAGACGTAATATTTATTGTAATACCTCTTGAATCATCTAAATAATCCCTGTGAACAAGAGCATTTGCAATTACTTCTTCTAGTGCTTCAAAAGGATAATTTTTATCTTTTATCACACCTTTTAAAAAATCTGATATGTTATCTAACATACTTAAAATATTTCCATGAAAAAGATCAATTTTATCATCATGCATTACCTTTGCATAAACTTGGGGAAGGTATAAAAAGGGGTTGTTGCCAAATAAAAGCAGACCGCCTATTGTTGGGCTGTAACCGCCACCTTCGATTTTTTGACCTATTATCCCTAAAGACTCCATCAAAATTTCGCTGGGTTTATCACCTACAAATCCTAATTTTTCAAAATAACTCTTTACAATTTTCTCATCAATTTCATCTAAACTCACATTTTTTAGTACAACCGTCTCATATGTCATTAAACCATTTTCCTGAAATAAATTAGCTATTTCATTTCGTCTTGCTGTATCTGTTGTAGAGCCTCTTCTTATATAAAAAGCTCCATTATGAATCATTTGATGAGGTCTGTGATGACTTCTGTAAACTGTAAGTACTCCTAATGTCTTTCCCTCTAGCTCAACAAAATCTACGGAAACAGCTACAGGTGGGTCACACCTGTTATATATAACCTGCTGAATCCTTTCTTCTTTATAGTCTTTAGGATTAATGCCTAAAACTTTTTTGGTCTTATCTTCAACGCCAAAAATGATATATCCCCTTCCACCCCTGGAATTAGCCATGGCAATAACATCTTTAACAAATTCTTTTTTTTCCCCATAGGTTTCTAAGTTAATCTTTGCTTTAAAATCCAGCTTTGGCCCTTCTTCCCTTTTTAAAAGTGCCATAAGTTTACAAGTATCCAATGCTAAACCTCCAGAAGAGTTTTACCGTCTTTTCTTTAATTCATTGTATATATCATCAAGTTTTACCCCTCTTTCAACCATTAATACAAAGAGGTGATAAAAAAGATCTGAAATTTCATAAACAATTTCACCTTTATCTTTATTTTTTGCAGCAATAATAACTTCTGCTGCTTCTTCTCCCACTTTTTTTAATATTTTATCAAGACCTTTTTCAAATAAATAGTTTGTATAAGATCCCTCTTTAGGGTTTATAGTTCTGTCAACTATTACATCATATACTTCTTTTAAAACTTTAGCTCCATCATACACTTCTTTTTCATCAAATACTTTTTCCTGTGTTTCTTTTAAACCTTCTTTTTCACTAATTTCTCTGTAAAAACAAGAATAATGACCTGTATGACATGCACCTTCAACCTGCTCAACTTTTATTAAAAGTGCATCATTATCACAATCTATTTTTATTGATTTAATATACTGATAATGACCAGAAGTTTCACCTTTTTGCCATAGTTTATTTCTACTTCTGCTAAAATAATGAGCCTTGCCTGTTTCTAAAGACTTCTCTAAAGCCTCTTTATTCATATATGCCATCATAAGCACTTCATTGGTATTATAATCCTGGGCTATAACAGGTATTAATCCTTTATCGTCAAATTTTATATTTTTAACTATTTCACTCATCTTCATTCATCCTTACCTCTATTCCTTTTTCCTTTAAATATTTTTTCAATTCCATTATTTCAACTTCTCTAAAATGGAATAGTGATGCTGCAAGTACTGCATCTGCTCTACCCTCTGCTATTGCATCATAAAAATGCTCCATTTCTCCCGCACCACCTGAAGCAATAACAGGAAGCCTCACTGTTTGAGTCACCAGTTTCATAAGTTCAATATCGTACCCATTTTTAGTCCCGTCACAATCCATACTTGTAAGCAGGATTTCTCCAGCTCCCTGACTTTCAATTTGTGCTGCCCACTGTACAATGTCCAGCCCTGTATTTACTTTTCCACCATCTTTGTAAACATCCCAGCCTGAACCATCTTCACGCTTTTTTGCATCAACAGCTACAATAACACACTGACTTCCAAAACGTGAAGCACATTCTGTAATAAGTTGAGGATTTTCTATGGCAGCAGAATTAATTGAAATTTTATCAGCACCAGCCTTCAAAAGATCCCTAACATCCTCTACTTTCCTTATTCCTCCTCCAACAATAAAAGGAATAGTTACCTTTTCAGCGACCTTTTCAACAACGTCAAGCATTATTTCCCTTCCCTCAGACGTGGCTGATATATCCAAAAGAACAAGTTCGTCAGCTCCTGCTTCATTGTAATAAGCTGCAATTTCTACAGGATCCCCCGCATCTTTTAAATTCTCAAAATTTACTCCTTTAACAACTCTTCCTTCATGCACGTCTAAACAAGGAATTATTCTTTTTATAAACATTTCTTGTGTCTCAAACATTTCTTTAACCCTCCTTACACTATAAACCTATTCCTTATCTAAAAACCTATGCCTTGCCTATTTCTATGGCTTCTTTTAAGTCTACATTGCCTGTATACAGTGCTTTTCCAACAATAACACCTGAAACGCCTGTTTCTTTTAAATCCTTTATATCCTGAAGGCTGCTTACCCCACCAGAAGCTATGATTTCTGCATCCACTGACTGAGCCATCTCCCGCATAGCAGCTAAATTTGGACCTATTAGCATGCCATCCCGTGAGATGTCGGTATATATTATTGTTTTTGCACCTAGTTCTACCATTTTGTTAGCAAAATCTATGGCTGTAAATTCACTTGTTTTTTCCCATCCGTCAATTGCTACCTTTCCATCCTTTGCATCTATTCCAATTACTATGCTTTCTTTAAAAGCCTCCACTGCCTGCTTAACCAAATCAGGATTTTTAACTGCAGAAGTTCCAAGTATTACTCTTTTAATTCCCTTTGAAATAAGCTTTTCAATTACTTCTATGGACCTTATTCCTCCTCCTAATTGAACTGGTATCTTAAGTTTTGCAGCTATTTCACTTGTAATGGAAATATTTTGAGTTTCCCCAGTTCTGGCACCATCTAAATCCACCACATGAAGGTATTCAGCTCCAAGACTTTCCCATTTTAAAGCCATTTGTAAAGGTTCTTCAGAATAGACGGTAACTTTGTCAAACTCCCCCTGAACAAGCCTTACACATCTTCCGTCTTTAATATCTACTGCCGGATAAATAATCATAATTTAATACCTCCCACAATTCAAAAACATTGCTGCATTAATTGTTATTTTAACCAAGTGTTCCTTTGGTTGACATAATCCCTTTGATTCTCTCATCTATCTTTGTTGCTTCATCAAGAGCCCTTCCAAAAGCCTTAAAAACAGCCTCTGCTATATGGTGTGAATTGCTGCCATGGAGTAATTTTATATGAAGTGTCATACCTGCATTATGAGATACTGCTCTAAAAAACTCTTCAAAAAGCTCAGTTTCCATAGTACCTGTCATTTCACAGGTAAAATTAACATCAAATACTAAAAACGGTCTGCCGCTTAAATCAAGGGATACCAAAACCAAAGATTCGTCCATGGGGACATAGGATGTTCCATACCTTTTTATAGACTTTTTGTCCCCTAATGCCTCTTTTATCAGCTGTCCAAGTACAATTCCAACATCTTCAACAGTGTGATGGGCGTCCACCTCTAAATCCCCTTTTGCTTCCACCGTCAAATCCATAAGCCCGTGCCTTGCAAAGAGATTTAGCATATGGTCAAAAAAACCTATCCCTGTACTGATACTGCTTTTTCCCTCACCATCTATATTAAGTTCCATACTGATATCTGTTTCGTAAGTCTTTCTTTTAAGACTTGCTTTTCTTATCATCCCTTACCTCCATGTATTATTTTAATAAACCCATATTATTATAACAGATAAAAGGATATTAATTCTACTAATTTGCATAAAAAAATCTTTTAAAAGTAAAAACAAAGCCGTTTAGATTGGGCTAAACGACCTTATTTTTAAACTATTTTAAACACTCTGCTAATTCTTTTAATAAAATGTCATTTTGTTCTTTGCTTCCCACACTTATTCTGACACAATTCCCTAAAATGGGAGCATTTCCAAAACTTCTAATTAAAATACCTTTGGCTTCTAATTTTTTATGTACCAAAGAGGCATCTGGCACTTCAAAACATATAAAGTTAGCCTGTGAAGGATAAACATGAATTTTATCTATTTTTTTTAGTTCTCTAATTAAATACTCTCTTTGTTCAATTAAGTATTCTACCTGCTTATCTATAATTTCTCTCTCTTTAAAAGTCAGCATTGCAATATATTGGGACAGGGAACTTATATTATATGGCGGTTTAACCTTGCTTATCTCTTCAGCCATTTCAACACCGCTTAAAGAATACCCGCATCTTATTCCGGCAAGTCCATATGCCTTTGAAAAGGTGCGAAGTATAATTATATTGTCATACTTTGATATTAAGTCTACAGATGCCTCTTTTGAAAACTCTGCATAGGCTTCATCTACAACTATAACTGTGTTTGGACATTCCTTTGCAATTTTTTCAATACCTGCTTTAGGAATAGAACCACCTGTTGGATTGTTTGGAGTACATAAAAATACTACTTTGGCATTTTCCTTCTTGGCTGTTTCAATAAACAGGTCAATATCATACTCAAAATCCTGCTCTCTTTCTAAATGAACTTCAACAGGAATTCCCCCGCCTATAATTGTATTTATTTTGTACATGCCAAAACTTGGCACAGGGCATATTACTTTGTCTCCTTTTTCAATAAAAACATTTATTATAACTTGTATCAACTGGTCTGAGCCAGTACCCACCACTATATTTTCATAATCAACTTTCCAATAAGACGCCAGTATCTTTCTAAGTTCAATAGATTCTGTATCTGGATACAAATTAAGTTCCGGCCCTTTTAAGAAAAAATCCACAACTTTTTTTCTGATTTTTTCTGGTAAGTCAAATGGACTTTCATTTGCATCCAGTTTTATTTTATACGGAATTTGATTTGTCTTGTATGGATCAAATTCTCTAATGTCTTTTCTTACTAAATTCTTAATCATAAAAATCCCCCATTATTTACTCTTCAAATCTAACCCTTACTGCATCAGCATGAGCTTTAAGGCCTTCTGATTCTGCAAATAAAACAACATTGTCTTTTACTTTTTCTAATGCTTTTTTAGTGTATGAAATAATACTGCTTTTTTTCATAAAATCATCCACATTTAAAGGTGAAAAGAACCTTGCTGTCCCACTTGTAGGAAGAACATGATTAGGTCCTGCAATATAGTCTCCTAAAGATTCTGTAGAATAATTTCCTAAAAATATTGCCCCTGCATTTTTTACACTTCCTAAAAATGAAAATGGCTCTTCTATGCAAAGTTCTAGATGTTCAGGAGCAATTCTATTTACAACCTTTGCAGCAGAATCTAAATTGTCAACAATAATTATTGCACCATAGCTTTCTAAAGACTTTAAAATTATCTCTTTTCTTGGTTGCCTGTTTGCCTGTTTTTCAACTTCTACTTTTACACTTTTGGCAATTTCCTCTGAAGTTGTCACTAACACAGAGGAGGCAAGCTCATCATGTTCTGCCTGTGATAACAAATCTGCCGCCACAAATGCCGGCTTTGCAGTATCATCGGCCACAACCATAATTTCACTTGGACCTGCAATCATGTCTATATCACAATATCCATATACTATTCTCTTTGCTGTCGCAACGTATATATTCCCAGGCCCAACTATTTTATCAACTTTTGGTATGCTCTCTGTTCCAAAAGCCATAGCAGCAACCCCCTGGGCTCCACCAACTTTATATATTTCATCCACACCAGCTTCACGTGCAGTAACCAATATAACAGGATTGACTTTACCATCTTTTCCTGGTGGTGTTGACATGATAATTTTCCCCACCCCTGCAACTTTAGCTGGCATTGCACACATTAAAACAGAGGACGGGTATGCAGCTGTTCCACCTGGCACATATATCCCCATAACCTCTATTGGTCTTATTAACTGTCCTAAAATCACACCATCTTCTTCTGTAGAAAACCAGGAGTTCTCCTTTTGCTTTTGGTGAAATTTTTCAATATTTTCTTTTGATTTTCTTATAGCTTCTAAAAGCTTTTGGTCAACTTCTCTATAGGCTTCTTCTATTTCTTCCGATGTTACCTTTAGCTCACCTTCTTTGAGCAAAACCTTGTCAAACATCTCAGTGTACTTAATAACAGCACTATCCCCTTCTTTTTTTACATTTCCAACTATATCTTCAACACGCCTTAACACGTCACCATATTCTATCTGACTTCTTGATGCAAGTTTTTCAAATATGTCACTATCCTTGCCTTCTCGTAAATCTATTATTTTTATCAAAAAAATCACCTCTTTTCCAGCTCTTTTCTTAGACCATCAATTATTTTGTTTATACGCTCACTTTCCATTTTCATACTGACTCTGTTAACAATTAGTCTTGCACTTATGTCTGCAATTTCATCAAGAACTACCAAACCATTTTCTTTTAGTGTCCTGCCGCTTTCCACTAAGTCTACAATCACTTCCGAAAGTCCCACTAAAGGTGCCAGTTCTACCGAGCCATTAAGTTTTATCACTTCTATAGTTTCTCTTCTTTTGTGCTCAAAGTATTCTCTTGCAATTTTAGGGTACTTGGTTGCAACTCTTTTATTGGTGAGCTGGTCAAGCTTGCCGCAGTATTCTTTAGGTCCTGCCACAACCATTCTGCAAGCTGCAAAACCAAGATTTAAAACTTCATATAAATGCCGTCCTTCCTCTAGAAGGGTATCCTTTCCCACAATCCCCAAATCTGCAGCGCCATATTCCACATAAGTGGGAACATCGCTAGGCTTTGCAAGAAAAAACTTTATTTTATTTTTTTCATCTTCTAAAATAAGTTTTCTAGATGAATCTTTAAGTTCTGAGCAATCCATACCTATTGCTTCAAATAATTCCACTGACAACTCTGTAAGTCGCCCTTTTGAAAGAGCTATTGTCAAATACCTCATAAGCTACCTCCTGACTTATGCACACTTGTTACATTAAAAACAATTTTTTATGATTCCAAAAGTTCCTTTACCGTCACCTTTTTAACTTCCTCTTTTTCTAGATTGTGTACCTCTATATTTTCCTCATCTAAAACGTACAGTATGCCTCCTATCCCTTTGTTTTTTGCATACTTTTTAATGTCTTCAAGACTTCTTCCTGTAATATCCACTTCAATATTCAACCCTTGCTTTCTCAATGCATCACAAATACTAAAGGCATTTTTTCTTCCCTTTAGCTGATAACAAATCAAACTGTCTGTTTTTAGCTCTTCTCTTTTTATTTTTTGCCTGTCTAAAGCCATCATTATCATATTTATTCCAAGTGAAAAACCTGTGGCAGGTGCTCCTTTTCCAAATTTCTCTACAAGGCCGTCATACCTTCCGCCGCTTAATATTGGAAAACCTATACCATAAGTAAATCCTCTAAAAATTATGCCTGTATAGTAATTTACACTTTGAACCATTCCAAGGTCTATTGAAACATATTTAGAAAGTCCGTAATCTTCAAGTATTTCGATGATTCTTCTAAGGTTTTCAAGAGCATCCATGCATCTTTCATTGATTGAATACTTTTCAACCTTTTCAATTACATCTACAGAACCAAATAATTTAGGCAAACTTAAAATAATTTCTTTTAAATGTTCTTTTATGTTGTGTTTTTTAACCAATTCTTCAACGGCTAAAAAGTCCTTCCTGTCAATAAGTACTCTCATCTGTTCAACTTCTTCAGCTGGCAAATCTGCTTCATCCATTAAGCCTTTAAAAAACTCTACCTGCCCTATGTCTATCTGAAAGTTCTCAAGTCCTGAAGCTTTGACAGAATCAATTGCAGCAGCTATTACTTCTGCATCTGCCTCTGGAGAATTAACACCTATTATCTCTATACCTGCCTGGGTAAATTCCTTTTGCTTTCCTCCACCAACTTCATTGTATTTAAATGTATTTCCTATATAAGAAAATTTCAATGGGTAGTTGACATCCTTATATTTTGTTGCAGCCACCCTTGCTATTGGTATAGTTATATCCGGTCTTAAAACCAATATACGTCCTTCCTTGTCAAAAAACTTAAACATGGTTTCCTGGGGTGTTATTTCATCCTCTGAAGAAAAAACATCATAAAACTCTACTATAGGTGTCTCAATCTCGTAATATCCATAGCTTCTAAACACTTCTCTTATTTTATTTTCTAAATTTTTTTTATGGTAGCAATCACTTGCTAGTATATCCTGAACTCCTTCAGGAGTATAAATTCTCCACTTTGCCAAATTAGCACCTCCTCTTTATCGCTTTACCACGTTAAATTGGTAAATTAAATTTTATTATAAAACAACTTTTCTCCTATGTCAAGGAAAAAATTTGCGGGAAGTTTTATTAACTAAAGAGCTGGTGAATTTACTTTTTTACACAAATAGTGAGGGAAGCTTATATAAACCAAACTTCCCTCACTATGCTAAATAATTTACTTATAAAACTTATATTAAATCGTCAACATTCTTTATGTTAACCACATCTGTTCTTGTCCAAATTATCTCACTTTCAGGCTTTTTATTTGTAACTAGATAATTATAAAGATATACAATAGGATCATGTCCCTGTCCAAAAGGATCCTGACCAATGGCAGCGTATATTATACCCTCTTTTATTAATTCAAAAATTTCTTTATTAAAATCAAAACATATAATCTTTACTTTTCCAACCAGGTTTAGTTCCTTTACAGCTTTTGCTGCCCCTTTTACTCCCACTCCAGTAACAAATATACCCCTAATATCTGAACGTCTATTTAACAAGTCTTTTACTAAATCACATACCTTCTCGTTATCGTGACCACCTCTAATATCTTCAACTATTTTTATTTTTCTCTTCTTTTTTAAACGTTCTAATATTTTTTGCCTTCGGGTCACATAAACAGATATTTCAGCTCCACTTATCATTGCTACTTTACCTTTTCCATCTAAAGCTTTTTCCATAAAATCAGCAGCCAAATATCCTGCTTCACTTATATTGGGACCAAAATAAGCCATTCTCTTTGATTCTACAGGTAAATCACAGTTAAAAGTCATTACAGGTATATTTTTTTGTGATGCCTTTTCTATTAATGGCACAGCCTCATCACTAAAACCAGGAAGTATAATTCCATCTACATCTTCTTCTAAGATTTTCCCAAAGGTGTCAATAATGTTTTCCCAGGTCATTTCACTAAATCCCAAATACTCTACATGTGCATTTTTCACAGCTAATTCCTTTTTAGCATACATTACCCCCTGCCTTACCCCAAACCAAAATTCATGGTCTAGCGGGCTTAAGAAAACAATCCTAAGGCTTTTTTCACTCACTTTTTCTACTGGAGTTACAGAAGTTTTAAAACGCCTAACCAATTTTTCAATTTCATATAGCATATCCTTTAATGTTAAAATATTTTTGCTAACTATTTCTGTGTTGCTAACCTCTTGTTCTGTTACTGCTGCAACTTCTGTACTTGCTGAAGAAATATTATTAGATACATTTAAAAAATATTGACTCTTTTCTTTTACTTCATGAGTGCTATTTGATATAATACCTGACTCAGAATACACTTTATTTATATCTTCACTTAATACGTCTGTGCTGTTTTTAATTGTATAAAATGATTCTTTAACTTTAGAAAATAAATCCTTACTTAAATTATAGTTTTCAATACAATTTGCAATACTGTTTTTAACATTTTCACTGCTAGAAGAAACAGTGTTTAAAAGTACATTAATTTTTTTAATACTTTTGCTTGTTTCGTCTGAAAGCTTATTCATTTCTGTTGCAACAACAGAAAATCCTATGCCGCTCTCCCCTGCTCTAGCCGACTCAATGGATGCATTTAATGCAAGCATTTTTAATTGTTCTGCTATTTCAGTTATTAATTCACCTAAATTGTAGATTTTCTCCAATTCACCATTTAATTGGTCGATAGAACCTGAAGTGCTGCTAAGATCATTTGTAATAACATTCATTTGATGATGATATTCATCTAAGTTTTGATTACCTTGGGTGGTGGAAGCCAACACTTCTTTTACAATATTTTCTATATTAGCCAGACTATTTTCAATTGAGTTTACTCTTTCGTCAACATTGGAAATGCTATCTAATGTCTCTTTTGCATTTTTTAATTGTTGGTGGGATTTTTCTGCCAAATCTCCCATACTAGCAGCAATTTGTTCATTTCCCTTAAGACTGTTATCAATACTCTTTGTTACCTCATCCACTGCATCAGAAATTATTACTATATTAGTTTTAGTCAGTTCTGTAAAAGTCAATAAATTGGTCTTCATATCGTTAAAGGCTATACATAAAGTTTCAAGCCCCTTTGCTTTATCTAATATTATATCGCTTATATTTAGCTGCCCTTTTGCCATTAAATAAGCATTATAATTTATTAAATCTACTCCTTTAAAAAATCTTAGTGAAAAATAAAAAAGGTAACCCGCCATAAATAAAGAAAATATATATAAAATACTTTGAAGGGTTCTGTGTTTTTCTGGGTTATCTGATAAAATATCCATTAACAATATACTTAATAAAATGGCAATAATACAGCCTAGAAGTAAAACAACTATTGTTTTTGTTTTGTTGATATTTTCTGTTTTGTCATTTTTCCCTTTTAACATTATCAAAACACACCACCTGTCAGTATATTTAAACTTCAAATTTATCCTCAAATGTTAGTTAATTGTAATAGTAAGTTGGTTTACGACTTATAATCTCTATATTATCATCGGCAGATTTATCAAAAAACTTATGGGAAAAATCAAAGAAAAACTATTTAATTTTAACTAAATTAGCAAATGAAGCCATTAATCTTTTCATTCCCACTCCTTTAAAATGTATTTCTAATTTATAATCATCTTTTTCTCTTTCAACAGATGTTATAATTCCAAAACCAAATTTTTTATGCTCCACTTGATCCCCTTTATTAAATTCTAAGGTGGTTTTTTTATCATCCTGGTTTGTATTTTGAGGTTTAAAGCTAATAGTAGGATTAAATGCATTTATATAAGTCTTTTTATTAACTACAGACTTTTTTTCCGGTTCCTTAGACTCTCCAGTATTAATATATTTGTCTGGAATTTCATCTAAAAACCTGGAGACTCTGTTGTAAGTGGTATTTCCAAATAGAGTTCTGGTAAAAGCATGGGTCATATAAAGTTTTTCTCTTGCCCTGGTAATTCCCACATAACAAAGTCTTCTCTCTTCTTCAAGTTCATTTTCATCCATCATGGATCTGTATCCAGGGAAAACACCTTCTTCTAATCCTGGCATAAACACTACAGGAAATTCAAGACCTTTTGCACTGTGCAACGTCATCAAAACAACATAGTCGCTTTCTTCGTCCATTTCATCTATATCAGTAACTAATGATATATGTTCCAAAAATTGCTCTAATCCCTTTTCTTCATTTTCAAATTCTACAGCATTTTCAAATTCTAAAGCAACAGATAAAAGCTCCTTTATATTCTCTATTCTACCTTGTGATTCTATTGTGTCTTCTTCCTCATATTTTTTTACTATTCCTGTTCTTTCAATAACTTCATCAATTATCTCAGACGCTGTCATTGTATTTTTTAGAGTTCTCAGCATATTTATCATTGAAACAAAATTTTCCAGCTTTGATGCTGCTCTTGACAAATCAGGTATGTTTGAAGCATTAGAAATAATAGAAAATATACTAACTCCTGACCCATTGGCATGTTTTTCTGCCGTGTCTAATGTGGTGTTTCCAATACCTCTTTTAGGTTCATTTATTATTCTTTTTAAACTTATATTGTCTGACGGGTTTTGAATAACTCTTAAGTATGCTATAATGTCTTTTATTTCTTTTCTGTCATAAAACTTTAATCCACCAAATATTTTATAAGCTATGCCTTCTTTCATAAACATTTCTTCTATAACACGGGACATGGCATTTATTCTGTACAGCACAGCAAAATCTCTAAGTTTAATATTTTCCTTTTCCCTTAACCTTTTTATTTCATTTGCAATAAAATAAGCTTCTTCGTGTTCATTGTTGCACTCTAATACCTTTATACAGTCTCCTTGTTCATTATCAGTCCAAAGTTTTTTACTCTTTCTTCCGTGATTATTCTTAATTACGCTGTTTGCAGCGCCAAGTATTGTTTTTGTGGAGCGGTAATTTTGCTCAAGTTTAATTACTTTTGCATCTTTAAACTCTTTTTCAAAATCCAATATATTTCTAATGTTGGCACCTCTCCAGCCATATATTGACTGATCGTCATCTCCTACCACACATAAATTTCCGTGTCTTTTTGCCAACATGCTGATTAATGAATATTGTGCAGTATTTGTATCCTGGTACTCGTCCACCAATATATATTTAAACTTTCTCTGATAGTATTCTAAAACTTCTGGGTGCTCCATTAACAGCTTAATTGTAAGCATTATTATGTCATCAAAGTCAAGTGCATTGTTGTTTTTAAGCTTTTTTTGATACAACTCATATATTTTTGCAACTTTACTCATTCTAAAATCTGTTTGATACATTTTTGTAAACATTTCAGGAGTAATAAGTTCATCCTTTGCCCTTCCTATTTCTGAAAGCATAGATTTAGGCGGGAAATTTTTATCATTTATATTTAGCTCTTTAAGACATTCTTTAACAACACTTTGCTGGTCTGAATAATCAAATATAACAAAATTACTGCCATAGCCAATTTTTTCAATATCTCTTCTAAGTATTCTGGCGCACATAGAATGAAATGTGCTAACCCATATGTAGTCACTAAACTGACCCACAAGGGTATCTATTCTTTCTCTCATTTCTCTGGCTGCTTTATTTGTAAATGTAATTGCAAGAATACTTGCTGGATGTACATTTTTTTCACTGATTAAATAAGCAATCCGGTGGGTTAAAACCCGTGTCTTACCACTTCCTGCACCTGCTAATACAAGCAGCGGTCCGTCCACATGAAGTACAGCTTCTTTTTGCTCTTTATTTAAAGCACTTAACAAATCCATAGTTCTTCCTCTCCATAATTTATAAAAAAATTTAAATGCCGAAACTTAAAAAGCTTCGGCATTTTTTATTATAGTAGAAAATAAACCAAATTACAAATGATTATTCAATTGAAATTTAAAACTCGGGCTCTATTAAACCGTAATTTCCGTCCTTTCTTCTATAAACTACATTTGCTTCAAGAGTTTCTGCATTTGAAAACATGAAGAATTGGTGACCTAACAAATTCATTTGCAAAATAGCCTCTTCTACTGCCATAGGTTTTATTGCAAATTTTTTTGTTCTGACTACTCTAAGTTCTTTTTCTTCATCTACATCGTCTTCTTCAAAGTCGAAGTTCTCTAGGCGTAAACTTCCGTCATGGAATTTCTTTTCAATTCTAGTTTTATTTCTTCTCATCTGTCTCTCTAAACTATCCACTACTTTGTCAATTGATGTGTACATATTATGATTTTCTTCTTCTGCCCTTAATACCCCGCCATTAAAAGGAATAGTAACTTCAACTATGTGTCGGTTCTTTTCAACACTCATTGTAACGTATGCTTCTACATCTTGTTGAAAAAATTTGTCCAATTTCCCTACTTTTTTGATTGCAGTTTCTCTCAAAGCTGGTGTTATCTCGATGTTTTTCCCACTAACAATGAATTTCATATATGTCTACAGCCCCTTTCTGTCCTCAACAAACATTTTTAAAAAACTTACATTTAAAAATGCTTGTCTTTATATTCCTATAATATTCTTACCCAAAAACATCCCCAATAAAACTTAAAACATGATCTTGGTATTTTTTGTAACCAGGAACGTTTTTAAAGAATATTATATATTATTATTAATTCTACATTAAACAAATAATTCCTTCAAAAAACATTACTATCTTTTACGCTTTTATAACGGAAACTTTTTACTTTAAATGCTTCTATCACAAAACAAACACGTATTATCCTAAGCTTTTGACCAAGTTAAAAAAGTTTTCCACATTATTTCCCACACTTTCCTCACAAAACATCTGTTTTGTGCACATAAAGGCTGTGGATAATGTGGATAGTTCTGTGAATAACTTGTATAAGCTTGTTTCATCTGTGGATAAGCCTGTTGTTTTTTTATTGCTTGTATTGTTTTTATGTAAACTATACCCTTTGCCTTTAGGAGATGTATAAAAATTTTATAAAGGGAAATACCTTTAATAGCTGTATTTAAAATATTTTATTTCCTCTAACTTTTAAGATACAAATATAATTATATCTTATTTTTTCTTATGTATACCATTGTCACCACTGTAATTTTATGTGCATATACTGATACATAGTTACTTTTTATAAGTGTGGTGATTTCGTTGGAATGTAATTTTACAAAAGGAAATAATTGCTTGACTATAGGAATGAAGGCTCCAAACTTTTCAGCTGAAACCACTTTTGGTCCTCTGGATTTTTCCTGCCTTAAAGGAAAATGGGTGGTTTTCTTTTCACATCCAGGGGATTTTACTCCAGTATAGTCTTTGTGATAGAGTTTATTGTAAATTGATTTTCAACCTAAATTCTATAATCCTACCTTTATATATAGTAATACTATCTAAAATCGATTCTAATAGTTTTCTTTCAGGCTTTTCACTTAATATTATTTGATCCATTATATTAAGTGCAGTTTTAATGCTTTTCTCCTTGTCTATGCTTGTACTATTTTTTAATTCTAATACCTGACATCTTAAGCTCTTTATTCTTTGTTTTTTATCTTCTTCTAATTTATTATAACTCAACTTTCGCAGGACAATAATGAGAGTTTTTCCTTTAGGAATATGGGTAACGCATTAATAAAGTAGTCAATAAACTCACTTATTTGTTCCTTAGAAAGCA
>FZPS01000218.1_pt73 | contig 18137 bp, 20 predicted proteins | sample 1817821 | NCBI WGS metagenome assembly FZPS01 (sample SAMEA104158645, study PRJEB21678) | metagenome | place: Germany | collected 2015-04-21
AGTCTAACGGAAACCAATTAGTGGCACTATACTTTCGGGTTAGTGCAGAAGTTGGAGAGTACGTTAGAACCTGCTGGCTTTAGCCACGCAGAGTTTCAGGGAAAAGGAGTTTAGAGCCGAATACAAAAACCTTGGAGAATATTTATTCAATAGGTTTACAAAAAATATTGTCCAGAAAGGAAAGAGACACATGTCATTATCAAGAAAAGTCAATTCTTATCAAGAGTTACTTCTTACTTTCGTATTACCACACGATTTAGAACTCTATCAAACCTACGCTTTTATGTCGAGCATTTTCTTTAAGGCTATGACATATGATGAGGAACTAAGGCTACTGCACAAAAAGAACACTTTTAAGCTATATACTTTTTCTTCTTTGTACCCACTTGAAGACGAAAAGATATATAAAAAAGGTCGAATGTATATGGTCAAAGTACGGTCTTTTGATACGCGTCTTATTATTAAGCTCAAAAATATTCTAACCACTCAAGAATGCGGTATTCAAGTCATAACATCACAGATTATCTGTCAAAAATACAGACCTATTAAATCCATCACCACTGTTACGCCTGTCATCTGTACGGTAGATAATCAATGCTGGACACAAGAAGATAATGGACTCGGCATTTTGATGGAGCGTATTCATAATAATACAGTCAAAAAAACCCAACGTCTTGATGATACATTCCAGCCATCCAAGGACTTATTTTTTGAGAACATAGAAGTTATTAGTAATAAACCTATTCTTATGGGTTATACGAATTCTTCGTTATTAGGCACAAAATTAAAGCTTAAAATTGCTGAAGACCCTATCTCACAACAATTAGCATTTACAATTATGGGTGCTGGTCTTTTAGAAAAAAACTCCTTGGGCATGGGCTTTTGCAATGCACTTTAAGTTAATCTTTAAGGAGGTAAATATATGCACGAAATAATTGATGTTATTGAGCACATTTCTTATTGTTGGAGCAATATTGATTGCTGTAGTAAATAATTCCTTTTTATCGAATTTTTTATCGTATTAAAGATGGCGTATGTTATTAAAGAAAAAAATATATAGGAGGGCATATGAAAGTATTAGCAAGTTTTTCAGAGCGTGGAGATAGAATAGAAAATGAAGATGTTTACGGATATAACAAAAACATTTTTTGGGTTATAGATGGAGCAACTGATCTGTACCATTTAAATCTATTCGAATGCAATGATGATGTTGCGCACTATGTTAGACAACTAAGCCAGTGCATTTATAATAATGCCAATGACAAAGATAAATTGGTAGATATTATCAGAAAGTCTGTTTTAGATACAAACGATTTACTGAATCTGAAAACAGAAGAATATGATTCTTATAAAATGCCTAGTTTTGCAATATTGTTAGCCAGGGTAACTGATTCAAAATGTGAGTATTATATTTTGGGTGATTGCGTACTTCTCATAAAGAAGAAAAACAAAATTATTACAATAACAGACAAAAGGCTTTTGGCTTTTACGGAAAAGAATAGAGCCGGAATTGTTAGTTTGCAAAAGAATGGAAGATTCAACAGCGAAAATGAGACAAATCTTTATAGAGATGTAAGACAATATATGAATTCTGAAAATGGATATTGGATCGGATCAGTTGATTGCGCTGGAATCGACAATGCTATTCAGGGGGAAGTAGACATTGATGATGAATCGATGTTCTTAGGATTTTCTGATGGATTGCTGGAGGCTTTTGATTTATTTGAAATTTCAGCTATTGATGAATCAGTGTTCGATGCAGCAAGATTAGAATATATTGTAAAAGAGCTACGGAAGCTACAACAAGATGATGCACAGCGAAGCATTGCAAGAGTAAGAAAAAAAGATGACCTAACATATATTTTAGTAAGGTAAGAATATGGCGGTACATGAGTATGATTTGAAAGAGAAGATTGAATATATAAAAGAAGATAGAAAATATGAACTTCCGCTTTCAGATAAAACGAAAAACTCGATTATTGAAATGTGGAGTGCTTATAAAAATGGGCAATATTTCAATTCAGTGAATGTCAGATTAGAGGCTGTTAAGACTGAAGGTGAAAAGAGTATATTGGTTTTATCTCTTACAGATTTCTACAGCCTTCTTATTACAAATATTATCAGATTACAGATATCTACATTCAAGGTATTTATTGAAGAAAATTTTACAGAGGACAATTATCTTATTAGTTTGCAAGAATTATTAGAATATTATTCTTCAATGAACGCGTGTGATGGGTTTGAAGACTTGCTAATGCAAGGAAATCTAACAAATGCATTGGCAATAAGTGTTCAAGTCGTTGATTCTTATGGGAATGCAATGTTAGTTAAACGTTCTGCAAATGTCGGAATAGGTACAAATCTATATAGTGTTACAGCAACGGGGGCAGTTGATCTTAACGACTGGAATAAATATGATCCTATTAGAAACTGTGCTATTAGAGAGTTAGGAGAAGAACTTAACTTAAAACTGAACTATTCTGATTTAGAATTAATTAGTGTTGTTGCTGGAATTAATAAAAAGCAACCTATTGCAATACTAAATGCATTTGTTCGTTATGACTTAACAGAAATGATTTCGGAATCAACAAAAGCCAATGATTATAAATTTGAAGTCGAAAAGGTTCATATATGTAAAATAACCGAAATTGAAAGCATACTAAGTAAACGAAATTTTACAGAAGCAGCGGAATATCACTTAAAAAAAATAATAAATAGTTATAATCAAAAAGTGAACTAAAACAACCCGCAAAATGGTTCTAATTATTATCTTAGCAAAGATTTATTATGTTTTAGATTGTGAGATAGAAGATATAAATGACAAAAGCAAGACAAGACAGGGAACTAAATAATGCAATCAATAAAAGGATGATAAGTAATGGCAACAACAAGAGTAAAATTAAAACCTTTCACTAAATGGACAGGCGGGAAAAGACAGTTACTACCAAAACTAATAGATTTAATGCCAAAGCAATTTAACAGATACTATGAACCTTTTGTAGGTGGTGGCGCATTATTATTTGAATTAACCCCATGTAAAGCAACTATTAATGATCATAATACAGATTTAATTTTAGCATATAAAGAGATTCGGGATAATGTAAAGGAATTAATTGAGATACTTAAGATTCATCAAGAAAATAATACAAAAGATTATTATCTTGATTTAAGGGCTGTAGATAGGGATGGAAGAATAGAAAAGATGACAGATACAGAAAAAGCAGCTCGTTTGCTTTATATGTTAAGGGTAAACTTCAATGGCTTATATAGAGTAAATTTAAGAAATCAATTTAATGTTCCTTATGGGAGATACAAAAACCCTAAAATAGTGGATGAGGTTTTATTGTACGATATCAGTAGATATTTAAATAGTAATGATATAGATATACTTAATGGGGATTTTGAGAAAGCAATATCAACAGTTGGTTCTGGAGATTTTGTATATTTGGATCCGCCATATGCACCAATATCATCTACAAGTAGCTTTACTTCCTATACAAATGAAGGCTTTGATGAATCTGATCAGATACGTTTGCGAGATATCTTTATAGAACTAAGTAAGAGAGGAGCTAATGTTATGCTTTCTAATTCAGATGTTGATTTTATTTATGAGCTATATTCTAATATACCTAATATAGACATAAGGGTTGTAAAAGCAAATAGGATGATAAATTCAAACGCAAGCAAACGTGGCGCAATTAATGAACTTATTATAAGAAGTTCAAATTGGTAAGCATTGGTGGTATAGCAAAGGTTGTATTGCAATTAGAAATGATATTGATTCAAGTGATTTTGAATTTCCGAAAAAAACAAACTTAGGATATACAGTAAAGGATATAATTCAATCTAATGTAGATTCATCTTATAAAATCACTGTTTTTAACAAGAACAATCATATTCCATATAATAAAGATATTAATCTTAATTAGCTATCACATTTTTTCAGTTGCTCTATTGGGGGCAAGCTTTTGTGGTGGCTTTTTTGTATTCCAAACAAATATTTATAACGCAAAAGGAGGTTCTCAATGAACAATATAACAACTAGTAACTACAAACTCAAAACTGCTATTTGCACCTCATTTGAGGAATATGAGCAATTAATATTAAGACTCACAGATGGGTTATTGTATCCTGAATATGAATACGGGATTTTTTATACCCATACTGAAAAGGCCGAGCAACGCAATGTTTACTTTAACAGCTTAAATGATGTTCTCAAACTTTTAAGTGAGCATTTTGACACAAATGTAGTATCTGTGCATCTCGACTACATCCCAAATGTACTCGATAATGTCTGGATAGTCTACGAAGAAGCATAAAGAAACATTTGGCTAGACTCTCTTTTATACACAATTGTTGTGAAATATTATCGAAAGGAGACAAAGATGCAAAAATCTGTAGACACCTTTTTGACAAAGAAAGAGCATGCTTTGCTAAAGCAAGTGTATGTTTTATTTTCCTCTGATGACAACTTTGATGATAGACGAACACTAACATCTCGAGAAATCATCTGCCAAATATTTGGCCAAAACAGCAAGGAAACAACAACAATTTTACAACACTGCTCTTTGGATGAACATAAAGCCATTGTCAGAGCTTTCATAGAGGTTATGACAGATGTAGTTCGCAATGCTGACGCAGTCGACCTTGCGGGATTAAAGGCTCAGATACAATCCCCTCATGCTCTACAGGTCATACGCAAACAAATACAAGAAAAATGCTCAGACATTTTTGGTCGTGTCAATAAGATAATGCAGCAATTCAAAGTATTCCAGAAACTTAAAGCACGAATTAGCACTGCCCACTATAACATCCAAAACAATATTTCTGCTTGCATGTCTTCTGAAAAAGACGCTGAAGAACAAAAAAAAGCAACTATAGAGGCTTACGCAGTTTTAAAAACAGAAGTTGTCAACTCTATTTTGGAGGACAAGGATATATTTGCTTTATGGGATATTATTCAAAAAAAGAAAAAAGAATCTTTGGAATTAGTTGAGGCTAAGCTCAAAGAAGAACCTATAAAATTATATTATTACCGAAATAGTCGTGGAGGAGTCTCCGTTAAATTAAGCTGGGACAAATCCTCTTTTAAAGTGGCTGACGGCAGAAAAATCCGCACAAACCAACAAAATGACTGGAATGAATACAGCCATATTGTTTCTGTGGATTATATTGACACTTTTTTATTTCACAATAATGCCCGTCCTGTAGATATCTGGATTGACCCTCGTAGTGTTGACCAATATTATTCCTTTAGTAACCAAGACTATTCAGTTAATTTAACGCCCTCTTTCGTTGCAAAATGGTGGAATTATGATTGTCCAGAATTACTTAAGTATACCGTGAATAAAAACAATGACATGAGTGAACTAGGATGCTTGTCGAGCACCTTTGTGTTTACTTTAGTTTCCGCAAGTTTTTCTCATGACTATATACACCACGACATTACTCAAGAAGAATTCCAAAAGCTAACAAAAGGGTATGAACATACGCGGTTATATCAATCAATACGCAACGCTCTGGATGCACAAGAAATAAAAAAAGACCCTGAAAAAATAAAACACATCAAAAGATATGTTGAAGATTATGATTTACGCATTCAAGATATCATTGACAACCATACGGACGAAATATACGCACATCTCAAAACAACATTTGCCTCGAGAGTGATAATGCTTTCTCCCGAACAGGCAAAAGCACATGGTCGAGATTTTACCATTCGCGATGACTTTGGTCTTGATTGTGGATTTTTGTTTATTGCCACCACTAATAAAGACTATGCATATCGGCGAGAATTATTATACAATACAGGTTCCGTAGAATCTCGATGGATGTCTCTTCGCTTGCCTTTCCCTTCACAAAGTATCACAGTACAAGATGCACAATTCGACAAAGTGAAAGAAATCGTCAAGCAAGAAGCGGGCATTGAATTATATTGTCAGATAACATATGATTAACCAAAAGGCTACACTATAGTAGCCTTTATTTTTTTATTGAAGTGTTTAATTTTGTTGATTACCAACAATTTTTGTCGCATTTTTTTATAAATTTTATTATTAATTTTATGCTCCAACCATTTGACTTTAGTTCAACATCGTGGTATCATATGCACACCAATACTTCAGGATGTACCCAAAGTGGCTCCACAACAACTTTATAGACTATTGAAGTGGAGCAAAAAAACAATCTTTGTTATATTACACTTTGAAAACAAGTGGGAAAGAGGCAACACATTGGGTCAACTCAGGCACATCTTAAGCAGGCTGTATAAAATTGATGGAACTGCAAAATCTCATGCCATTAATGTTTCTAATATTAGTGGTCAAATTGCAATAGCAATGAATTTATCAAAACCCGAAGTTTCACAAATTTGTTTGGCAGGACGCTACCATGATATTGGCAAAATTTTTATTAAGCCTGCTATTCTTACAAAAAACGGGTCTTTAACATCTTTGGAGTGGGAAGAGATGAAAACTCATACTCAGCAAGGATATGAGCTTTTATTATCTTTTAAAAAATATCAACATCTCGCTTATCCTGCCTTACAACACCATGAAAGGTGGGACGGCAAGGGTTACCCATATGGACTTAAAGAGGAAGAGATTGTATTGTCGTCACGAATTATAGCAGTTGCCGATGCATTTGATGCAATGATAGCTAAACGCCCTTATAAAAATGCTTATACTATTGCTAAGGCAATTGAAGAAATAAAACTCGGTGCTGGCAAACAGTTTGACCCACATATTGCCATGGCTTTTGCAGAAATGATGGCATCATCCACATATTTTTTTGACAAAAAATACAACCTGCGCCTGCAGGTTGCACCATCTGCGTCTCAAGGATAGGCTATGTCTATCCTTTGTGAACTACTCACCACGTACTTGTTATAATATTTTTTCACCTACAACGATGTTGCTACCTGTTCAAAAGGTAAAAGTAACGCAAAAGCAAATAACTCATCCGCTCCTAAAATTTCTTTTGCCAAGTTGTCAAGGTATATCATACCATATTCCTGTGTCTCTAAAAACCGTCTTTTTAATTTCCCTCTGACAGTTCTTCTTTCTAATTCAGCGTTTATAATACAGGAGTGAATACTCTCTGCTAATTCTGGAGTAAAACACTGATATAATTTTGTGGGCATTTGAAAACTGTTTCTCAAATTCTCGCGCGACACCTGTTTAATAAATTCCAAATGTCCATTCAATAACTCAACCATCTCATGAAGTTGAGAAAGTCGGTTCGCTATACTGTCATATTTTTCACGCAAAATATATTTTTCAAAGATAGGTTTTGCTTTTAAAAACAATTTTTTTGTAATCGCAAACCCCGATAAAGACCCCAGATATAATCCAGACAATAAATTTTCTCTTTTAAAAAAGGCTAATAATTCTTTTGATAACTGTTGAGTAATTTTTTTCTCTTTTGTTTTGTCTATGAGTTTAGACAAATTAACGACAACACTTGGCAATTTTTCTCGTAAAATTACCAAGTCATTTAACTCCTTAGTTGCCTTATCTGATAAAGTATACTGCATGTAAGTCCCTCACATCTTTTAAACGAATATTTCTTTTTCAATATTTTGAGTGCTCAACTCTTTAAATCTCTTCACTACCCAGCTTTCAATTTTGCCACGCAAACTGCGACTATAAAGCACAGATTTAATAACACAGGTCACAATACTAACCGCTTTTTCCTGCATCTCATAATCCATGTTTTCATCGCAGTCATCTTTCCAATTCTGCACTCTCAATAATTCCTGTTTTAACTCTCGATTGCTTTTTGTTTTAAATTGTTGAATTTCATTGTTTAAAGCATGGGGTACGACATTTTTTGCCTCCAATAACGAGATAACTCCCTCATAATCGCTATCCTTAATATAGCGCAACAAAATATCCTTAACAACTTTAACTAAATCAATTTGAAGATACATACTTCCGTCTGCTAAAGTAATATCGTTTTGATAACTGGGGTTTTCAACAACAAATTTCAAAATTTCTTTTGCAACCATATTTTTATATAAGCCCATTTCATTAGTTTCTAATAAAGAAGCCAAGTGCACATGAGCAGAAGGCATTAATTGTTCAGCTAAAATAATGTTTTTAATTTCATCCTGCGTCTTACTCGAAATCACCACAACAAAACCTCTCTTTCGCTTGAGTATTATACAACACTTTATACCTTTTGTCAATGTCATAACACTGGCTCAGGTAATTACTAATGGCTTGACACTCCCCGCGGATAAATCCGGGGGGAGTCTTGGTTCACCGATCCCCCCTGCACTTGCGAGGTCTCACATGATCTCCCCATTTTATTTTAAGCTGTTAATAAAAAACAAAGAACCCACCGCTTTATCCTACCTGCTGAAACAATTCAGGTAATGCTCGGGGGGTATAAATAGGAGATTGTTTATAAAGCAAATGTTTTGTATAAGCCTCAAAAGTCTTTGTGCCTTTTAAAATGTCTAATAATAGGTCGGTTTCTATTTTTTTATCTTTAGCCTTCCTTCGCTCATTGGTTTTGTTGTGTAATAATTTATACACCTCATAGCCTTTATCCGTGGGCAATTCACAAAACTCAACATAATGCATGATGTCTACGATTTCTTTGTCAATAATCGAAATCTTACTGGCTAATTCCTTGCTCGTGTTTTCCAGCTCTTTTTGCATGGTCTCAAGGGCTGTCTCGGTATTTGTCAGCTTATCTGTTATATCTTTTTTTTCTTGGATTAATTGATAAATCCTATCAGCAGTTGCAACACAGGGTTTTGCCTTCATCACAACGAAGCCTGTTGCAATCTGCGTTAAAGATTTTTCTATAATCTTACATTTTTCTCGGTCTTCGCAAGGTACATTATGCATTAATATTTTACAGGCTTTTTTCTTGCTTTCAAAGCCCCATGCCCGCTCTGTATCTTTATAAAATTTTAAATCATTAGCTAAAAATGATTTGCCTTTTTTAATATAAAAAACTTTCATATCTTCCTCCTCTGTTCTATTCTTTTTACATTTTTATTATACCACATTTTATACCTTTTGTCAATGTCTCTGGTTTGTGTGTCTTGTATTAAGACATGTGCATTATTCAAATTTAACAAAACAAGAATGCGACTATATAATAAAAACAATATAAGTTCTTTCTGTTCATTTATTGTGTTTTTCTGCACTAATAAGTGGGCAGTTTTTTATTTCTTAATTTAGTATAGGAGGTATAAAAAGTGAAAATTTCAAATGCAAAAAAACTATTAAGCGATATTACAAAAGCCCTAAACGACGGGCAAGAATGTCGCACTCGCACAATACGAGGGGTTAGAAACTTATCGGTGTCAGATTTACAAACTTTAAAACTGTACGCCGAAACCATCCTCAGAGATGGTTCATATCGCCCATATTTAAAAAAGCCATTAGGTGGCGTCGCAGAAGTTATGGCAAAATATAAGCTCTTGGACAATGATTCCATGTCCCCATGGTGGTAAATAGTAGTGATGGAAGCAAAAGTTCCACGGTTTTAGCCGTGTGGAATGTCAAAATCCCATCACCAAAACAAAAAAGAGGAGAAGTATACGAAAAAACTTCTCCTCTTAAATTTCATCACCAAGGCTTGGAGACTCGTGACTTTAGTCATGAGTAGTTGACGCAGAGTGAATTATGAATAATATTATAAGAAAGGAGCGTATAATAATGCAATATAATAAAATTGTAAACGGAACATTAACAGACTTAAAAACAGGAAAAGAAGTATACAAAAATCAATTTATATTGACGCAGGATAATAAGAATTTTACTGATTTTGATGTTGATTTAACAGGGGATTTATTTTTTAATACTGATTTTGAAATAACAGAAACAATATCCGAAACCTATATAAATTCACTTGATGAATTTTATCAATATTGTATAAATAACAATATAACAATACCACAACAATATATAACAGAAAATGGCTTGATATGTGGAGGAGAAAAGGATTATATCATTGATAATAATTTAGTTGGCAAATGGGTAAATGAATAACAGAGCGTCAACTACCCACCACTTAGTCTTTAATAAGACTTGACGTGGGGGCTTGTAGTTTAAGCCCATTTGATTAGCCTAAGCCTATAAATAAAGGCGGTTTTGTTTGGATTGTGACGGACAACGCAAGGCTTGCCTACCACAATATGACTGGTAAAGAACCCAAAGGAGATATTGATGAATGCAAATATAATTTTGTCCACTTTGCAACATAAGCTTGAAAACGATAATGCTCTCTCTAGTTTTGACTATGCTAGACTGTCATACCTGTGTCCCAAGATGGTAGAACTCATCTCAGTGATTACCGACTACAAAAACAAGCCATACTATTATAACGAGCGTCAGTTTTCACGCATCTACAATGCAATTAAGCCAATTGTGCTGGACATGCCCATTTCTTCTGTGGAGCTTGCATATCTTATTGATACTTTCGGTTATATTTATGACCCATATCATTATATGGATACAGTGGGTTCAACGGCAGAAGAAAAAAGAATGTCTCGAATGTGTATCTTGACAGACATTTATTTAAAAAATGTCACCCATTACATTAAAGAATGCAAAAATATTCTTGAGGAGTTAAGCGATGATGATATGATAACTTACGCAAAATCTCTTATCCGAGAGCTTGCTGTTCATTCTTAAAATACACATATTATCTGTCAGAACCTAGTCTCATAAAAATTCTCCAACAATCGATTTTGCATCCCGAAACCACAAAACATTATTTGAAAGCTCGCTATATAGTGGGCTTTTTTCTATGCCTAAAACCCATGTATTTAACACAATTTAGCCCGAACAATATAATACATCCATGCAACATATTTCCCTTTTTAACAAAATGGTGTTGCATTATATCTATAAAAAAATATGCAAAAGGAGGATGGACACAAGCCCTTCTGGTGCTTATTGAGTCAATGCAAACCGGAGAGCATATGATGTCCGCAATTATTATGAATTGTGCAGGTTTTTTTGTTGGTATTGGAGGTATTGAATTAGCTTTTAGGCGGCAAGGTTTCAACATTGTTTACAGCAATGAAATCGACAAGTACGCTACTGCTACATATGAAGCAAACCACTCCATCAAAGTTGATAATAGAAGCATTGATTTAGTCAAAACATCGGAAATACCTGAGTTTGATATAATGCTTGCAGGTTGGCCATGTCAACCTTTTAGTATAGCTGGCTACCAACAGGGTTTTGAAGATGAGAAGGGCAGAGGAGTTTTGTTTTTCCAACTAGAACGAATTTTTAAAGAAAAAAAACCTCCAGTCATCTTCTTAGAAAATGTTAAAAATCTCGTCAAGCATGACAATGGAAACACATTTAACACAGTGCTGGAAAAACTTCATAATGCAGGTTATTTTGTTAAATATAAGGTTCTTAATGCAACCGCATACGGCAACATCCCTCAAAACAGAGAGCGTATTTATATTGTAGCCTTTCAAAACAAAGAACATTTTTTAAATTTTGAGTTCCCCGCTCCTATACAGCTTACAGTCCTGCCGTCGGACCTTATAGACCTAAATACAAAGCAAGACGCCAATTTTTATTATACTCCCTACAACTGCAAGTTCTATGATGTATTAAAAAAAGAAATTACAAACCCTAATGCCGTTTATCAATGGAGACGCAAATATGTGCGGGAAAACAAAAAAGGCGTTGTGCCTACCCTGACAGCCAATATGGGCACAGGTGGACATAATGTCCCCATTGTGCTTGCCAAACACGGGATTAGAAAACTTACTCCTGCGGAATGCTTTAAGGTACAGGGTTTCCCAGACAGTTTTGTCTTGCCGGAACACATTTCCAATACCCAGCTATATAAACAAGCTGGTAATTCGGTCGTCGTGCCTGTTGTTGAAAGAATTGCAAGAGAAATAAAAAAAATAATTATAAAACAATAATATTTCTATAATAAATTTTAACAACCACAAAACCCAGCCATAACGGTCTTTTGCAAAAAATAAATACGACATATCATCAAATATTTTAAAAAATTTTTCAAAATTCATTTAACATTTTTGAAATTCTATATATAATAATAATGATTCATATATTTCATTGTATAAATTTATTAAGTTTGTATAGTGAGCACTGTCTGTTGCGTAGTTATGCGAGAGGCAGATGAATCAAGAAAGAGACTTGGCATGTCTCTAGGTGGGGTTTGTTGGTGAACCATCTGTTGATGTTATGGTGTCGTGACGGCACATACTCAAGAAACAAAAAAATAACCAACTGGGTAGAAAGAGTGGAGCTCGGGCTTGCGGCCACCCACTTACCGAGAAATCACCCGCAAGTAATGTGCAGACAATGCCAGTATTGTGAGACATCTGCACGACCTTGAGCGTTAGACAGGCTCAATGGGGAATCGTCGCGATGAGAAGGCCGTAGCCACGGTTAGAACAGTCTAAAGGTCAAAATGGGAGAACTTCACAGTCCTTGAGGTTAAAACTCCCTACCTTATGAGTATTCACCTACCTGCACCCAGGGGGATGGAAAGTTGTTAGAGGTGGCTCCTCTAACAGCGAAAAAGATAAAAAGCTCGCTTTGCGGGCTTTTTTCTTTTCTGGTGTATTTTGTAATAAAGAACAAACCATTTTACTGTTTAACAAACCATCAAATATGACTTATAGAGATTGGTATAATTCTGAAGCCAAGTGGTTATTGAACAATATTCAAACTCATTTTTGGGTTTCTTCAACTGATATGACAGATCAGGAAAAAGAATTACATCCTGAACATGAAACTACAGGTGGATTCTTAAAAGTTATTCATATTGTTGAAGCGGCAGAAAAGTGGTGGAATAATCTTAGCGATAGAGAAAAGGAAATTATTAAAAGTATTCCCAATTTTGATGCTGAGATATTTTATAACATAACTGGTGTTAAGATATAAAATAAGTATATTGGGTGGTTGTGTATAAATAATATAATCACCCAACCAAATCTAAATTTTGTAGGAGGTAATAATATGACAAATAATTTAATCAAACTTACAAAGCAAGACATAGAAAATAAATATCTCAATAAACCTATACTTATCACAAGTAAAGATTCTAAAAAATGGTATATAGTCAGTGATGTATTTAGTTCTATGCCTTTGCATATGTTGACAAAAGAAGAAACAGATTTATATGATGATAACGAAGATAATATAAATGGGATTGAGCTTGCAGGAGTAGGTGGAGAAAATAATTATGCAATTTGGATTTATTTTGATAAGGATGATGGTTGGCAAGCTTATGGATATGAATAAACACTTACAGAAAACTTAACCGAAAGCCCACGACTTTAGTCGTTGGGATGAAGGCTTATTAGATACTTGACACCTATGTAAACAAAGGCAGTCTCAGTTATAAGAAAATTAAATTCCTAGAGCCGAGACAATATTATTTATGTGAAAGGAGAGTATTGGACACTCAGGGTTGTGTTTAACCGCACTCCTCCCACGACTAAAGTCACGGGTGTCCGTGCTAAGCAAATTTATGAAAAAAATAATAAATATATTAAAAATGTTTATTTTAATTATTTTAGTTCTTGCCATGCTTCCAGCGTGTGTTGTAGTCCCAGAAGATATTATTCCGGCTGAAACAACACCGAGCGTCACAGAAAGTCTTGCTCCTAATCAAGTACCAACAGATACTCTGTCAAGCTATGATGACATCACGATGAACGGCAAATATAAGCTTATAGAAGTAGATGGTGGAGATTTAAGTGGTACAAGAGAGTCGATGGTCGTTGTTGATATTGGATTTGGGGATAGGAAATACTGGGCCTATACAAACGAGTATGGACAATTAATCCGTGTTACAGCAAAAGCAATTATCCTACAGGATGAAAAAACCGAACCTGTCACTACAAATGGTCGTTATTATCCAGATGAAGCAAAGGTACCCGGTACTGAGATGAAACATCTGGATGAAGGCCATGTTATTGGAGATGCACTAGGTGGTGTTGCTAATGCTTACAATATAACCCCACAAAACAGTACATTAAACCGTTACGGCGACCAAGCCTATATGGAAAAAGTTATTAGAGATGCTGGTGGGTGCACCGACTTTGAGGCTATCATTACTTATCCCGACACAAAAACTCAAATTCCAAGTCATTATCGTTATACATATACGATAAAAGGCAATACCATTGTTAACGAGTTTCCAAATGTTGACCCCGATGAATATAACCAGTCATTAGACAATAAAGATTCTAGCACTGCGACCTCTTCAACCCCCAACTCAGATGCACAAGAGCAGGATATTTCCAAAATCGACACCAACAACAATGGACATATTTCTATTGCTGAAGCTAAGGCTGCCGGCTACAAAATGCCAATCACGAAAGACCATTGGTTGTATCAATATATGACAGATGCTGATGGAGATGGCATGGTAGGAGAATAGAAGATCAATACACCAGTCATGAAAAGGAGGAAAATAATGTTCTATTATTTAATACGGGCCTACATACAGACTCAAGCTAAAAAGCTAATAAGCATATCTTGTCAAAAATATTAAGGCTACCCAAGCTTTATGTTTCACGGGTAGACAAATTTGCCTCTTTATTGATTGTGTATATGTAACAGCACAATTAATCAAATTCGTAATATCTAAAGACTCTTGCCAAAAAGGTAAGAGTCTTTTTTGATTGCCAGTTTCTGCTGTATTAGGCTTTTTAACATTTTTGAAAAAACGCCACATAATACAAATATACCCCCCCATTCTGAAAAATCGGGTGTTTGGGGTGTGTTGCCCTTGCACTCGGTTTTTTTGTATTTTGAAATTATAGTTCTCTAAAGGAGATTTTTATGAAAAAAAGACACACCATTATCCCTATAGTTTTATTGATTCTTATTATTAGTACCACTCTAGCTTCTTGTGGCAAACCAAATCATTACGAGGGCTACATGGGTGCATATAATACTATTAAAAAATTGACGCGTTATTCATTTGAAACAAGCGTGATAATGACTTTAAAAAAGGATGACTTTTCTTTTCTTACAACTGACAGTCCTTTTCTCACAGACGACATAAATATTCATTGGAATGTAACGGGTGAAATTGATAAGCAACAAAAAAAAATGAGATGTATCGCCCAATATAAAAATTACAATGACATACAGCACTCAACTCAATACCAACCTGCTTTTTCTTTTGTAGCGGACCATCAGTTTGTATACTTGGAAGTAAAATCTTTTATTCCGTTTATGTATAAGCTGTTAGCACCTTCGATGGACTCAAACTTTAATCCAAGAGAACTAGAAAATTTTATTACTGTTTTAGCAGATGGTAGTCCTTATCTTGCTTTCCCCATTCGAGGCTTTAGTAATGATATATGGCAAGCAGGCACAGAAAAACAAGTGCTGTATCCATTAAAGAATAGAATAGAGGGCATTGTAAACCCCTTGCTATCATCTAGGCAAAGTGCATTTTCTTTGAACACGCAAAATAACGAGTATGCTATGGAATTAAGCTATAAAGACATATCTGTTATAGTTAATGCAATTCTTGATGATATCGACAAAGACACAAATTGGTATGCCAACACTTTCGTTAATAACTTTTCAGAGCAATGTGATAGCAAAGTTGCTCAACAACTACAAAACAACAAGCAACAACTTATTAATGATATTGAAAAACAGATTCAAAAAATAAGAAGCTTATTAGAACACTTACAGCCAGTTCTAAAGTCTTCTTTGGCTTATCAAAAATCCAACAACCAATATTCTTGCAATCTTACGCTGTCACACAACCACTCAAGCTTTATTCAAACCACACACAAAATAGTGGAAAAGAACAGTGTTGTCATTCAGACACCCACTCACTATTATGAACTTGCTCCACAATTATCCTTAAAAGACAACTTCGCAGGACTGTGGGAGACTACAGAAGATAATTCTAATCAAAACGAAACAGAAATTACACCTGGTGGAGATGCTGAGTTTGGATTTATAACTGGTGATCCCATGACTGACAATGGCAGTCAAGAGGGTGGTTCTGCTATTCCAGATATTGAACTGGAGTTAGGGCTAGACCTAGATAACTTATACTTACCACCCGAGTCTTCTCCACAGCCACCAACATGGTATCCGGTTACGGGAGATAAGATGTATTCTTTCATTGATACAAAAAAAATTAATCTTGCAGGTAATAAATTTACAGCAGTATATATTTTGCAAGACCAATACCCTTACTTATCAAATGACGGCTTTTATTCTGCATACAATGGAGTTTCGGTTGCAACACGTATTGTGCCGTATGACAACCAAGATGTAACTGCAAACGATTTAGTAGTTAATACTATTAATTATGACAAAGGACGCATGGAAAACAGCTCAACTGATACTTATAAAATTCTATCCACGGATAATCAGTTTGCCCAAGATGTTGCCTGTGGTATTATTCAATATACCATTAACCAGAATGATGCACCATGTTTCAATGTCTACAAAAGAGAAATTAGCCAAGACAAGCGTTTCGTTATTGAAACAAATGTTATTTTTAATGCTACCAAAACCACTAACGACAACATGCGCACAACTTTTAAAGAAATTCTCAATTATATGGGTGTCAACTTCATTTGAACTACCCCCACTTAACACCCTTACGGGTTGTTTGAATTGGGGGATTCCTACGAACTCCGTTCTATCGAACAGATATTTAGTAGGCTAACCCCGTAGCCCCTACGGTTAGAAGTCTTATCGCTTCATTTTTCATCTATTACAGATAGCACTTGAACAGTCGGACAATCGAGATAGCAAGTAAGTTATCCCTTGTCCGAAGGCGATTCATCTCCCACCTACTCACTGGGCTACGCCCTTCACGTTCCTTGAGGTGGGAGTATTCTCGCCTATTTTAGATAAAACAGTAGTGCCCGCTATTCGATGTGTTATTTTTTGATAATACGAATGATTGTGCCAAGGACAAGTCCTCTTTCGGGAACGATTTTATTAGCAACTAACAGCACTGTATCTCCAGCGGACGGCAAGTCTTCAACATTGCTTAACTTAATGATTTTACTAAAGGCTGGGACATTAACATCATCAAGATAAAGCTGTACAGTATTATCTCTTACGATTGTAATAGTGCCTCGATACATTCCTCCTATCGAGCAGTTGGAAATATTTTTTTTGAATTGTGGCAACTGTGTTTGTTTATGTGATACTTTAATGTCAACAGTATCATTGTCTTTTTCAATTACATCTAATACTGCAACATCTATTCTGTCGCCAACATAAAATGTGTTCACGAGTGTCCCGAGGAATTTGTAAGAAAGCTGGGCTTTAGTCAAAACCTTATCTATTCCGCAAACTGTAACCATTAGCGCTTCTTTTCCTACGGCTATAATCGGCACATTTCTAATAATTTTGCCCGCCTCTACTCTTCTGACATCGCCTTTTTTGCCGAAATAATATTTGATTTGTCTTAGCAAGGCTTGTTTTCGAGAGGCAAGAATCACATACTCTTTTTCATTGGTGTTAGTATTTTTTTCTTGTTTAGCATGTGCTATCACAAACTCAACTTCAGCACCAAGAGATTTTACGAGCACTTGCTTTTCCCTGCGGATACGCGCTTGATTGGACACGCCCTCTTCTACTGCAATTGCCTTTACAAAAAACTCACTCGCTGGTATAACCACTCTAAAATCATTAAAGTTGACTACCGCTATAACCATACCCGAGGTTGTTTCCTCAACACTAATAACTGTACCTCTTGCTATTTTCTTTGTGTGGGCATAGTCCTGTACGATATGCCATTTCAGTGCTTGCTCTTCTCTTTCGTTGACAACCCTCATTCGTAACATTTCTTTTTCTTGGAAGGCCGCAATGATATCAGCTTTTGTTACTTTGGGTTTCTTTTTTGTAGCCTTAGTCTTAGTTTTAGCTTTTTCTTTAGTAGTTGCTTTTTTAGCTTTCTTGGGTTTTACGTCAGCTTCTTCTTCGGTTTCAGCCTCTTCCTCATTTTCTTCTTCTTCACTGTCTTCTTCACTGTCTTCTTCACTGTCTTCTTCACTGTCTTCTTCACTGTCTTCTTCACTGTCTTCGTCATCTTCAGCGTCATCCGTGGCGTCATCCTCGGCGTTCTCTTGGTTGTCCTCGTCTTTTTGCTCTACCTCTTCATTTGATTCA
>FZPS01000173.1_pt4 | contig 18136 bp, 16 predicted proteins | sample 1817821 | NCBI WGS metagenome assembly FZPS01 (sample SAMEA104158645, study PRJEB21678) | metagenome | place: Germany | collected 2015-04-21
CAGGTGCCTTGCCGGCGCCATCCGTACGGTGACCAACAGGGAAGCTACCTATACTTATTTTAACAGTGCCCTGGATGCCGGCCTTCTTAACCGGGCAGGCATAGAGTGCCTGATGTTTGGGCCGGGGGATGTTAAATTTGCCCATACCGAAGAAGAAGTAGTTCCCCTGGAGCAAGTGGTTGATGCAGCAAAGATTTACGCTAATGCTGTGCTGAATTATTTGCGCCGATGAAGGTAACTGCAGCGAATTCCTGGAGGTATGGCATAATGAACAAGGTATTTGACGAAAGCTGCCGGGTATTAGATAACTGGCATATAATTGGGGATTTTTGGACAATTAAAATCTACTGCCCACAAATAGCTGCCAGCATCCTTCCGGGGCAATTTGTAATGCTGAAGGTAAGTAATGATACCGATCCACTATTAAGGCGGCCCCTGACCGTTTCCAGGATCTACAGAGAGGAAGGAGCAATTTCTATACTCTATAGATCCGTGGGTAGAGGTACAGAAATTATGACCCGGTGGAAATCAGGCCAGAGGTGCAGTGTTCTGGGACCATTGGGCAATGGCTTCACTCTGCCGGAGCAGGCAAAGAGCATAGCAGTTTTAGGACGAGACGTCGGCATTGGTCCACTCCTGGCCCTCGTTGACGAAGGGGCAGCCCGGGGTGTAATGGTTTATGCCTTTTTAAGTTCCCGATATCAGGAGGTACTGGAGATAGCCTCCTTTGACAGTTGTAGTTGCGAAGCCTGGTTTTTTCCTGATGGGGACAAGTGGCAATGTGGGCCCTTTCTGACCAGAAGGTTAGAACAAATAGCCACAGAGAAAACCCTTGACCAGATCTATATTGGCGGTTTATGCAAGTTTTGTCCATCCTGCAGCCTTGTTAAGGAGACCCACCGCATTGGCACCCAGCGTGGCAGCGAAGTTCAAGTATCATTGGATCAGTATATGGCCTGTGGTTTGGGTGCCTGTCAGGGTTGTATCGTTGAACTATATGAGGATGAAAGCCAACAGAGAAAGGGCTATAAGCGGGTTTGTAAAGAGGGCCCGGTTTTTCGGTCTTGGGAGGTAGTAAAAAATGGCTAATCTGGCAGTGCAGATCGGCAAAATCAACATGAAAAACCCAATTACGGTAGGGTCGGGCTGCCACAGCCTGGACTATAGCCCCCTTTATTCCCTCGACATTCTCGGTGCCTTTGTTCCCAAGACAATCCGCGCTTACCAGTGGCCTGGAAATCCACCGCCCAGGATAACGGAAACTCCCTCCGGGGTTTTATCTTCCGTTGGTATACCAAGCAAAGGTTGGGCGAAGTTTGTAGAAGAGGATGTGCCGGCCCTTAAGGCATTAAAGACCCCTGTGATTTTAAGTGTTGTGGGCCGCACCGAAGAAGAGTATGCCGAGATTGTGGAATTAGCCGATGAACTGGGCTTTTTGGCCGGAATAGAACTAAACATGTCTTGTCCCAACGTTAAGGCGGGGGGCTTGCAGTTCGGCGCCGATAGAAATATGGCCTTTGAAGTGGTATCCCGTTGCCGGGAAAAAACAGATCTTACCCTAATACCAAAGCTGCCGCCAGATCCGTCCAACATTATCGAGGTTGCCAGGGCTGTGGAAGCAGCTGGAGCTGATGCTATTGCCATGATTAACGCCCCTAAAGCTATGCTGATTGATATAGAGACAAGAAAGCCCTTTTTAGGGAATATCATCGGAGCCCTTTCGGGGCCCGCGATTCGCCCCATAGCCGTGGCCTTTGTCTATCAGGTATACGAGCATGTACGCATACCAATTATTGGTATGGGTGGGATTACGACTGTTAGGGACGTCATCGAGTTTTTATTGGCCGGAGCCCAAGCAGTTGCCTTGGGAGTGGTAAACTTTTTTGATCCAATGGCGGTCCCCAAAATAATAGATGGATTGGAGAAGTATCTCGAGGAAGAGGGGATCCAGGATGTCAATAGTTTAGTGGGCGCGGCCCACAATTTTTGAAATTTTCTTTCAAAGGGGGTGGTTCAAGGATCTAAAAGAGGGTTGAGTGGTTTACCAAAATTTGCTCGCAAATGATTAGAGGAGGGAAAAAGGTGAAAATGAACTGGAAAAGAAATCTGGCAGTAGTTGCGTTGGTTGCGCTTCTTCTCGTATCCCTCGTCGGTTGTGGCGGCCAGTCGGGAAGTTCGGAAAACGGTGCGGGGTCCTCTGATACTGTCTATCAGATCAAATTTGGTCATAACCAGGATACTAACAGCCCCCAGCATCGTGGTGCCGAAGTTTTTAAACAAAAGGTCGAAGAACTTAGCAATGGCCGGGTACAGGTTACCATCTATCCCAATATGCAGTTGGGCCAGATGAGGGAACAGGCTGAGCAGTGCGCCAGTGGAACCCTAGAGATGACCCAGCAGCCGACCTCAGTTCTTTCTAATTTCAACCAGGACCTGGAAGTCTACGACATTCCCTTTGCCTTTGACAGCATGGAAGCAATGGAAGAAATTGTCTTCGGCCCCATGGGAGATAAAATCCATAAGGGCTTGGAAGACAAGAATATGGTGGCCCTCGGGGTAGAAACCATTGGGTTCAAGAATATAACAGCAAACTTCCCCATTAAAGGCCCCGAAAGTTTGCAAGGTAAAAAAATACGGGTTATGCCGGCTCCCATCCTGATTGAAACCTATGAAGCCTTCGGTGCCAACCCCACGCCCATCGAATACGGCGAGCTGTACAATGCATTGCAGCAGGGGGTTGTGGACGGGCAGGAGAATGCTGTGCAAACCTATGTAATGCTTAAGTTCTGGGAAGTTCAGGACTGGGCTACCATGACCGAACATGCACCTTTCCTCTATATTACTGTAGCCAACAAACAATGGCTTGAAAGCCTGCCGGCCGACATTCAGGAGAATATCAGGGAAGCAGCTTTGTATGCGAGCAAAGCTGAGTGGGAAGAAGTAAAGCAAAGCCTTGTTGAATGGGTGCAAACAATTCAGGACAACGGGATGCAGGTTCACTATCCAACCGACGAGGAAATCGCTGCCTTTAAGGAAGCCAGTCAGCGGGTGGTTGATTTTGTGGCCAGCCGTGTAGGCCAGGATCTTGTCGATGAATTCATGGCTGCCTGCGCCGAGGCCAATCAGAAGTATCCGAGACAAAGCAATTAACTAAATAAAGTCTTGAAGGGGTTGCCAGGGAATTCGGCATCCTCTCCAAGACTATGAACAAAGAGTGCCGCTGCCTGATATTCATACGAAAGGAATTAGGTGATGCTCGCTATGAAACAACTTGACGCCTTGCTTACCAAATTCGAAGAGCTCTTTTGCTCCATAGGCTTTATTGTAGCGACGTTGCTGATGTTTATTAACGTAGTATTGCGCTATGTTTTTAAGGCGGGTCTCCCCTGGTCTGAAGAAATGATCCGATATATTATCATCTGGGCGACCTGTATCGGCATTGGCCTCTGTGCCCGTCGCAACGCCCACGTTAGTATTGACTTTTTTGCTGCATTCTTAAGCAAAAGGGGTAAAAAATATCTTACCTTGTTCGCTGACCTGGTTGCAATCACTTTCTGCGTGCTGATGGTTTCCTACAGCCTGCAAACGGTAAGTGGTCAAATGGCTACCAGGCAGTTGTCACCGGCCCTTCAACTGCCTTTTTATCTGGTTTATTTTTGCCTGCCTTTGGGGTTTGCCACGGGTGCCTTTAGATTTATCCAGCACTTTTACCTCACACTAAAGGAAGAGGGAGAGGAGTAAATTGGTAGCCTTTTTAATGGTTATTCTATTTGTTATGCTGTTTGCTAAAGTGCCCATCTTTGTGGCCCTGGCTTTTTCCTCCCTTTTGACATTGATAGTCAGCGGCGATCTGCCGGTAAACATTGTAGCCCAGCGGATGTTTGCTGGAATGGACAAGTTTTCCCTCATGGCCATGCCCTTCTTTATCTTTGCTGCCGATATTATGCGCAGGGGAGGCATTGCCAAGAGGCTGCTGGATTTCACCCTTTCTATAGTCGGGTTTATGCGGGGTGGGCTGGCCTTGACTACCCAGCTGGCCTGTATGCTGTTTGGTGCCCTTTCGGGGTCTAGCCCGGCCACAGTGGCAGCTATGGGTGGGTTGATGTACCCGGAAATGATTGCGAAAGGCTACAACCGTGCTTTCTCCATTGGACTGATCACCGTCAGTGGAGCGGTAGCCCTTCTTATTCCTCCCAGCGTTACCCTGATCGTGTATGGTACTGTGACCGGAGTTTCCGTTGGAGCTCTGTTTATGGGTGGGATTATGCCGGGTATAGTGTTTGGTGCTGTTATTCTCGCCTATTCATATTATGTGGCCCGGAAAGAAAATCGTCCGCCCGATGCCCAGTTCAGCTTTAGAGAAGTCCTTCGAACTGCTAAGGAGGCAGCCTGGGCTCTGGGGGTTCCTTTTATAATTCTCGGCGGTATCTATTTCGGCGTTTTCACCCCAACGGAATCGGCAGGTGTTTCTGCCGTTTACGCAGCCTTTGTGGGTATGTTTATTTATAAAGAATTCACATGGAAATCCCTCATGGAGACAGCACTGAATTCGACAATTACACTGGTAGGCGTCATGATTATTGTCGCCGGAGCTTCCGTCTTTGGCTGGCTTCTCACCGTCTATCAGGCTCCCCAGATCCTGGCCAATTATCTCATGGGACCAAACACAACCCAAATTACCTTTTGGATTGGGGTCAATATCCTATTCCTGTTAGCGGGTATGTTCATGGACGGGGTAGCAGCTACTACCATTCTAGCCCCCCTTGTTTATCCACTGGCCATGAATCTGGGTGTAAATCCGGTACACCTGGGCGTTGTGTTAACAGCAAATTCAGCAATTGGTCAGTATACACCACCCTTTGGGTTGAACCTGTTTGTAGCCACAGGGATAACCAAAGAACCTATTATGGATATAATACGGGCTGTAGTGCCTTTTATCATCCTGACCTTTATAGCCTTGCTTATAATCACATACTGGCCGGACTTGACTCTACTAATTCCTAAACTCACCTATCCCGAAAGTGTCGGGCTCTAGAGTGTTCTCACCTTTTGCATATTTCCTGCTCTCTTTCAGTCATAGAGTCAAGATAATTTCCCTGGCACTAACCAGGGAAATTATCGCTTCCAGATCTTATTATAAATGTTATCTGGCTATGAAATTGTGGTTCTGTTCTGGGATTTACCACTTTTACGAACTGGGCCCTTTGCCTATGGTACGATAACTCTTAAAAGGGGTTTTGGACGTGTTGGATTATATGGTGGTGAATGGAGAAATAGTTACCCCTTCTTGGCGGGGGCAAGCTAATATCGGGATAAAGGATGGTCGGGTGGCAGTCATTTCGTCCTCCGACTTGGAATTGGAGGCAGCAGATTACTATGATGCCCGCGGAAAGTTGGTAATCCCGGCCCTGGTTGACACCCACGTTCACTTGCGGGACCCCGGCTATTCCCATAAGGAAGATTTTTACACGGGCACATCTGCTGCCGCTGCCGGTGGTTACGGGACGGTGGTTGCCCAGCCAAACACTGCCCCGCCGGCTATGGACCCTGCAAGCATCAGCAGCGTAATTGAACTTGGAGAAGCCCGGTCTGTTGTTGATTTTGCCGTCAGCGCCCAGGTGGCGCCGGGCAACATAAACAGCCTGGCCCAATTAAAAGAGGCGGGAGCTTTGATATTCGACGTGGCCACCTGCGATGTACCGGACGCCTGGTTGGTATTGACGGGCAAGGATTGCTGGGCCATCTTTACCAGGGCGGCCGAGTTGGGAGTGCCGGTGGCTGTCTACGCCACAGATGCCAGCATGGTCGGGGCCTTCACGAAGGCTCTGCAGGACCAGGGGAGGTTGGACCCCTTAGCCTGGGCTGAATCGCGGCCGCCTGTTACGGAAGCTGCAGAGGTAGCCCGCCTGAGCCAGATTGCCCGGGGAACTGGCGCGAAAATAATGTTCCGCCAGATTAGCAGTGCTGCCAGCCTCGATATTCTACGGTCTGTCAAGGCATCTCGTCCTCTATCCAATATCAGTGTCGAGGTCAATCCCCACCATCTTTTTTTGATAAAGGAGGACTTAGAACGGCTGGGCCCCGTGGGCAAAATGGCCCCCCCCATAAGGGACAGTGGGACGGTAAAGGCTTTATGGGAAGCCCTCTGCGACGGTACGGTGGACATGATCGGCGGGGATCACGCGCCCCACACCTGGGAAGAAAAGATGGTTGGGGAAAAGGACATCTGGCAGGCCGCCAGCGGAGTGCCAACCCTGGAAACTGCCTTGCCCCTCATGCTGGATGCGGCCAGCCGGGGCAAAATTACGATTGAAAAAATCGTCGGGCTTATGGCGGAAAAACCGGCCCGTTGGCTGAACATTTACCCCCGGAAAGGGACGCTGGCCGTTGGCTCCGATGCCGATTTAGTAATTAATGATCCTGACTCTTCCTGGGAAATCAGGGGTAAAGATCTCCTCAGCAAGTGCAGGTGGACTCCCTTTGAAGGTTTCAAGGTTAAGGGTAAGGTTGAGGGAACCATGGTGCGCGGCCAATGGGTATACGAAAGAGGTAACATAGTAGCCAGGCCGGGCTATGGACAAAGGGTCCTTTGCCATGAGGGGTAATGGGAGGAGATATAATGTACGGGTGGAGAGGAAAACTTGGCCTCTTGGTTCCCGCCAATAATACCGTTATAGAACCAGAACTGAACCAGTTGCTGCTTCCGGGAACGGCACTCTTTGCCACCAGGATGATAGTGGAAGGTGCCTTCGATGCCGAGGCCTTACACCGCATGGAAACCCAAACAGGGCGCGGGACCAGGGAGCTTCTAATGTCCCAGGTTGATATGATTGTTTATGCCTGCATGTCAACAAGCCTGGCCAAGGGCAACCAGTGGGATAAATCCTTTGAGCAGCGTTTGCCGGGGGAACCTGTCAAGATAACCACTGCGGCCCGGTGTACAACCAGGGCTCTTCTTTCCCTGGACGTTGAGAAGGTGGCCGTTCTTACCCCTTACCCTGCTGCGATCCAATCCCTGGTAGTGCCCTATTTCCAGGCCGTGGGCCTCGATCTTGTATCTCTTACGAGCCTGGATATTGACGACTATCATGCGGTGACAAGGGTAACCCCGGAAACCGTTTATCGAGCAGTTAGAGCCATGGACCTCAAAGGGGCAGAGGCAGTTTGCCTACTGGCTACCGACTTGCGGACAATAGAGGCGATTGTTCCCCTGGAGCAGGATTTAGGTATTCCTGTTGTCTCCACCAATCTTGCTATTTGCTGGTCCTTTATAGAAGAAATGGGATTAAGGGACCCACAGCCTAAGCTGGGCTGTAGATTAATGGGGTTTATGGGCTCTTAACTACCCTGTCCGGTAATGTTCAGGAAAAGGCTGGCAGGGGATGGTTAGAGATCGTGCAAGGGAGGGAGGCAGCTTGTTGGTATTAAACCAGGACGAAGTACGTCAGCTGCTCTCGATGGATGCAGCCATCGAGGCTACGACCCAGGCTTATACCAATGCAGTTAACGATAGAGTTGACGTACCGGTGCGGCACAATATTCGTGTTCCGTCCCAGCAGGCCGACATGCTGGTTATGTCGGGCCTGGTGGGGGACAAAGAGTTGTTGGGGGTAAAGATAGTATCCCTTTTTCCCGACAACACCAGGAGGGGGTTGCCGGCGACAATCGGCTCTTTAGCCCTGGTTAACAATAAGACCGGGCAGTTGGAAGCGGTGCTGGATGCCACTTATCTGACGGCGGTGCGTACAGGGGCAGCTTCTGCCGTTGCAACTGCAGCTTTAGCCAATCCAACGGCCGAGACCCTGGGTGTAATCGGAGCAGGAAGCATCTCCTTTTGCCAGGTCGAAGGTGTCCTGGTCGTCAGGCCCATCAAAGAGATTTTTTTATATTCCCGGACCCGTAGCAAGGTGGAGATTTTAGCGGGTCAATTGCAGGAGTTTTTAGAGAAATTGAGCCGACCTGGGAAAATATCCCTAGTAGATTCTGCCCAGGAAGTCTGTGCCAACAGCGAGGTTATCTGTGCCTGTACCACGTCTTCAGAGCCTGTCGTGCGGGGAGAATGGCTAAGACCTGGAACCCATGTCAATGCCACGGGAGCCTTTAGCCCTTCTATGCAGGAAGTAGATGAGGATGTGGTCCAACATGCCAGGATAGTTGCCGTCGACACAAAACCGGGCGCTTTAGGTCCCGGGGATCTGTCCCGCCCCCTGGCCCAGGGTCTGATAACAGAAGATGAAATCATTGAACTGGGTCATGTCTTAAAGGGGACGGTTCAGGGGCGGGAAAGTCCCGAGGACTGGACCTTATTTAAGTCGATTGGGACGGCAGCCCAGGACGTTTTATGCGGCTGGCATGTTTATCATGAGGCCCTGGCCCGGGGTGTAGGACAAAAGGTCACAGTTAATTGAAAATCTGTATAAGGTATGCTCGGAAAGGGGGCTGTTAAATGAACAGCAGCGATCTGACCAGGTCTATTATGGAGAAGGACGCCAGGCTGCTGTCGCGTTCTATCCGCATACCTTTTTTCCCCTTTGTGGTACGAACTGGACGAGGAGCCACCCTAAAGGACGTTGAGGGGCGGGAATACATTGATTTCTTGTCCTTCGGAGCCATTGCCAATGTAGGGCACAATCATCCGGCGGTGGTGGCAGCCATCAAGGAGCAGGCGGAGACTTTGGTTCACTGCAACCCGGCCTATGCCTTTAACGAAAGGGTTACCGAGCTGACAGAGGAGCTTGTGGGCATTACGCCTGGAACAGGCAGTAAAAAGGTCGCCTATGGCCTCTCGGGAGGGGACGCCAATGACGGCGCCATTAAAGCTGCCCGCGCTTATACTGGAAGACAAAAGATCATAGCTTTTTTAAGATCTTATCACGGCAATACCTTTGGGGCGATGAGCATCTCTGCCGTGAGCCTGCCAATGCGTTACCGTTTTGGTCCCGGGGTTCCGGAGATTTATCATGTTCCTTATCCCGATTGCTATCGGTGTCCTATGGGACACCAAAATAATCAGGAATGTCAAATGGCCTGCTACCAGTATTTCCTCGGGCTCTTTGAAACCCTCTTTGCTCCGGATGAGGTGGCTGCCGTTATTATGGAACCAATCCAGGGGGACGCAGGGATCATAATACCACCCCTGGCTTATATGAAGAAGATTTATGATTTTTGTAAGGAAAATGGCATCCTTTTTATTTCGGAAGAGGTTCAGTCCGGCATGGGGCGCACCGGCCGGTGGTTTGGTAGCGAGCATTTTAATCTAGAACCAGACATCCTCATTATTGGTAAGGCCCTTGCTTCAGGCCTGCCCTTATCAGCACTGGTAGCCAGGGATGACATATTCGATGCCTGGTCCTCCCCCGGTCATGTTTTTTCTACTTCCTGCAATCCCATTTGTTGCGCAGCAGCCCTTGCCACCATAAATGTAATACGCAAGGAAGGTCTCCTTGAGAAAACGGCGGCAATGGGTAATTATATCAAGGAACGCTTAGATGCTCTTACGACCAAGTATGAACAGGTTAGCCAGGTGCGGGGCCTTGGGTTTATGATTGGTGTAGAGTTAGTAAAAAATCGGGTCACCAAAGAAAGAGCCCGTGATCTTGCCGCTAAGATTGTTTGGCGGTGTTATGAACAGGGACTTTATCTTACCTTTTTTAGCGGATCGGTTTTAAGAATTTGTCCGCCCCTGGTAATAAAGCCGGATGAATTGGATCGGGGCCTGTCCATCCTCGAAACCGCTATAGATGATGCTGTAAGGGGCAGAGTTCCTGATAGTGTTTTAGACACGGTAAAGGGTTGGTAAGCGGCAGGATTTTACTATCGTTACAGAGGCTCAGCCGGTAGGCCAGATTGCAAGAAAAGAGCCAAGCCCTTGAGCCGGTGAGGGGTTTTTGAAACCACCGGGGAATTGGCGGGGAGTTCGCTGCTGGACAGGCTATGGTGAGAACTTGGCCTATAATGTCAGGGAAAGATGAGGAATTTCTCTCAAGGAGGTATTATAACTGTGCAGATCCTTTTGAAAAACGGCCTTGTGGTGTTGGACGACAATGGAGTTTGCCGCTTGACAACAACAAATGTCTTGGTTAAAAACGGCTATATTGAAGCGATAGGGGACCAGATAGAAGGATCAGGGGATCAGGAAACAAGGGTAATAGATCTTACTGGGAAAATGGTGCTTCCGGGATTAATCAACGCCCACTCCCACTCCTATGCGAATATGGTGAAGAGTATGGGGGAGGCCCTTCCCCTTGAACAGTGGATGTATTACGCGATGCTGGTCGGTAAAATGAGCTTAGATCAGCTCAGGGTTGCCGCCTCCCTGCAAGTGATTGAGAACCTCCGCAAGGGTAACACTGCCTTTGTCGATCACCTTGCCCGGGATTATGCCGGCCTGGATACGGCTATGGAAGTATATGCAAAAACAGGTGTGAGGGCGGCCCTGGCCCCTATGATTAGCGACCTTGGCTATACGGAAACCTTACCCTCGCCAAAGGGTGATGCAGAGAAAAATGTAACGGGTGCATCGGCAGAGAAACTGGAGGAGATTCTTGATGAGTGCGAAGCACTGATTAAGAAATGGCATGGTCATGAAGGGCGGCTCAGTGTCATGATCGGTCCCTCGGGTCCACAGCGCTGCAGTGACCAGTTATTGCAAAGAAGCTATGAATTGGCACTGAAGTACAATGTTGGTTATCACACCCACTTACTGGAAACCCACATCCAGGCCCAGACAGCTATCGCCTTCTGGGGGAAAACCATGGTAGAGCACCTGGCTGAATTGGAACTGTTGTCACCCCAAACCTCATTAGCCCATGGAGTCTGGCTGACGGATGAGGACATTGAAATTGTTGCCAAAACAGGCGCCTCGGTAGTTCATAATCCCATGAGCAACTTGGCCCTGGGTAGTGGTGTCGCTCCCCTGGGTAAGTATATTGCGGCAGGGGTCAACATAGCCCTGGGTTCAGACGGGTCTAACTGTGGCGGGACCCAGTCGATCATAAAATCAATGCAGCTGGCCGCAGTGCTGACCCGGTTGGCCAATCCCGATTACAGTACATGGCTGACGGCAGAAAAAGTCTTTAGGATGGGCACCCTGGGTGGAGCAAAAGTCCTTGGTATGGAGGATAAACTGGGCAGCATTAGTGTCGGTAAAATTGCGGATCTTGTAGCCATTGATCTGAACCAGACGATATACCAGCCACTCCATGACCCCATAGCCCAGCTGGTATATGGGGAAACAGGACAAGGGGTGGAGCTGGTCATGGTGGCCGGCCAGATCTTACTGGAAGACGGCCGTCTGACCACCATTGATGAGGAAGCAGTCTTGAAAGAGGCACGGGATATGGCAGCTTCCCTGGCAAAGACCCGTGATGAATGGCTGGCCGCCAACCAGGACAATTATCGTTATGTAGATGAGGTTTATAGAGGGCATTGGAAGCTGTAAAGGGATAAGGGTTACTATTCCCCTCACAGGCCAGGGAGTATTTGTGGGTACTCCCTGGCTTCTTTGGACCATGCTCTACGGCCAAACTTCGCTTCATTTTTTCCGTATCGGATTTGAAATAGGCAAACAAAGGGAATGGAGGGAAGGTAGTGGAAAAAATTACCTTTCGACTGAACCACAATGATGTAGAGGTCCAGGTGGAACGAAATTGGACATTATTATATGTTTTGCGCGAGATTCTTAACCTGACCAGTGTTAAACCTGGCTGTCACACCGGGGATTGTGGTGCATGCAAAGTAATTATTGAAGGAGAAGCCGTCAATTCTTGTTTGGTACGTGCTGTCAATGTGCAGGGCAAGTCTATCGAAACGGTAGAAGGTTTGTCCCTGAACGGGAAATTACATCCTCTACAACAAGCTTTTATAGATTGTGGTGCTGTTCAATGCGGCTATTGTACACCTGGTATGTTAATGAGCGCCAAAGCCCTGTTGGATAAAAACCCTTCGCCTACAGAGGAGGAAATCAAAGAGGCCATTGGCAACAATTACTGCCGCTGTACCGGCTATTACAAAATTGTCGAGGCCATCCGGCAGGCTGCCGAGATGATGCGGGAGGTGAAGGGAGAATGAAAGATTATGCAGTGATCGGAAAAAGGGTACCTATTCATGATGCCGCCCTCAAGGTAACAGGCCAGTATAAATTTACCGATGATCTTAAGTTGCCGGGAATGCTCTATGCCCAGGTGCTATTCAGTCCGGTACCCCACGCCAGAATTAAATCTATCGATACCTCTGCGGCCGAGGCCCTGCCCGGCGTAAGGGCGGTAGCAACATACAAAAACTCCCCTCGTGTTAAATACAACAGTACAACACGCCTTTATACCCAGAAGTGGATCGAAAACGAGTGTATATTTGACGATACAGTTCGCTTTGTCGGGGATCGGGTGGCTGCAGTGGCTGCCGATACCCTGGAGATAGCGAAAAAGGCTGTGCGCCTGATAAAGGTTGAGTATGAAGAATTGCCCTATTATACAGACCCATTAGAAGCCATGGCCGAAGACGCCTATCCCATCCATGGCGATAGCAATATAGCGGGTAAAATTTATCAAAATGCCGGGGATGTGGAGAAGGGCTTTGCCGAGGCCGATTATATATTTGAGGACACTTATACCACTCCTGCCGTCCACCATGGTGCGATAGAAACCCATTCTGCCATCGCTCATTTTGACGCCAGGGGAAAGCTAACGGTGATTTCCGCAAATCAAAACACCTTTGGCACGAGGGTAGTTCTTTCCCGGATCTTTGGCTTACCCTTGAGCCGGATCAGGGTTATTAATCCTGGGATGGGTGGTGCCTTTGGCGGTAAATTGGAAGTAACAATTGAACCCATTGTGGCCCAACTTGCCCGGATGACGGGACGTCCAGTTAAACTTACTTATAACAGAAGAGAAACAATGATATCCACCCGCACCCGCCATGCGGCTATAATTACCCTTAAAACCGGTGTAAAAAAGGATGGTACAATCGTTGCCCAAGATTTCAAGGTAATAACCAATACCGGAGCCTATGCCGGCAGTGCCATGAACGTAGTTGGGGCCATGAGCGGTAAGGTTTACAAGGTGTATAAAATCCCCAATTTGCGTTTTACCGGCTACCCGGTGTATACCAATACACCCTGTGCCGGTGCCATGAGGGGTTACGGATCGCCCCAGGCCTTTTTTGCCCAACAATGCCAGCTGCAGAAAATCGCCAAAGCCCTCAATATGGATTTTGCTGAACTGCAATTAAAAAATATGGTGGATCCCGATGGGGTTGATCAAAGAACCGGCAAACCTATAGGCAATCCTCGCCCCAAGGACTGCCTCAGGCGCGCCCTGGAATTGCAAAAGAATTGGGAGCCCTTATCCGATGAAGGCGGTAAATACTCCATTGGTGTAGGTATGGCCCTGGGCTGCCACGGCAGCAGCACCTTCGACGCCCACCTGGATCAAGCTTGTATTATGATTAAAATGAATGAGGATTCTTCCTGTATTATGTTTACGGGCACCCATGAAATGGGACAGGCTGCCATTACGGCCCAACTGCAGGTCGTTTCGGAAGTCCTTAAACTGCCTTTGGATATGATAGATGTGGTCTGCGGTGATACTGATCTCTGCGGCTGGAATGTGGGCGATTTCTCAAGCCGGGGCATTTATGTGACCCTTTATGCAGTAGAGAAAGCCGCCGAAGCCGCCAAAGCTGCCCTTTTAAGGGTGGCAGCCATCATGCTGGAAGAGGATGTGAGCAGCTTAGAGTTAAGTGAAAGCCATGTCTATTCTAAAGTCAATGGGAAAAAAGTTGAGAGGTACCGGGTTATGGATTATGCCCAGCAGGTCTTAAATGAGGATATTATCTGTACAGCAAATCACCATGCGACCATGGCTCCCGGTTCTTACGGGGTGCATATAGCCCGGGTGCGGATTGAAAACAGTACCGGTAAGGTCGAAGTAACCGATTATATTGCTGTCCAAGATGTGGGTAAGGTTATTAACAGATTGGGCGCTGAAGGGCAGATTGAGGGCTCAGTGCATATGGGCATTGGTTATGCCCTATGCGAGAAACTGGAATTTGATGCCATGGGAAAGGCCAAGAACAGCAGCTTCCGGAAGTACAAAATGCTGCAGGCCGCGGAAATGCCAAGGCTGCAGATAGATTTTATCGAGGAGTATGAGCCGACAGGCCCCTTTGGTGCCAAGAGTATAGCCGAATGTGCTGTTGTAGCCGTTGCGCCAGCTGTGATTAATGCCATTTGTAATGCCCTTGATATGGAAATAAAAGACCTTCCTTATGAGTATAACAGGAAGTAATCAAGAATACTGCTTCACCATTTCCGACAGGGCAGGGACCATTGCCGGCGGGGTATTGGAAGCCCTTTTCCATGCGGGGATAATTTAAATGGCTTCTAATTTACCGCCGGCTTAACATTTATTATAATGAAGGGAAAGCTTTAGTCCTCTAGCAAAAATACATACCAAGGACGGCGCTTTCCAGGTCTTTGCAAGGAGTAGATTTTATGAAATTGGCAAGTAAACTGTGGCTGGAGAAGGATGGAGAAAAGGTCTTCGGTGACGGCCCCCTGGATATCCTGCAGCGGGTGGAACGTTTGGGGTCTCTGCGCCAGGCAGCGGCGGAAATACATATGTCCTACAGCCAGGCCTGGGATCTAATCCGGGGTCTGGAGAAGAAGCTGGGTTTTCCTCTGCTGGAGAGCCAGGCCGGAGGAAAGGCCGGCGGCGGCTCTACCCTCACCCCCGCTGCCCGGGAGCTGGTTAGGCGCTATGCCCTTCTTCGGCGGGAGGCAGACCTGGAGCTGGAAGGGCTCTTTTCCCGCTACTTCAGCGATTTTCCCCAGTAGCAGCGAACCCGACCCAGACCGGAAGGGCAGACCGGGTTAAGGGCTGGGAAGGACGAAGGGCCTCCCCCCAGCCGTGGAAACCTCAATCCCAATGCCATAGAGTTCGCTCAGATTCTCAGCCGACAGCACTTCTCTTGGCGGCCCTGCCGCCAGGACCTGCCCCCCTTTCAACAGGATAGCCTGATCCGCATACTGGAGGGCCAGGTTGGGGTCATGGAGGGCGGCCAGGACGCCGGTCCCCTGCCGGGTCATGGCTTTGATCACCGACATGACCTGCTGCTGGTTGCGGTAGTCCAGGTGAGAGGTGGGCTCATCCAGGAGGAGGAAGGCGGCCTCCTGGGCCAGGGCCCGGGCGATGAAGACGAGCTGCTTTTCTCCCCCGCTCAGATGCAGGTAATTCCGCTCAGCAAAGGTCTCCAATCCCACCCGGGTCAGGGCCCTTTCCACGGCCAGGAGGTCCTCCTCCCTACACTTCCCGTTCAAGTGGGGATTCCTTCCCATCATGACCATTTCCCGCACAGTATAAGGAAAGACGCCCCGGTGCTCCTGGGGTACCAGGGCCAGGTGGCGGGCCAATTCCCGGCAGGAGAGCCGGGATATATTGTGCCCATTGATAAGGATCTGCCCGACCCTGGGCTTAATAAAGCCCAGTAAGGCCCGGAGCAGGGTGGTTTTCCCGGCCCCGTTGGGCCCCAGTATGGCATAGAACCGGCCCCGGTGTAAAGTGAGGCTGACACCCTGCAGGATGGCTTTTCTCCCCAGCATTATGGTCAAGGCTTCAGCTGCCAAAACCATCGCTTTCACCTCCCTTGGTCAAGGGACCCTGGATTAAAAGATAGGCAAAGGTGGGGGCGCCAAATAAGGCCGTGAGGATACCCACCGGGATCTCGGCCGGGGTCAGGGTCCGGGCCAGGTTATCGACCAAAAGGAGGAAGCCGCCGCCCATGACGATGGACATGGCCAGCGACCGTTGGTGATTGGCCCCGACCAGGAGCCGGGCCATATGGGGGACAACCAGGCCCACCCAGGGTATAACTCCCCCCACACTGACACAGGCGGCAACCAGGAGGGTTCCCAGGCCGATTAAAACTGTGCGCAGCACCTTCACATTGATCCCCAGGGAAAGGGCCTCTTCATCACCCAGGGACAGGATGTTGACCTTCCAACCCAGGGCCAAAAGGGCAGCAAGGCCCGGTAAGACAATAAAGAGCAGGCCCAGGACCTGGGGCCAGGTGGCCCGGTGCAGTCCCCCCATCAGCCAAAAAACGATAGCCGGGAGCTGCTCCATAGGGTCTGCCAGGTATTTGAGGAGGGAGAGGGCGGCAGAAAAGAAGGCGGAAACAATGATCCCCGAAAGGAGCAGGGAAACCACCTGGTTCCCCCGGACGTTGCCTGCCAGCAGATGAACCATGAACACCGAGAGCAGGCCAAAGAGGAAGGCCAATCCCCACACCGGCAGGGAAAGGTAGGGGGAGAGGACAATGGCCAGGGCTGCCCCGAAGGAACTCCCTGATGCTACCCCCAGGACGTCGGGGGAGGCCAGGGGATTGCGAAAGATCCCCTGAAAGAGGCAGCCCACACCCGCCAATGCCCCTCCCGCCACCACCGCCACTATAATCCGGGGCAGCCGCACCCCGAAGAGGATCCGGAGGCCGGCCCCGTCCTCCAGATTTCCCCGCAGGAGGTCGGCCAGGGACAGGGGGTATCGGCCCACCCCCAGGGAGAGAAAGGCAAGGAGGATGGTGGCGGCTGCGACCCCGGTCAGAAGGAGCCTGTAGCCGGTCTCCTTACCTGGGTGCCAGGGCTTATGAATTTCCATCCAGCTGTCCTCCCAGTTCGGTAAAGGTGCGGCCGTAGAATTTTTCATGGAAAAAATCGGCTTCCTGCTCCATATCCAGGTCGGCAAAGGAAGCGGGGTAGAGTTTTTGGGCCAGCCAGAGTACCCCCAGGATAGACCTGGGCTCGGGGTAATCCCAGGGACCCAGGTTGGAGGGGAAACGGTAGACCCGCTTCTCCTGCACGGCCTTAGTGGCAGCCAGATTGGGATCAGCCATAATCTCTTCCGGATCTCCTGGTTCCGAATACTGGAGGGTGACGATTATATCGGGATTCCAGGCGATTACCTGCTCCAGGGAAACATTGTTCCAACCTCCGGACAGTTCCTCAGCCACATCCTTCCCGCCGGCTTCTTCAATTAGATAGTGCTGGTAAAGGTCGCCGGAACAAGTGGATAAAACCCCGTCGGGACCGGCCAGGAAGACCCGGGGTCTCTCCTGTACCGGGATCCCTCCCACCCTCTCCTGGATGTAGGCCCGCTTTTCTTCGTAGTAGGCAATCAGGTCCGCCGCCTGTTCCTCCTCTCCCAGCACATCCCCCAACAATAGTATGGATTCCTGGAGCAGCTCCGGGCTCTCCGGTTTAATTATGACGGAAGGTATCCCCTGGGCCGCCAGCTGCTCGGCCAGGGTTGGGGAATCGTGGCCGGGGAAGAGTATGACCACATCGGGAGCGGCGGCAGCAATTTCTTCCATGTTGAGACCCTTTTTGCTCCCCACTCCCGGCAGCTGGGCGATGGCCGGGTGCAGGAGGCGGAAAAACTCAAGGCCGGGAGAGGCCACATCAACCCCCACTAGTTTCTCGTTGGCCCCCAGGGCAAAGACCAAGTAGGTGGCCGGTTGATAGGCAGCAATCACCCGTTCCACCCTTTGGGGCAGCTCCACCGTGCGTCCCGCTTGATCGACAACTACCCTGGTGTTACCTTCAGCCCCCGGGCTCTCCCCGGGGCTGCAGGCGAAGAGGGCAAGGCTGACCATAATAAAGATTAGAACCAGGGGAATTCGATTAACAATCCTTTTCAACAATGATCGCTCCCTTCAATGAAATGTTTCGTTATATGTAAACTCGTATAACGAAGAGAAAAAATAAGGCACCCGCCACCAGCTATCCAATTGGTAATCCCCTAACCACTTTCCTTTAAGCATTACATTTAATTATACACATTTATTATTAAAAACCCTGCAGTTAGCCTCTTATAATTTTACCCATTAGCATTACTCTGGCTATTTTTGTAAGTATTTTGCTGTTTATGGAGCAATCCAGTTACATCTTCTTCCCAGTGTTTCTGGTTTACAACAAAAATTATATAACATAAAGTCTAATATTTATCTGTTTTTATATACAGTACAGGCCACTGATTGTATCTGTTGTTGATAGTCAATAGAATTGATCCACCATGTGCAAATAAAATTGACCCACCTAAGAGCAACAGTTACGAGCTTGTAGTGATGCAAAAAGGGATAAAAC
>FZPS01000151.1_pt216 | contig 18135 bp, 11 predicted proteins | sample 1817821 | NCBI WGS metagenome assembly FZPS01 (sample SAMEA104158645, study PRJEB21678) | metagenome | place: Germany | collected 2015-04-21
TTGAAGACCTACACGAACAGTCCTCCCCTCCCCCTCAAAGGGAGGCAGATCCACGAAAAGCTGCCGGATACGGTCAGAAACCCAGTAGGCGAACGGCGACCCAGGAACCATGGAGAACTTCTCCGGATCCACAGAGAAGACTTCAGAAGATCCCTCCCCACTCCGAAGAGCATCTATAGAGGCCGCAAGCACTGCTCCCTTATCTCCATCGGCGAGCAACCGGATGAAAGTGCAACCTCCCCTCATCACAACGCCTCCAGACAATACGCTGCCGTCTCCACCATCGCAGTATCGAGCACCCCGTAGCCGAGATCAGCGACCACGACCGGCCGGCACTCCCCCAGCAGAATCTCTTCCCGCCACTTCTGGAACGACGAAAGGAAAAACCCGGTCCGGGACGTGATCGCGCCGAGCCTGCCACGGGAGACGAGCTTTCCGATCCAGCGCTCAACGAATGCAGCGTAGACATCGCTCTTTGTCCGGGGATAGGTGCTGTCGATATACTTCTTTGAAGGCTTGCTCGCCGCCCCGAACGGTGGATTCATGAGGACGACATCATATTCCTTCTGGCAGAGCTCGATGAACGCAAAACCCTGTTCCGCATCCTCAGCGAAGAGCTTGCGCCGATAGCCCGCACCATTGGCGACCCGCCGGGCGTAGGCGTGGAGGGCCTCAAGAACCTTCTGCTCGGCCAGATTCCAGAACGACTCATCGCTGATACCCTCAAACGAGTAGAGTTCGACCTGCCACTCCTGCTTCTTCTCGACCGGGAAGAGGGTGGTCTGCTCATCCTTCGGGCGGGTGAGCCACTGCTTCTTTGCATCGGCAACAGCATCCCTGATATCCTCCTCGATCTTGAGGAGCGATCCTGCCTCGCCGGCGCACTTCATCTTCTCAAACGTCTCCCTGACGAGATCGCCGAGGAGCGGAGGGTAAAGGCTCTGAACGAACTCCTCAAGCATCTTCTCACTACCGGGCATCGGCTCGGCGCAGACGATGTTGGCCTTCGTGATTCTGGGGTGGCGTTCCTGATCGAGATTGATGTCCTGAAACGAACGCTGGGCCCGGAGCCAGAGGGCCAGGGAAGCGATCTGGGTGGCCCGGAGATCGATATCGATCCCGTGCAGGTTGTGGCGCAGGATCAGGCCGGGAATCTCCGCAAAGAAGGCATCGCGGTCGGGATAGTCCTGCCTGAGTGTGTTCCTTGAGCCAGACCACGCCGGCGCCTCTTCATCCTCCCATGCCTCGCGGTAGATGGTCTCCAGCAGGTCAAAGCAGTAGAGCAGGAAATGGCCGGACCCACAGGCGGGATCGAGTATCCGGAGATCTCGCGGATCCTTCTTCGCACGGAAAGGAACCAGTTGCGGTGATCTGAGCAGGGTCTCCTGGGGTGCATCGGGATCCATTCCCGCCCGGATACGGCGTTCGACCTCCGCCGCAAGAGCTGAGGTTGCCGGGCCGTGAGCATCCCAGGAGTCGTTGAAACGGTTGGCAATCCCCATCGCATGCAGGCAATCGAGAATGTCCTGTGTTTTCCAGGACACAAGATCAACCTCCTCGCCTGCATCAAGAGCACCCACCGCATCCTCCCAGACCTGGATCGGGGCATCAGCCGATACTGACTCAGTCCGGCTAACAGACCATGCAAGTTCCCACGCTGAGGGAAACTCTGTCGCATTGCCGTTCACAAACGCCTGCAGCATCTCCGATGTCGCCCCGCTCCCCGTATCGCTCAGGAAGACCTCATCTGGATAGTGGACGAGAAAATCGCACTTCCCGGCGAGGACCGTCTCGCCCCGGCGCATCTCGTACCAGGTCCGGCCAAGGGTGTTATCGGTCAGGAACTGCACCACATACCGGGGGGTGAAGAACTGGTTGAGGAAAGCGAGTTCGTAGGAGTTCCTCGGTGCCGGGCTCGCCTTACGAGCCTTATCGCGGAGCTCCTTTGGCGTGAAGTACTGGTAGATCCATCCGATCGTCTCATCGCTCTCCCAGATCTCAGCAAGAGATTCAGCGTTCAACTCCTCTATCACCGCGTTGATGGTCCGCTGCGGCGGGAAAAGGCGATTTGCTGAATCAGTGGGAGAGAATAGAACCCCGATCTCTTCGTTCAGGGTTGCCCCGAGCCACCCAAGATATCGACGGTAGGCCCCCTCCTGATCCCCTGACGAATACAACAGGTCGGCCTCTGGATGGTCTGCACAGTAGCGGAGGAACCCGTTTGATCGGGTACCTCTGCTCACCGATTCCCGGATATATCCCTGCCTTTCAAGGATCTTATAGGCACATAGGCGGTTAAGGTGGGTGAAGGCCACCTCCCGGGTGAGCTGCTCGACAGCATCTCTCCTTTGATAACCTCCCGCCTCGATATGCTCGATATGAGCGATGAGATCGCTACGAAACTCTACCTCCTCAGAAGAGAGGTTCGTCATTCGTTCTCGGGGCGTTATCTTTCCTTTCGCATCAATCCCAAACTTCCCTTCCAGAAGCTCAGATATCGCAGTCTCCAGAATCTTCCGGCAACCGGTCACCGTGCTTCTGAGCGTATTTCGTGTATCTGCATCCATCCATTCTCACTCCGGGATAACGACGATCCCCTCGTCGATCCGTTTGAGCAGATCCTCTCTGAGTACCTCAACGGCAAGCTCGACCGACTCCTTGCTATCAAGCCGGGAGGGGAATGATGCTGAGAGCCGCACACGCTGAGTCCTGACCTCAGGATCTTTCACAAGAAGTTCCTGTACTCTGGCAAGCGCCTCCTGCGCTCTCCCCGATGCTGCTGCAATATCGGATTGCATCTGTTCCAAACCAGCACGGCAGGTAGCACACCTCCACACATCCTCACTGAACCTGAAATCCGTACAACCCACACTCTTGAGTTTCGAGAGCACGGCCTCCTGATCTCCCTCTCCGATCTCAGCAAAATCAGGATCGTCCGTCACTTCCTCGATCGACTGCCGGTAGCGCTTCTCACGCTTCTGGTGGATAGCCTCATATTCATCCCGGAAAGCTGCGACGATCTCATCTGAGAGGGAAGTAATCGTATCAGTCTGATTATAGAACGTGGGCGAGGAGAGAGCTGTAGCGAGTGCTTCACTCACATCAGGGGTGTCAACCTGAGGAGCCACGTCGTGGAGAACCTTACGCGCCCGTGACACGACATCAAAGCATTCTGGTGTGAGATTCCGCTTGAGTGCAAGGTATGTCTGGTGTGCATCAAGGAGATCAGTTCCGTAACTATCGATGAGTGTAAAGGTATCGTTGGGATCGGAGGATTTGATAGATGAAATCTGGCTAAAGTAGTTGTCGATAACATCGCCAACAGGGAGGTTATGTGAGTGAATACGTGTTCGTAGTTCGAGTACATCGTCGTAGTACTTCTCTGCGAGGTCTTTGAATGCGGTGACGATCCTGGCTTCCTCGATATCAATCTCCGTCCCCTCAATCTCCCGGTGGAGATCAGAAGCTCGTACGAGAGCTTTGAGGAGTGGTTTGCCGACACGCTCAATAAATCCTGCATTCCTGAACTTGATATTGTTAGTAAACGGCACCCAGGCCTGGGGATCAACATAGTTCCGGTAGAGTTTCCCTTCATGGAGAACCTCAATCTCCCCCGCACGGAATAAGGCTGCAAGCACAACCTTCAGTACATCGATATCCCATCCATATCCAAATCCGGAAAAACGGTCCTCTAGCTTCCTTCCCGTCTCTCGCTCTCCACCGTATTCTTTTACTTTGTGAATTGGCCCGAAAACCTCAAGAGCGATAGGCGCGCTGGGATTGAGAACATGGTTCTGTCCCTCCCGAATCACCAGAGCAAGCGAATCTTCTCCCTCATAAAACACCGGAGGTAATCCATTGAGATTCTCCGCTCTGAGAACCTTTGCGGCTTCATCGCCCTTGAGCTTTACCGCTCCAAGCTCAAATTTCGGAAAGAGTTCCGGCACGGCATACTCAAAAAATCCCCTGAAGACTGCGTTCAGCGTGGTTCCAAACGAGGAGCTATCTTTCTTTCTCCCGCCAAATATCCCGGTTCCCTGGACCAGTGCTTCAGAGATCTTATCGCTGAGTCGGGACTTGATCCTGCTCCGGACCAGTTTCTCGCTCTCGAGACACTCCCGCTCGATAGTAGTGATCTTGTTCTGGGCTGCCTGTCGCCCGTAGTCTTCGACCATCCGGTTGGATGCATAATACTCCGCTACGAGATCATCGATCTCAGGGGTGAGTGCCATCACCCAGAACAGTGTCTCCTTCTGAGCTCTGCTCTCATCCACATTGACCTCGATCTTTTTTGAGAGGGCAGACGGCGACTCAGCCACTATGATAGATACAGGGATCATCCCTGCATCTCCTACTTTCGCGCCATCTACGGAATATCCAACCTTGAAGTTCTTCTTCTTTAATTGGTAGTTCTTCAGTTTAGCATCGGCGACGATATCCACGATAGTGTTTCGGAGGATAGCAATTCGATCGGCAGGCTTTGGGTTAAGATGACTCCGTCGCTCCACGCCCCAATCTTTCTCTTCTGCGGACTGGAGCTTCCACCCCTCTTCAGTACTTTTTATGAAATCAGCATAATTCAACCGCTCTAGTGCTCCCTCCACTTCGGAGAGAGGAGCAGTTCCATCAGCCGATTTCAGCATCACGGCAGCTATATTCTGGGTTGTTCTTGGAACTTCACGCACGAACTCAAGAAGAGTGATCGTCTTTGCCACCCTGAGTGCCCAGCCGCCATCGTCAGAAAATTTCTCGGCAATTTGCGCGATATCAGATCGTCGTTCCTGGAGACTCCCCTCGACAAGCTCGTAGATGTCATCCATGGTAACGAGTGTCCCAACCGGTTTGGTGGCAAAGTTTGTTCGTTCAGATACAAGCATCTCATATGCCTGCTTGATGATCGTCCGATTACTGCCCCCAATGTGGCGTGTGGCCCCGGGCTGGCGACGGATGCCATCCATGATCTTGATAGAGAGGTTAATGAAGTGCGGGAGGTAGGGGTAAAACTGGACAAAATCCTCCTCATTGATGTCGCTACGGATCTGACTGCGCTCAAGATGACACTGTTCAAGCAGCCTTCCGTGGTTGTCACGGTAGAACTTTTCAAGGACTGGTTTTGCCTCATCCTTCTTCGAGAGGACTCTCCGGGTTGCAACCTCGCGAATATCCTCCGGAGATAGGTCTACCGACAAAAATCGGTCAAGGAGTCGCGGGAACTTGATGTTCTTCTCATCAATCGTGTTGATGACATCTTGTAGCTGCTCCTGAGATGTCACTATCACCCAGACGGGTGCGGTGATCTCTCCTTTGTTGAGCCGGTTCTTGCTCTCTTTTCCGAGTCCTTCAATGACAACTCGGAGATCCTCCAGTTTCGCATCGCTCCTGCCCACATATTGGCCCACCTCATCGACGATGAAGATGAGAGTTTTTCCTTCGAGGCGGCGTTTGCTCAGCTCGAAAACTCGTGTTACAAAATCTTCCACCGAGAAATCGGTGGATTTTCCACGCATGGAGTTACGCCATGTTGTCACATCTGGATACGTTGTCGGGTCGAGCTGGTGCATCACCGCACTCGCCCGGCCCATCTTCTCGGCACCGCTCCGTGCCTCCTCCCAGGGCACATCCTGGTAGAGTTGATCATATGCATCGAGGAAGTCGCCATATCTTCCCGATCTTTCGAGCCAGATCTCAAGCTCTGCGACATCGAAATCTTTTGCGTATCCCAAATTTTCGAGAAGAGATCGGTACATTACCTCGGAGATAAGCTCTTTACCGCCTTTCCGCACGTAGCTCGTGTTCGCAATATCGAACATGATGACTTTCGCCGGAATCCTGGCGTTGATGCTATCGATTAGGTTGCTGATCCTCTGGTCATTGAATTTTTCCTTGAACAGGTTAGAGGCCTGTGAGCCACAAATATCGGGGTTTGAAAGGATCAGCCCCAGGTTCTTGGCAAATGATGATTTTCCAGATCCAAAGAAGCCAGAGACCCACAAACCCATCTTCTCAATCCTCTTGTGGGTCTGCGGACTCTTTGCGATGGCACCAAGTGCATCTGCGTAGCGATCTTTAAGGTTATCAGTCGCTACATATTCTGCAATCTCTTCGTAGATTGTTTCCTCATCATCCTGGTAGACCTTGATGATCTCCTCGATCTGTCGAGAAAGGTCTCGCTCAATTAAGTCTTGAATCTGTTTCATGTTCTCCTCCAGGGTTATTACAAGATTTCAACGCGATAATTGCCCATAGGATCCCTATCCCGCATATCCATGAAGCGGAGCCCTGTTATCCCATCCAGTGTTCCAGGATAGAACAGAATCGTTGGCACCATTGTTCTGCCCTCAAGTTTATCCAGGAGCACATGCATCTGGTAGAGATCCGGCGCCATTGCTGCAACATGGATGAGAAAGACGATATGGGTCTCAGGGCCGAGGCCTTCGAGACGCTCAGCGATCTTTTCGATGAGTGGGCAACAATCGCCATCTGAGAAGTAGGTAATGATCTGATCTTGCGCATCCAGGAAGCCAGAATCTTTTTCCAGCGCTACAATCGCGCTATAACCTTCGATCTGGCTTTGTTGTTCGATCGCCTCAAGTGATTCCCACAGGAGATCTTCCATTGAAAGATGGACAACGTGTTTTCCTTCATTCTCTAACTGGATTGTAATATTTTTCACCAGTCGCCGCAATTCCCACTCATTCTGTGGGTCATAGTGAAAAATCAAGAATGGTAACGTCCTGATAGGATTCAGTTTCAGAGGTTGTTTTTTTAATCTTCGTTCGAGATCGACGAATCTACTTTCGAGTGAGGACATCTGCATACTCCATAAGTGATGTGGTGGGGAAATCGATCCGGATGACCGATCCTGCTCCATGGTAGTTTAACAGGCCTTCCTGGTGGCATTCGAGGAAAAATCGTTCTACTGAGCGAGAATTTAGGAAAAATAAGGCCCAATCAGGATGATCTACCAGTTTGATTCCGGGATTTCCTTTATTATATATATACAGCGCAATAAACGCAAACGCTTGATGTGGGAGGTAAAATGGCGCAATTCTTTTCTTCGCGCCCCCTTCCAGAATACCAAAATCCCGCAGTGTGGTCAGGAGGTGGCGCGCTACTTTAACTATGGTGTTTTCCGACCAGCGCGTTGTTGTTTTTCCTTCCTCGACAAACTTGCGGATCTCTTGCTGCATCTCATCGGCGCCGATATCTCTCTGACCCCGCATTGCGTAATTTTCCAGGATCCCGATGCTATCGTAGAGCAGTTTATCCGCTCCTGCTGAAAAATAGAATAAAATCGGATGCAGTACCTCGCTTGTGACGTTGTTCTTTACAAGATGTACCAGTGCAGACGCCACTTCAGGGTCAAAAAAATACCTCTGGCGGAATATAGTAAGTTCGTCGTCGATTCGTGATCGTGAAGATTTTCCAAATATGTTCTGCTCCCGGACCCTGGAGAAGTTCTCCTCCACTGATGCAGTCTCATCCCAAAAATCAAAAAGCGTCTTTGTGTCGTCCAACAATGCGGTCGCTTTTATAATTTTTGAGGAATATCGGGTGAGTTTATTTGATGGAATATATCCTTTCCTCTTCACGTTCCTCATCAAGAGGAGTCTTCTCAAGAGAAGGTAATAATGATTGCTCTTTGTTTCCATCAAATGCGTTGTAGAACTCCTATGGTAATAATTTCCTGAGAAAATGGTTGGAATGACCTGAGATCTTCCTGCTAAACGCCAGCCGTTTTCGCTCATGGAAGGGTGCAACTGTGCTAAGCCAGAGAACAATTCGTTCGTCCAGATCATCAAAAGACTTCCACTCTGCTAAAGGAGATAGAGGTTCTGCCAGCATTATCCTCGCCCTTGGATTGTTGCAATCCCGGGGCGGCGTTGACAAACACCCTCTCCGGGGCCGTTCAGGTTGACATAGTCGGACCTGATATCCCGGGAGTGCCTTCACCGATGGGGCCATGCTTGAATCTCCCCAGACAGTGATGCGACAGACCCAGGGCGAAATCTGCTCTGCCCCTCCCAGACTCCACCCTGACAACACAAAACCATACGGTTACAACCAGGGTTGTAAACACTTCCATCCCTCAGAAATCCCCACATCATCAGCAAATTCCAGATCAAAGCCCGTATCACCACATTCAAGTTTCACGTTTACAACCTGCCCGAGAATGGAGGAGGGACTCCATGAACATCTGATCCCACCCGCCGGCCACCTGAGGAGGCTTGGGTGGGAGTTAAGAGTCTTGAAGTGGAGATCTTCAGTATGGCAAGGGAGATGGTGGATTGAGTATCCGTCCCTATGAACCGGAGATCCTGCCATTGGATGGGATTGATTGGGTATCGCATATTCCCTCTATAGGTAAGGCGAACAGAAAGATCGCACGATACGATGGCATTCTGCGTAGCATTGTCAATCCCCAGGTGCTTCTCGCGCCAATTATGACACAAGAGGCTGTGGTTTCATCTCGCATTGAAGGGACACAGGCATCCCTTGAGGACGTGCTCCAATACGAAGCCGATCCAAAGGAAGAGATCTCACAGACGAAGAGAGATGATATCCAGGAGATCCTGAATTATCGCAGGGCAATGATGACTGCATTGGAGCTTATGAGAGAGCGACCTCTCTGTATCAACACTATCCGTGAACTTCACCGGATTTTGCTCTCCAATGTACGGGGCCAGAATAAAGAGCCCGGAGAGATCAGGAGGATCCAGAATTATATCGCGCCGGATGGAATGGGGATAGAGAAAGCAACGTTTGTGCCACCGACACCACCGATGGTATGGGATGCTCTCACCAACTGGGAGAACTACTTGCACCGCGACGAAAAGGATGCTCTGGTGCAGGTGGCCATTCTCAAGGCCCAGTTTGAGCTGATACACCCTTTCCGGGACGGTAACGGCCGGATTGGGAGAATGCTGGTTCCCCTGACGCTGTACGCCAGGGGAGTGATCTCAATGCCGGCGTTCTATATCAGTGCGTATCTTGAGAGAAATCGAGAGATATACTATGCACGATTAAGAGCCATATCAGAGGATGGCGATTGGAACGGCTGGATTGCGTTCTTTTTACGGGCTATATGCGAGCAGGCAGATGAGAATGAGAAGAGAGCGCTAGATATCATCTCTCTCTACAATGAGATGAAACAGATCGTCCCCGAGATCACCCGTTCGCAATATTCCATCCAGGCGATCGATGCGATCTTCTCCCATACGATCTTCAGTACCCCGCTTTTCATCCGTGACTCAGGCATCCCGAGGGAGAGCGGGGCAAAAATCCTCAGAGATCTGGAGGAGAATAATGTTATTCAGTTACTGCAGCGAGGTAGGGGGAGTAAACCAAATATCTACGTCTTCTCGCGCCTGATCGCCATCACCGAAGGGGATCGATTGTGAGTATTCTGATACCAGCAGATCATTTTGTTGGTATCAAAACCCCGATCCAATACCAACAAATCATTTTGTTGGTATCAAAACCTCGATCCAATACCAACAAATCATTTTGTTGGTATCAGGATACCTACAAACCAGAGGGTGGGGCAGTCGCTTTGTCGGTCCACAGCAGAACCTGTGGGCCACAAAACACGCCATATCCCCCCATAAAACGCCCCGGGTGGCGTTGATGATTCGGAATCGGAACCGCGACCCGTACGGCTGAGGCCTCCTTGCCCAATTAAGATGATCGATCTGCCGGCAACGCCGGCGTGGGAATGAGGTGCCGGCGATGGATATCAGGTGCAAGGATAGGGGATAGCCCCTTTGCCCCTCGGAGGGGTAGTTCGCTGAAGGGCACCGAGTCACCCCGATCGGGATGCTACGAAGGCCCCGGTGCTCAGCGGACTGCGGTAGCGGGCCGGCCGCGAAGAAAGGGGCCTTTCTAACGCTGAAGTCAGGCGGATCCACGTATCTGGATAGGTATCAGGTTGGCCGGCTGATGTGGAGCAGCTGAGAGTATCTGGCTCTTCAGAGCGGCACCGCCTCCGCAAGGTAAAGTCTATCCACGGTCCAACCCTGATTGAAGATTTGAAGATAACTTTTTCCTTAATTTATCCATGAATTTCGCCTTATCAGGGACACCAAAATTATACCGGAAAGCGTCGAATAAGTTATCAAGCGTGCTTGATTTATAGTATTTTAAGGCCAACTCATATGTCCCATCAGTAGGATTTAGATCGTAGATAGCGAATTTAGTAGTGTCATCATCAGAGTAATCGAGGGAACTAATATTGTACCTCCGGATGAATCCGTTGTATAATGGCTCCTGCATCACCCAGAAAATGCTTTGGTTCCAGGCTTCAATGGCCTTGCCTTTGTGAAGCATTTGGATAAGTGTTCTTTTCACCATATCATATTCATTTAACCCGAAACTATACGCATTTTCAACATTGGGTGGGCTGGCCATTGCATCCTTAAGTCCTCTCACCAGACCCCCTGTACCTGTGGTCTGGTAGCCTTGCACCTCGACGATAACAAAATCAATAATTTTAGTGCTCATTGGCTCATGTTTTACGATAACGTGGTCAAATGAGCCGAATCCCTCTAACCGTATTTCGTGTAGTACGGCTTGGTTATCAGTAGATCTAAAGTACTTGTTTGCAATATCCTCAAAAATGACATTATCCTGTAAGAATCTATTTGGACAAAGAGCAAGGATGTCGTTTTGATAGTTAATAGAGCAAACACCCATCGGGTAGTCTACTTTCCGGGTCTGCTTATTGCACTTCACACCGGTAAACGGGCAGAAATAGTTAGCCCGACAGTTAATCGCATCAGGTGTATTTGACGACCAGTGATGCCCGAAAACTTCAGCGGGCTGTCTCATCGCTGTTTTTTCCCCCCCGGAATTCTTTTTCTTTTTGTCCTTTTGTCATTTCTGTTTACTCCAATTATGTCATTGCAGAAGTTGATAATCTCATCTTCGTGAAACTCATTCTGTAGGAGCCATCCCACCAGCTTGCCGCACGACTGAATGAAATTATAACTATCCTTTGTATGGATTGGAGCAGGCTTTTTCCAACTCCCCTTATGCTTCTTTCCTGTTTTAGGTGCGCAAATTAGGATACAGTCATGTTTCAATGAGTTTAGTCCGGAGATATGTACAGATGTTGGATTTTCAGATTCAACCACATAAAATGTAACTAACTCGAAATGTGATCTGGTTAGTGATATTACTAGATCAGCCCATGCCTGGCTTTTCCAATGATGGAACGTAAAGATCAATCTGCCATTCTCTGGTTTCAAGCACGAATTGCATCTCTTCCAAATTCCGGATAATAAGTTCGCGTATTCACTATTATTGGTGGAATTTGATACCGCGGAGTTATCTGACGCATAGCTCCATTCAGCTTCGTGGGGGATCAGGTGTCTTAGCCACACTCTAAAGAACCGTGATAAATCGCTATACTGAACATTATCATAATAAGGAGGATCTGTCACTACGTAATCCACAAAAGCGTCTGGTATTGAAAGTTTCCTAGCATCAATCTGCTTTAAAAAGAACTTTCGATCTCCATATCTGAGATCCTCAATATCCAAAACCTGGGACCCTCTATCGACCTCTCCAAAGATCTTAATTTCTCGAATTTGATTGCCGTTAATTTTTCTCTCTATTGGCTCAAAAGACCATTGGAGCGGTTTAAAAAGTCTGTCATTATACAAACGCAGTAGTGTACCTGATGTCGGCGAAGAATATACAGGATTATTCTCTAAAGCAGTATAGGGGAAGGTATAGGCATGGTGCGAAAATACATGGCGAATAGCACCAGGTCGCCGGATACTGGCCCCCTTGTATCCACATAGTAGGCAATTAAAGTCTAGAGAGGTTGATACTAAAAGAGCCAGTGGAATTTTTTCATCAGATTTCAATTTATTGAAATATTCTATTGAGTATATTATGTAAAGAAGTTGCCTCGCGGAAAACGTTTCATCGTAGGTGGTTATATTTTTCTTCAACAAATCGTTGGATTTTGGCCCTGGATCTACTCTCAATAGATCATGGTTTAGATTTTGTTTCTCAGATAAAACTCTGTCGGCCTGTGCCAATATCGATAAGTCATTTTCGTCAACCCCCTTAATGAAGTCACCATGAAGAGGACACTTTCCGAATATGGCTAAAGGTTTATATCGCTCTTTGTATGGGATATCAAGATGTTCTTCCAGTGGTTTTCCGCAATCAGAGCACGTTTTAGTCGATTTTTCAACTAAGTGTATCTGTGTCTCCCCCGCACATCGATGTTGATCTTTGTTGCTGATTTCTCCACACTTCGGACAGATCGTGATATCACCATCGATGTTTTCGCGTAACACATAACTATCTATTACAACATATTCGCTGCACTCACAGTGCTTCCTTAGACCATACAATGTAAATTGAACATCACATGATCCATGGCAAATAGGACAGGTTGTTTTATAGAGCGATTCTAAATTACGCTTAAGATAGTTAAAAAAGTCTACATATTTGTTCTGTAACCTTTCAGAGTTAAATCGTGTAAGGGTTGCCTTGGCCTGAACTACGGGGATAGGGTCAATATCAGCACCAATAACATTCGCACCTAACCTTATTGCCTCATGTATTGTCGTCCCACCTCCCATCATGGGATCAAGGATTATCTTGCCTTCAAGCCCTCCGGCGGTGTAGTAGTCTTGGAGGCGGGGATTATCTACCAACTGCTTAAGTATATAGCGGAAGGTGACCCCCGATCTTCGTGCCCACCATTTATGGAGGTAGGTATTTGGTCTGTAAAGATGTTTATTGTATATTTCCTTCTCAATTAGCGCATTAGCATCTTTAACCGGGAAGTAGGTGTCTATGGATCGGTAAACTGTTGCAGGGATATCGCTTGTTATGCCGTAATTTGAAAGGACCTTCTGAATCAGCTTCTCGGTCATCTTATTGATATGAAATCTGTGGGGGATTCAATAAACCTATTCTTTTAGTGGTAGTCTGGGTTCCCAGAAGCCCATAATGAGGAGGGCTGATACTCGCATTCTTGCCTCTTTTGGAGAATACCTGCCCCTCGCTGACACTAATATCAAACAACGCCACATGAATAACTGTGAGTCCTTCCGGGTGAACACGAAAGCCCCCCGGATCCGGGGAGAGTAGCCAACGTTGCTGCAACGGCCATCCAGCCCCCCTCCCAGACCCCATCCCGACAACACAAAATCATACGGTTACAACCAGGGTTGTAAACGCTCTCACCCCTCCGAAATCCCCATACCATCACCAAATTCCAGTTCAAAGCCCGCATATCCACATTCAAATCTCACGTTTACAGCCTGCCCGAGAATGGAAAGTTGCCCTGCGAACACCCGACCACCTGCCAGCGGCAGGGAAGGTGGATCAGCTCTCGGTGAGCCTGGTGGATCAGATTTGAGTGAGCAAAAACAAAAGTGATCGCGGAGCCGGCCAGCCCTCTCGCGCTCCTGATACCCTTGCAGCGATGGGTGGGCTACAGCACAGTGATCCGCTCAGCGCGGGGCTCTCGCCCGGATGCCTCCAGGCGGATGGTGGCACCGGCCGGCGCAGGGGGCATGATCGCCCTCATCCGAAAGAGATAATGCCTTCCAGCCAGCAATACCACCATGGGGTAGCTTGGTGCACGCAATAATCCAGGAGAAAATTCCCGAGATCGCCTGTATTGCGGCACGCCGGCGTGTGAAGAGACTTGGGGTATTTGGCTCGGTAGTGAGTGGTCGGTTTGACTCGGAGAGGAGCGATATCGATTTTGTCGTCGAGTTCAAACCGATGGCTCCGGCAGACCATGCAGAGGCATACTTCGGCCTCATCGAAGACCTGACGGGGCTCTTTTGCCGCAAGATCGACCTCGTGGAGCGATCAGCGATCAGAAACCCGATATTTCTAGAGTCTCTAGAGGAAACCTGCAGGGATGTATATGCCGTCGCGTGAGGCCAGAAAATATCTCCATGACATTGCAGAGGCTATAGGGTATATCGCGGAGTTCACCGCTGGCAGAACATACGAGGAGTATCGGGCCAACCCTATGCTCTGCTACGCATTTACACCGCCAAAAGTACACAGGGTTCTGCCACCGGCGGCAAGGGAGGCGGATCAGCTCTCGGTGAGCCCAGAGGATCAACTTTGAGTGAGCAAAAACAGAAGTGATCGCGGAGCCGATCGCGGAGCTGGCCAGCCCTCTCGCGCTCCTGATACCTTTGCGGTGGTGGATGGGCTACAGCACAGCAAGTCCGCTCAGCGCAAGGCTCCCCCGCCCGGATGCCTCCAGGCGGATGGTGATGCCGGCTGGCGCAGGGGCATAATCACCCTCATCTCAACGTGAATTCAGCCTCCACCACCGACAATCCCTCAAGGGCACTACAACCCCAGATCCGAGAGCCCCGGATGGTCATCGGGGCGTCGCCCCAGCGGCCAGCGGTACTTCCGCTCGTCCTTGGTGATCGGCAGATCGTTGATGCTGGCGTGGCGGTAGCGCATCAAACCCTGCTGATCGAACTCCCAGTTCTCGTTTCCATAGGAGCGGAACCAGTTCTCTGAGTCATCGTGCCACTCGTATGCGAACCTGACCGCGATACGCGCATCGTGAAACGCCCAGACCTCTTTTATCAGGTGGTAATCGAGTTCTTTTGCCCACTTCCGTTGCAGAAACTCGACGATCTCCTTGCGGCCGTTGATGAACTCCGACCGGTTGCGCCAGACGCTATCGACGCTGTATGCGAGGGATACCTTTGTAGGATCTCGCGAGTTCCAGGCATCTTCGGCCATACGAACCTTCTGCACCGCTGTCTCGTACGTGAACGGCGGCAATGGGGGACGACTTTCTTCAGCCATGCGGATATTCCTCCCCGCCATGCTGATAAAGATATGCTCGCCCTCGCAGTGGGTCGGCTGTATCATACCGAGATACCCTGCAGTCAACCCCTCCTCCCGGGAGGGCAGGACCTGAGATGGCGGTTTGGGCCACCGATATCCCGGTCCGCATGAAGTTCCCTCATATCACCTGATAGCAATTCTTCGTGGAGATGGCGACTTCTCCCCGATCTCGGGGATCTCGCTGGCACGAAAACCATACGTTTACAACCAGGGTTGTAAACACTTCTGCGCCTGTGAAGTTCTCATATCGTCGGCTGATTCAGGATCAAGGCCCGTACATCTATATTCAAGTTTCACGTTTACAGCCCGCCCGAGAATGCAGAACGCTTGCCCCATTGAACATCTGTTCCTCACCCGCCGGCCACCCTGTGATGGTGGGATACAGCCAGCGGGCAGGTGAGCTCTTCAGGTGGTGGGTAAGCCGGTTGGTACACCTCACCTCGATGTCTGCGAGATCGTAGACGAAAACCCCCTCCCCGCGGAGGCAGTCGTTCCCCCGAGTATCCCTGATTCCGAGAGATTCCGCGAACGTGGCTCTGGTCAGGTGCGCCCTGTCAGTCCAGCACCACCCGCAATCGGTGGATGCGCTCCGGCTGTCTGATCGAGTAACCCTAATCTAGATTAGTACTAAACAAGATTAGGGTTGAGAGATGCGGTACTCTTGAGACCGTGGAGCCTTTCTGCGATCTCCCTCTGCGGGGCTCGTCATCGGCATGAGCGGGAGGACTTCCCTCTAGGTCCTTGCTTTCAGAGAAACGTATCCACTACGACAGTTCACCCCATATATTCCCTTGAATGGTCGGTTGCTGAAAACCCACACTCAGACAACCAACCCTTTCCCGGTCTTGGTGGATGATCTCACAGGCTCCCGGGTCCGGGATCGGTCTTGCCCGGTGGCATAACGTAGGGCTCTGCGATCGAAGATCTCCCCCTGGTATACGGGGCTCCGCGATGGAACGCATCTCCTCTGGGGGGGCCACACCTCAGCCAGAATCGGTACCTTCGGTATCCAGATCCCTCCTCGCGTGGATGCGGCGAAATTCAGCTTGAGTTCCCCGGTAGAAGAGTCACCGGGCCCTTACCGCACCCCCTCCTGGCTGTTTCGCTCCCGGACCAGTCGGGCATAACACCCCTCACAGACCTTCGCTTCCCGTGACCGATACACCGCTCTTTCGGCCCTGCAGACGCTGCACCGCCCGATGTCTGCCCGGATGCGCGTAAAATCCCCTGGATCGAGCACCCCCGGGAGCGGCAGAACCTGACTCCCGGCACCCCGCGAGAGACCAGCGATACCCCCACACAGGGCAGGTCCACCGCCGGCGAGAACCGGCACCCGCACTGTACCCGGAGACGTTGTACGTACCGCTCCCAGCGACCCTACTGCTCCCGGAGACGTTGTACATGACCCTGGATCGCGGCTTTCGATCTTCTCTAAAATCTCGTTATCCCTCGATTCTGACTCAAATATATGACTTTCACTCCTCGGGATCTCTTTACAACCCTGGTTGCAACTACTGTCACAACCGCTGTCACCGCCCCCGTCCGATGGTGGTGGTGAATCATCCTCACCATCCTCCAACCAGACCGCGAGCCCCCCCTTCCACTCCCGGTACCCCCGGGCATCGAACTGGAAGAGCAGTTCGTGCCGGCGGATGACCATCTCCGGAGAGTCATCGACCACCGTGGCATCCACCACACTCACCGCCGGACACTTCTCAAGCAACCCCGCGTAGACCGCTCCCTTCGACGAATACCCCTGCAGGATCCGCCGGGTCTGGGAGTAGGAGAGTCCCATCGTCTCCTGGAGTGCCCTGATCGTGAACGTCTCCCAACCCATCCGCTCGATCGTCCGGAGCGCCGCCACCTCGTTTCGGGTCATCTTCGCCTCCTGGCTCCCGATCTCCCGGTTGATCGCCTCGTAGAGTTTTGCCGCCGCTCGAAAATCCTCCCGGGTCGCATCGATACGGACAACCCCATCCCCCTCCTCTGAGGGCCTCCGCATGAACCGGAACGCCGCGTGACACTTGATCAGGTCAAAGAGCATGCCGGGGTTGCGGCGGTTTGCGGCACTCGAGAACTGGATGGACATGGCGTACGGGATCCGGACAGCGATCCGGTGCCCCTTGAGGATCGACCACATAGCCCGGCAGACCTGGGTATCGGCCTCCCCCGCCCCATGATCGCAGTCCGCCTCCACCCGCTTGATATGCTCAAGCACCCTCCTATCCTGCTCGGCGGAGTCATCGATCCAGACCGTGAGCATCCGGTTCATCACCTGGTCGTCGCCGGGGTTCTCGACCTTCGCGAGCCACCAGACACACCGCTCAGGGATGCTGTAGACCTGCAGCTGTCGGTCGGCGGTCACCGTCCGGTGCTCGATCGGTTCGCGGAAGTTCGCGGTCGCGGCCTTGAGGATCTCCTGGAGGTCGTCGGAGAGCGAGACGTCATCGAAGAGGAAGACGGTGCCAGGGTGGAGGTCGTCGTCGTAGTAGAGCGCTTTATCGCTCACGGTCCCGGTGAGCCGGTAGTCCTCCGGTATGAGGTCGAGCATCGCCCGGCAGGCGTGGCTCTTCCCTTTCCCGGAGTTGCCGGATATGGCGACGTGGAGACCGTTTGTGTTCGCGACCGACTGTGACGCAATCGAGAGGGCGAGACACTCCGCGACGGTCCGGTCGCCGACGTGGGTCCTGTTGAAGGTGTCGAGGATGAAGGCGAGCGGGTCGCCGGCCGCGAGGATCTCGAGCGCCCGGCGATGGTATTCGTCGGGAGGGCTTTTCTCCGGCACCCCGGTTTCTGCTCTGGATGGTTCCTTCTTCCGCTTCTCATACATCGCCCGGAGTTCCGGCCACCGCTGGGCGCCGCTCCCGCAGCTCGCGTGGTGACACCCGGCGAATACGGCGCCGTTTGCAAACTGGATCGCGAATGCGCCGTCCTTGTGGGCGCCCGAGAAGGGGCACTCCGCGAGCGTATAGAGCGTCCCCCCGTTCCAGGGCTTCGCGCTCCGGACGGCGATGTTGTGGTCCAGGAGCCAGGAGGCGAGGTCGATCCCCCGCCCCCCCTTCCGCCGGGCTGGCTCGCCCCGGGGGAGGAGGTCGGCGACCGCCTGGATCCGTTCGACCGGTACAACCTCCACTTCGTCTGGAGCGCTGAGGATCGCTGCCCGTCGGTGGGGGCGCACCGGCGTGGAATCGCCCTTCCGGGACATGGTCCCGTAGACCTTCCAGATCCGGGCGGCGTTGTGGTTCGCGGTATCGACCGTCACCGCATCGTCTGAGA
>FZPS01000051.1_pt196 | contig 18130 bp, 18 predicted proteins | sample 1817821 | NCBI WGS metagenome assembly FZPS01 (sample SAMEA104158645, study PRJEB21678) | metagenome | place: Germany | collected 2015-04-21
AGGGCGTTGGAAAACTGCAATTCATCCATTAAGCGCTCTAGCTTGTGCGGCAGTCCGGCGGCCGCCTGCAGAAGTTCCCCGTCCGGTGATGCCTGCTCTTTCCTTTCCGGCACGCGCCCGGCAAAATATTTTTCTAGCATGGTCAGGGTACGGTTCAACAGATTGCCAAGGTCATTGGCCAAATCATAGTTCAGCCGCTGAACAAGTGCTTCTTCGCTGAAATGGCCGTCGGCGCCAAAAGGAAACTCACGCAACAGGAAATAACGGACGGCATCAGATCCGTAGCGGTCAACCAGCTCTACCGGGTCTACCACATTCCCCTTGGATTTGGACATTTTGCCTTCAGCCAAAAGCAGCCAGCCGTGGGCAAAAATTTTCTTTGGCAGCTCAAGTCCCAAAGCCATTAAGAAAATTGGCCAATATATGGTATGAAAACGTGCAATTTCCTTGGCTATCAACTGGACATCGGCAGGCCAAAAGTCCTGCAGCAGCTTTTCATCACCGGATAAATAACCGAGTGCGGTAATGTAGTTGGAGAGCGCATCCAGCCACACATAGATGACATGATCATTGTCAAAGGGAACAGGAATTCCCCATTTAAATGTCGTCCTGGAAATACAGAGATCCTCAAGACCCGGTTTGATGAAATTATTAAGCATTTCATTTTTCCGCGAAACCGGTTGAATAAATTCCGGGTTGTTTTCTATGTGCTCCACCAATCTGTCCACATACTTGGACATTTTAAAGAAATAACTTTCTTCGGCAAGCAGTTCCGCCGCACGGCCGCAATCAGGGCAGTTGCCGTCCCCCAGCTGCCGTTCTGTCCAGAATGCTTCACAGGGCGTGCAATACCAGCCCTCATACTTGGCCTTATAGATGTCTCCCTGATCATAGAACCTCTGAAATATTTTTTGCACTGCCTTTACATGCCTTTCCTCGGTAGTGCGTATGAAATCATCATAGGAAATATCCAGCAGTGCCCATAAATCTTTTATCCAGGCAACAATTTCATCAACAAACTGCTGCGGTTCTTTGCCGGCTTCCCGGGCGCGGCGCTCTATTTTTTGTCCGTGTTCATCCGTACCGGTCAGGAAATAGACACGGTAACCTGTTAGTCGCTTAAAACGAGCCATGGCATCGGCAGCCACCGTTGTATAGGAATGACCTATATGCAGCTTATCGCTGGGATAATAAATGGGTGTAGTGATATAAAAGGTTTTTTTCTCCATACAAACTCTCCTTCTTGTAAACTTTGCCGCAGTTGTCAATTATTTTATTATAGCAAGGAAAAATATGTTCTGCAAGGCAGCCTGTTTATCTGCTAAATTTGCAAATTTAATTAATTTATTGCAAAAAATGCTTGTTTTAGCTGTCAATTGCTGGTATAATAATCTTGTCGAACCATGTTGAACAGGGGGAAGTTGTGTTGAAATCAACAGGAATCGTAAGAAAAGTTGACGAACTTGGTCGTGTAGTAATTCCCATTGAGCTGCGCCGGACACTAGGTATTGATGTCAAAGATTCATTGGAAATTTACGTTGACAATGAACGCATCATCCTCAAAAAGTACGAGCCGGCCTGTCTTTTTTGCGGGAACGCCGACAATGTCAAGCATTACAAAGGCCGCATCGTCTGTGAGGAGTGCATAAAAGAGATGGCCGGGGAATAAGGGCGCACTGCCCTTATTTTTTTTTTATAAGCAAGCTGTATATTTCATTGCGGGATACTCCTGTAAGCTGCGCTATTTTACGGGCGGCTTCCCGCACGGAAAACCCCTCTTCCAAAAGCTTGACAGCCATGCCGAGCAGTTCTTCCCGGGATCTCTCATTTTTTTGCAAACGGGGAGACAAAAGCACCGTAATTTCCCCGCGGGGCTCATGCTCTTCGAAGTAGCGCCATATTTCTTCCAGGCTGCCGCGGTGATACTGTTCGTGCAGTTTGGTCAGCTCCCGCGCCACAACCACCCGGCGCTCGCTGTCTGTTTCTTTCAGGGCGGCCAGGGTTTTTCTTAAACGGTGGGGAGCCTCATAAAAAATAACGGTTTTATCCTCTGCCAGCATTTTGGCGAGGACTTCTTTTTTTTGTTTGCCCTTTGGCGGGAGAAACCCGTAAAAAACAAAAGGTACCGCCGGCAAGCCGGAAGCCACGAGGGCCGTTACCGCCGCTACGGGACCGGGCAGGGAATAAACAGTGATCTTTTGCCGCAGCGCTTCCCGGATCAGCTCTTCACCGGGATCGGATAAAACCGGTGTGCCTGCATCACTTACCAGGGCCACGTTTTCTCCCCGCAGCAGCCGGTTTATTATTTCCTCAGTTTTTTTTGCCCGGCTGTGTTCATGATAACTGATCAGCGGTGTGTGAATATCAAAATGGCTCAACAGCTTACGGGTGCGGCGAGTATCTTCTGCAGCAATAACCTGCACTTCACGGAGTGTTTTTAGTACCCGCAGGGTAATATCATCCAGGTTGCCAAGGGGCGTCGGGCATAGATAAAGACTTCCCCGTTCCATAATTCACCTCAAGTCTGCAATACATAAGAAACAGTTGCTTCACAAACACTAAAAAGCAAAACATTAAAGGAGCAAAGTCATGGCACTTCATCAGGAGAGCAGGCCGATGATCGGGTTTTCCGGAACCAATGGGAAAACCAGCGCTATACTGATGACGAATTTCATATTGGAGCAGTGTGGTCTGAAACCGGCTTCTCTGAGCACCTGGCAGGGTCCGAAAAAATTCCTGCAATTCAGGGAAAAGGCAAAGGACAGTGACTGCCTGCTGGTTGAAGTAGCCTACGATGCTCTGCGCCTGAAACAGATAACCGGCGATATTTTTCAAGGCGGAACTTTGACAAATATCTCTCTTGACCACTTAAGTTTTTGCCGCACACCGGAACAATATACGGCTGCAAAAATTACTTTTATAAACGAGCTGCCCGGTAATGCAAAAATTATAATCAACGCCGATGACCCCATGGCGCTGGCCGCTGTACCTGAAAAAAACGGCGATTTCCTCATTTATGCCACGGAATACCCGCGGGCTATGGTCTTTGCCGACAATATCCGCTGCCGGCGTTCGTATTCTTCTTTTCGCCTGACTGTCAATGAAGAACTGTATGGTTTTGCCGGCAAGCCCGCCGCTCCTGGCTCCGCCCCTGTCCGCCTGCGCCCGGCGGGACGCCATAATGTGGCAAATGCCCTTTTAGCAGCCACAGTCTCCCTCCTCTTTGTTCCCGACCTGCAGGCGGTTGCCAGGGCACTGTGTCTTTTTCCGGGCATCAGAAGGAATATGGAGTTTTTTTCTGTCAATCAGCAGCCCGTTATTGATGATGCAGGAAAAAACCCGGCTGCCATCCGGGCGGTTCTTTCCGCTGCGGAAAGCTATGGCTGTCAAAGAATCATGATGCTGCACGGCATCTACGGTGGCGCCGGCAAAACACTTAATATGTGCAATGCCCGTGAACTGGCGGCCTGGCTAAAAAGAAATCCTGCAAACATGCTCTTTGTTACCCGCAGTATGTATCACTGCAAAAGCAGACATCAGGTCCGGCTCAGTGAGGAAAAGGCATTCCTGGAAGAACTGAAAACATCCGGTGTCGAATTCGCTTATTACCCCGACCTTCCTGATGCCCTTGACAGCTTGCTTGCCCACGCTGCAAAGGATGATTTGCTCCTTCTGCTGGGCGGCCCCGTCTTAAACCGGGCCCGGGAGTTAATTTCCGGCAGCACTGGCAAATACGAAAGCTACTTGCCGGAGCCGCTGCCAATCAGCTCCCGGACAAATGCAGCCATCCCCCACAACCCCTCATAAACGGTTTAGGACAAGTCATCATCGCTGATAATAAGTATATCTTCTTCTGGCTCTTCATCTTTTTCCGCATCTTCTCCCTCTGCGCCGATTTTAGACAACCGCTCAATCTCATAGGCATCGGATTCAAAACGCAGACAGCACATCAGACGGCCGCAAACACCGGATATCTTTGTCGGATTTAATGACAGGTTCTGGTCTTTGGCCATCCGGATAGAAACAGGTTCAAATTCACCCAAAAAAGTGTGGCAGCAAAGTACACGGCCGCAGGGTCCCAACCCGCCAATCATTTTTGCTTCATCCCGGACGCCGATCTGGCGCAATTCTATCCGGGTACGGAAAATAGCAGCCAAATCCTTTACCAGTTCCCGGAAATCAACCCTGCCGTCCGCCGTGAAATAAAAAATAACCTTGGAACGGTCAAAAGTATACTCAACGTCAACCAGCTTCATCTCCAAGCCATGTTCGGCAATTTTTTGCAGGCAAATATCAAAGGCTTCTTCTTCTTTTTGCCGGTTGCTTAAAAACTGTTGACAGTCTTCCTCCGTGGCAGCCCGGATAACCTGCTTCAGCGGCTGAACCAGCTCTTCATCCGGGATTTCTTTTGGCCCAACAACAACTTCGCCGAATTCCTGTCCCCGTGATGTTTCAACGATTACAAAGTCTCCCTTTTGCAAATCTATGTCGTTGGGAGCAAAATAATATATTTTACCGGCTTTTTTAAACCGTACTCCTACCACTGTCTGCATACGTCAATACCCCCTTAATTTCCACCAGGGCTCTTTCCACCAAGATGCGGACATTCACCGGCTTTTGCATGTCTTTAAGCAGGGACAAAGCTATGCGCAAAGCCGTCCGGCAGGCGCGGGGCGGCCATTTGGCGGCAAGATCGTCCGGCAACTGCAAGCTTGTGCTCATTAGCAGGCCTTCCGGTTCAGAAACACTCTGCCGGACAAGCAGATCCCGCAAAACCAGGGCGGACGCATCCACCAAGTCAGGCAGTTCTCTCTCTTCTGCCAGCTCGGCAGACAAGAGACTGACGGTATCTGTCTCCGCAAGCCTGGATAAATAATCAACGGCTTTATCATAAAGGGCCTGCCGGGCTTTTTTATCCGCCAAAAGCATTGCCCGCCCGGGGATGCCCTCGGACCATGCCAATATCTCGGCAAGGGAAGCCTGCTCTTCCAGGCCCCTCTCCGCCAGCAGCTTCTCCATGCTTTCCTTATCCAGCCGGCTTACGGCGTAAAGCTGGCAGCGGGAAGCCACCGTAGAGGGAAGAGCGGCCGGGTGCCGCGCCAATAAAATAAAAATCGATGTTTCCGGCGGTTCTTCCAGTATTTTTAACAGACTGTTGGCTGCCTCCTCCGTCATGGTATCGGCCTTTTCCAGAATAAAAACCTGAAAGCGACCTTCCTGCGGCTGCAAGTAAGCCTGTCTTTTCAAGTTGCGAATCTGCTCCAGTTTTATGGTTTTTCCGTCGGGAGCAAGCCATATTATATCAGGATGGGTTTTTTGCAATGCCTTCCGACAGGAGGAACAATCGCCGCATGTTTTTGTTCCTGCAGTTGTACAGTTCAGGGCAGCGGCCAGAACCCGGGCAAAGGTTTTCTTTCCAATGCCCTCCGGTCCGTAAAACAGATAGGCGTGGGCCGTCTGCCGGGAGCTTATGGCCTTTTGCAGGGCATTTACCAGTTCCCGGCGGCCGTAAATTGTTTCCCACATTTCGCATTACCCCGTTTTTCATACTATTATACCACAAATCTGCCTGGTCAACGCCGGGCTGCCAGGTACCGGGACATATATTCCCATATCTCGGAAAAGACTTCCTCAGGGGACCGGCAGGCATCAATAATATGCACACGGTGAGGGAATTTTTCGGCCAGCGCCAAGAACCCCTCCCTGACACGCCTGTGGAAGGCCAGTGTTTTTTGTTCCATCCGGTCCCGCGCCGGTTGCCTGGCCCGGCTTTCTTCAGGAGACAAATCAAGAACAAATGTTAGATCCGGCAGGCAGCCGTCAACAGCCTGCCGGTTTATCTGCCCAACAAAATCATAGTCCAGGCCGCCTCCCACCGCCTGGTAGGCCAGGCTGGAATCTAGGAAACGGTCGCAAATAACCAGCTTATTTTGTTGCAGGGCGGGCTTGATTACATCATGCACCAGTTGAGCCCTGGAAGCAGCATACAGTAAAGCTTCCGTTAAAACCGTCATTTCACTGTAACAAGGATCCAGCAAAATCATGCGGATGGCATCTCCCACCGGAGTGCCTCCCGGTTCCTTGGTAACAATGGCATCCAGTCCCAACTGCCGTGCTTTTTCCTCTATCAAGGCAATCTGGGTCGTTTTCCCGGCGCCGTCCAACCCTTCCAGTGTAATAAACAGTCCTTTTTTCATTCCATTCACCTCATTGGCAGACATTGATTCTTCCCAGGCTGTCTATCCCCTGAAAAACAACACTGTACTGCCGGGCAGCAATTAAATATTCGGCAATTTCTGCCGTTATTTTTTCTCCCGGCAAAAGAAGCGGGATACCCGGGGGAGAACAGACAACAGCCTCCGCCGCTACGTCCCCAACCGCTTCTTCCAGCTTAACAGGCTTTGCGGGACGGAAATAGACTTCCCGCGGTAAACAGACCGGCGGCGGCGGAGGGGGAAGCGGTCTGTCAAAGGTCTGTGCCATTTCCGAAAACGGCATTCCGGCCAAAATCCCGGCCAGCTGCCCGGTCCATTCAACTTTGTATCCCGGAGAAACTATAGCCAGCAAGTGATGGGGATTGTACAGCTCCACCTCTATTCCCCGCTCTGAAAGACGCCTGCCCAGGGCAAGTCCGCAGATACCCGCCCGGGCTGCCAGTACGGTGATGCGGGTCTCATCAAGGTCAAAACCGGACTGCCTGGCCTCCCGGCGTTCAAAAAGGGGGAGGTAATCTCTAAGGACGCGCTGCAATTCGGCAGCCATTTTCAGCATTTCTGCCGTTGTTTTAGCTCCCCGCAAAGCCATTTCCCTTCTTACGGCATCAAGGGAAGCCAAAAGCGGATAAGAAGGGCTGCTTGTCTGCACCTCCTGAACCGCCCGGCGCAGGCGTTTTCTATCTATCCGCTCCCCGTGGCAGTGCAAAACCGCTCCGGGGGTTAAAGCTCCCAGTGTCTTGTGCCAGCTTTGTACCCGTAAATCACAGTAAGGACCGGCAGGTTCCGGCAGGTCTTGCGAAAAAGCAAAATGGGCACCGTGAGCTTCATCGACAAGCAGGAGAGCACGGGCCTCCCTTGTCAGCTCTGCTATAGCCGCCAAATCAGCGGCAACACCGTAATAGCTGGGTGAAGTAATAAAAACTGCCTTTGCCTGTGGGAAACGCCGCAACCCGTCTCTCACCGCTTCAGCCGTGACATTAAGGGGCATTCCGCCGGCTTCAGCCACCGGCAGATAGCGGGGCTCCGCACCTGTGAAGGCCAGCGCTTCCAAGTGGGATCTGTGGGCATTGCGGCCGATTAAAATAATATCGCCGGGGTTGCAGACGGCGCGAATCATGGCCCGGACGCCGGCACTGGCCCCGTTTACCAGGAAAAAAGTTTCAGCGGCTCCAAAGGCACGGGCAGCAAGCATCTGGGCATGGGCAATTATCCCGTCCGGTTCCGCAAGGTCATCCAGTCCGGGAAGCTCGGTAAGGTCATACCGTGCCCAGGCAGCAAATTCCCCCTGCAGTGACGGAGGCAGGCCCTTCCCCCCGCAGTGGGCCGGTACATGCAGCCAGATATGCTCTTTTTTTTGATACTTCTTCAGTTTATCCCAGATAGGTGCCTTGTTTTGCTCCATAGTTTGTCTTGTTCAACAAAAAACAGCAATACCCTGCCTGACCAGAAACGGCAAATAATAAATGCCGGTTTTACCCGGCAGCAGTACAGCAGAAAATCCTTTAACGGCAGGAGACTATCAGGAAAGACTGTAGTTGGGTGCTTCTTTGGTAATCTGAACATCATGGGGGTGGCTCTCCCGCAGGCCGGCGCTGGTAATGCGCATAAACTGTGTTTTTGTCTTCAATTCATAAATATTGGCCACGCCGCAATATCCCATGCCTGCGCGCAGGCCGCCGATCAGCTGAAAGACCATATCACTTACGGTACCCCTGTAAGGAACCCGCCCTTCAATACCTTCAGGCACAAGTTTATTTTCACCTTCCTGAAAATAACGGTCCTTGCTCCCGGCCTTCATTGCCGCAAGCGATCCCATTCCGCGGTACACCTTGTAGCTGCGCCCCTGATATATTTCAATATCTCCCAGGCTTTCCTCAGTACCGGCAAAAAGGCTGCCAATCATAACCACATCAGCGCCGGCGCCAATGGCTTTTGTAATGTCTCCGGAATATTTTATCCCCCCATCGGCAATAATCGGTATCCCGTAAGGCTCGGCCGCCCGGGCCGCTTCATAAATGGCCGTAATCTGAGGCACACCAATGCCGGCTACAACCCGGGTGGTACAGATGGATCCGGGCCCTACCCCAACTTTTACAGCATCGGCGCCGGCTTCAATCAGGTCCCTTGTCCCTTCGCCGGTGGCCACGTTTCCGGCAACAATCTCCACCTCGGGGAATTTCTTCTTCAGCCTTTCCACCATGCGCAAAACACCCAGGGAATGCCCGTGAGCCGTATCAACCACTATAATATCCACCCCAGCCCGCACCAGTGCCTCCGCCCTTTTTAAAGTATCATCGGAAACACCTACGGCTGCGGCGGCAAGCAGTCGCCCGTTGGCATCCTTGGCCGATCTCGGGTATTGAATGGCTTTTTCAATGTCTTTTATGGTTATCAGGCCCTTCAGCATAAAATTTTCATCAACAATGGGCAATTTTTCAACTTTATGCTTCTGCAGAATTTCTTCCGCCTGGGCCAGCGTTGTTCCCACCGGTGCCGTTATCAGCTTGTCCTTTGTCATGACATCCTTGATTTTACGGCTGAAGTCCTTTTCAAAACGCAGGTCGCGGTTTGTGATAATGCCCACCAGCTTGCCGTTCACTGTTATCGGCACGCCGGAAATGCGGTAGCGCTTCATTAAAGCCTCGGCATCAGCTATGGTATGGTCTGGTGAAAGGTGGAAGGGGTCGGTAATAACTCCATGTTCGGAACGCTTTACTTTGTCTACTTCAGAAGCCTGTTCCTCCACGGACATGTTTTTATGGATAACCCCCACCCCGCCCTCTCGGGCTATGGCTATGGCCATCCTGCTTTCGGTCACCGTATCCATAGCGGCACTCATCAAAGGAATATTAAGGCGTATCTTAGGGGTTAAATTTGTACTTACATCAACTTCCGACGGCAGCACGCGCGACTTGCCCGGGACAAGCAGTACATCGTCAAAAGTGATGCCTTCTTTGGCGAATTTATCCGTACTCATTGGTTGCCTCCCTTTAAATTTGCTTTATATTAACAAAAAGAAGGCACAGCTGTCAACTGTCCTTCATAAAACAGCGCTTAATTTGAGAAATTTCTTCTTCCGTATAAACCTTCATTCCCGACTTTTTCAGCAGGGCGGCGGCTACGCCGTCTCCCGGCACCGCTTTTCCCCGAAAACTCCCGTCATAAATTCTTCCGCTGCCGCAGGAAGGACTGCGGGCTTTCAGCAGGGCTGCTTCGGCGCCGGATAAAACTGCCAGGCGCAGTGTTTCTTCCGCCCCGCGCAGGAAACTGGCCGTATAATCTTTTCCGCAGGCTGTTTTCACCACGGCGCTGCCCGCAAGGACAGCATGTCCGTCGCCGCCCTGTATCTCTGCCGCCGGCCGGGGCGTCGGCAGTCCGCCCAGCTGTTCCGGGCAAACGGGAAGCAAAAACACAGTATCCTTCAACTGCAAAACATCCCCGCAGCAGTTATCCCCACCGTCATATTTAGTTTTCAGTCCAAGCAGGCAGCTGCTGACCAAGATAATTTTCTTTCCAATCAATGTGCCACTCCGTCCAGTATTTCTTCCTGCTCTCCACCTGCTATGGTCAGAACCAGTCTGTTCGGCAGGCAGACAATGGCTTCTCCCGGCCGCTCCGCCCAGCCGACATGGGAACAAATTCCCTGGGGACACAGCTTTTTGGACAAGGGCAGCATCCTTACCCTGCCGTCCTCAATTTCAATATTTGCTTCTCCGCCCGGAATATCTATTGTAATTGTTTCTGAAAGACTGTCGGACAGCGGTATTTTCTCAATAATTTCACCGTTCCGCTCAATATAAAGCACCTTGTCCCCGGCAGCCGCCGGCAGTGCTCTGACAACAAGCAAAGCCAAGGCAAAAAGGAGCACAACGGACACAACCAGCAAGTCTCCCTTTTTCCAGTTCATCGCCTTTCACTTCTTTCGGTGCTGATTTCTATATAATAATTTTATCATACCGCCGCCGGAACAACAAACATTTCCCCTTTTCAATTCCGGAACTTTATTATCCCAGCATTTTTTGTATAACTACCAGCATAATCAGTCCGGGCAGCCCCAGATAGCCGACAATTAAAGCTGTCACCACATTAATGCCGACAGTCAGGTTAAACAACCCGGCCAGCAGATTAAAAACGAAAAGGATTGCAGCACCGGCTCCGCCAGTCAAAAGCACACGCAAAAGGGCACGGGCCGGTGCCGCCAGCATTTTACCAACATAATACAGCAGGATCAAGGCAAAGATTGCCGCAATAACAGTATTCAGACCCAATTCAGGCATCACAGTCCCCTTCTTTCCTCCAGGCTTTTCATTGCCGCCGGTATACGGTAGCCCAACCGGCGTCCCCTTTTCAGCAGCAGCATATGCTTTCTTTCAGCCGCAGCCATGGCCTCCACAGCCAGATCAATCTGCTGTGGTTCACTGGCCAGGTTAAAAAAACTGTTGGCCGTCTGCCACTCTCCGCGGACTTTTTCCAGCGCGGCATAAAATTTTTTCTCCCGGACAGAAACACCCGGCTCCTGCTCCGCAGACGGCTTGGACATAACTTTCCGGCCAAAAAGCGGCCAAAGGATACCAATTGGTTTTTTCTTCACGGCAGCAACCTCCGTATATAAAAATGCATATGCATTATAGTATACGCATATGCAGCGCATTTCTGTACTATGACAGAAATTATTTGCAAGCTGCCGCTTTGGCCAAATGTGAAGCCCGTCTTCAGTGAGCAGACATGGAATCAAGCATCTCAAAATAATGATCAATATAGTTGCCGCTATTGACTTTTAAGGATTCAATCTCTCCAGTCTTCGGCTGCAGCAACAGATAATAATCATGCCCGTTTTTCCTGCCGGTATACAGGTAGGCCGAGGTAATAAAATAATTTCGTTCCAAATTAAACGAAATAAGTGATCTCGGCTCCAATAACTCGACGGCAGTATAATTCCGGCTCTCCAGATAGGTTTTTCCCTGTTCATAAGTATAGCTTGGTTTCGTAACTAAAAAAGTTACGAAAACAAAAACAATCAGAACAAAGGTAAACCACCTGAAGCGGGGTAAAGGGGTTTGCACCTCCCTTTTCCAGTTGAAAAGCGTGACCAGAACCCAACAAATAAAAAAACTGGCGGCAAAATTAGTGTTGTAGGCGCCTGCGTATATATAATAACCCGCATAAATACTTGCCGCCGCCGGCACTAAACAGATAATTATTTCAAGCAAAAGTATTTTGCTTTGCTTTTTCATTTTCTTGCTCCTTGTCAGTACAGACAGCAAATAATAAAACTTGTCTGATAGGTATATTAATCATTGATTACCTTTATCCTTTAGCGGCTGTTTTGCAAAGGCGGCCTGCCGCAAAGACTCCGGCCGCAATTAAGCGCTTTGCTTTAGCAAGCAATTCTGCACACAGTCCCACTGCAAAGAGAGCTTATTTTGCAAAAACCGCTCCCAGCGGCAATTCCAACCCTTTAAAATAATAAGAAGTCAAGCTGTCTCCAAGACTAAAGCAAGTATATTCATCAATCTCATAATCTTTAAAGCCATAAAGCAAGACTGTTTTCTTTTCAGGGTCAACAAGCCAGAACTCCTTTACCCCGGACAGCCTATAAATATTTAATTTGTCTATCATATCCTTGGATCGGGTGCTTTTGGACATGATCTCAATACACAACGTAGGCGTCCCCATATAACGGCCCTTTTCATTAACCGTCTCTTCCACATCGCAGGCAACTAAGAGGTCAGGCTGCATAACATCCGGTATCTCGTAATTTTGTTTATAGAAATGGACATCAAAGGGTGCAAAAAATACGCGGCACTTGCAGCTTTTAAAATATTCATGCAGCAGAATGTATAAATTGCCTGAAATAACCTGGTGGTAAACACTGGGGGACTCTAAAAGGACGATTTCACCGTTAATATACTCCATGCGCAAATCACTTTTCTCATAAATTTCCATAAACTCCTCATAAGAGACCTTTTTGCCGCCGTACCGGTGGTCCAGCACCTTTTCTCTCACCGTAAAGTAGCGTTCAATAGCTGTAATATAGGGAGTAATTCTGACAATTTTGTGCCCGTTCTTCGTAATTACAACTTCGTTGTCGCCTGCAACATAATCCAGATATTTGCCTAAATTTTTTTTAAACTCAGTGGCCGTTATTACCTTTGTTGTATCACTCACCATCATCACCCCGTACGATTATTGTACCATATCGTGCGATTTAAGACAAATAATCGTACGGTATTTTAATGTTTAGTTTTTCCGCGAATTCTTTGCTAAAGCTGATTTTGTTGTTTTCGTTGTAGAACGGCAACCCAAAGATTTTGTATTCTTCGTTTTCTCCAAATAAAGTTCTTTCGATTTTATACTTTGACTCCAACTCTTGTAAAAACTCTTCCTTCCAGGAATCTTGCTGCAGCAAATGATCTCCCTTAGCCTCGATAAACAATTGATAGTGTTCAATCTTGCCGGTATTTTTCTGCTTTAAGAACAAGACAAAATCAGGTTCCAGCGGTTTGCCGTCGCTGAACCGGTAAAGCTGGAATAGACTCTCATTCCTCAATAAATAAATTCCTGCATATTTTCTTTTTAAATTATCGATTACACTGTTTATAAAGACGATAAATTGCTTCTCTTCCGCTGTGCCGTAGTTTTCTTCGTAAATGTACCAGTCCTTTTCTTTGATATTTAGATAAATATTTGTTTGAGCCGGATCGCTCATTGGCTTCCCGCGTTCTCTGTCCGAGGAAGGATCAATATAAAGCTGTAATTTTTTATCTACAGCCATGTCTTTTATAAAGTAAGGCTTAAATACCTTTGTGCCGGTATATTCACTGTAGCTGCCGTGGATATCTTTTTCTATCTGAAACAGGACATCCAGGCAAATATTTAGTTTGTCTTCTTGAGTCAGATTATATATTCTGCTTTCCGAAGAACTGATTTCCACTTTTATATCTTGAACGGATTTAATGAATTCAACGGAAGATTTTAAACCGGGAAAATAATGTTTTAGATTGCTGAACTTATAAAATTCAAGCTTTGCCATGGATTTTCGGATTACTGTCCCGCCAAAATCCCCAAGCATATATATTTTCGCTATATTTTCCTTCCTTTTGGAACCGGTCTTCGTTTTATTAAAAACACTGTCTTCTGAGATAAATTTGGAACTTAAAGCATGCTTGTAAACTTTGCCTGAAATAATGTCCTCAATATTTTCTGCCCTGGAGCGGGCAAACCTTTCCCGGCTGTTCCTAAAGATAATCCCTTTTTCCCACAATTCAGTTTCTTTAATTTTGTCTTTTACCCTTAATTCAACTACCTTTGTTTCGGATGGCATAATGCCGGATTCTTTGAGAACTGTTTCCAGTTCCTGAATATATTTTGGATTATACTTACTGTGGTAGTATAGCTCCTCCAAAACCCTCAGCTCATTGCCTGAATCCCGGTCATACTTTCTTTTAAAGGGATCATCGGTTTGCCTTAACTTGAACGGGTAATACCTTGCCCCGCGGCCAATCAGCTGTTTTTCAGCTATGGTTGTGCTGCCCGGTGTATATTTGCCGTCCCGCATCCATTTGCCGTCCCGCGTATCATACAATCTTACAATATCAAAAAGATTTAAGACATCCCATCCTTCATCAAGCATCTTAACGACAAAAATAGCCCTGATCTCATTGTTTTCTTCTTCCAGGGAGTTTAATTTTAGCTGTTTTTCCTTATCGATATTCTCAGAATCCAGTATCATAAGTTTGTCTTCTGTAAAATCATTTTTCAGCTCAAGTGCCAGATTTTCCGGGGAGATGTTTTCTTGCTTGAAAAAACCAAAAGCCTTTTCTACAATGGTTCCGCTGCCTGTGGGTTTTATCTTTTCCAACTCAGCGCCGGTCAGATTTTCCATGTTTCTCCTGAACAATTTATAGTTTTCCTTTGACTCCGATATATTCTTCGATCTAAAGAGAACCACCGGCTTCAGGTAAATACCGTTCCTTTCAGCTACTTTTCGCCTGTACTGACTCAAGATAACTGCCTGCAGCATTCTGTCCCAGTTTTCTAAATCTGCCTGCAAGACTTTTACGTCCTTCGAATAACCGTCATTGCGAAATCCTTTCAGGTCATATCGAAAAATAACCTTGTCTTTATATTTTTCAAAAATGGCCCGGTTTTCAATATCTATAGTTGCAGTATATTCCAAAAGCACATTTTCCTCTTTTGAATTCAGAATTGACATTACGGTATGTTCCCAGGTGTTTCTTAATTCCTCTTCCCTTTTGCTTAATCTGCTGCGTGTCCAGGCATTTATATGATGGGCTTCGTCCGATATTAAAACTACCTTCCGCCCTGCAAAATCCTCAAGCGTAATTCTGTTTTCCCTAAAGGTGTTTAGCTGACTGTGCAATCCCTGGATGGTGGTAAAAACGATATTGATATCTTCCTCAACTGCTTCGTCAAAATTGGCCACTTCTCTGACAGTTGTTTCTTTACCGAATTTTATTTTTTCGTTAAACAGATACTTGGAAGAATGGGGATTTAAAAAATTTTCCCGTGTCTTTTCCAAAATATTGGTGTTGTTGACGAAAAATATAAAGTCCCTGTAGCCGCCCGAATATAGATACAGGATGTTTAAGGCCATAAGAAGAGTCTTCCCTGAGCCGGTAGCCATATTAAAAAGCAAATGGACCGGCTTTTTCTTTTGCGGGTACTTTTCAAAATAATGTCTGAATCTGGCCAAAGCCTCAACTTGATAATCTCTCAAATTATAGCGTGGATTTATATTATCCGTTAGGTATTTTGGAATATCCCTGTCCAAAAACCCCATTTTAGCGACAGTATCATACCGGTCATGCAGCAATTCGGTCATCTTTTAGCAAACCCTCCGCAAAGCTCAATATTATCTGTTTTTTATTCGTGGCTTTCCGTTTGATAAAAGCTGCAGCATAATTTCTTTACCCGATCGTCAATTTGATATATGGAATCTTCAATCTCACTCATACTGACATACAATTCATTTTTCTCCAGTACTTCCACTAGAATTTTCTTTTGGCTGCCCAGGTCCATTGCCTTGAACTCGTCCAAATTTGCCTCAAACAACCTTGGATCAACCTTGTAATTAATAAAAACGCTGTCTTTCAGCTCTTCCCAAATTTTTAAGAGTTCTTCCGCATCTGCTGCATCCGTGATTTTTTCAACATAAAGTTCGTTTAACTTCATCAGTTCCATATAAACAAAATCTCCGCCGCCCTGCCAGCCAACCGCGGAAGAAACGCCCCCAGCTTCTCCCCGGATAACTTTTTTCATTCTTTCAACGGTAAGACTGTTGATGTACTCCATTTGTTCTACGACAATATACTGCAGTCCCATTTTGTGGGCCACGGCGCAAGTTGTTCCGCTGCCCAAGAAGAAATCAAGCACAATCTCATTTTCATCATTTATGACAATGTCAAGCAGGCTTTTAATCAGAATTTCCGGTTTGGGCGAATCAAAACATTCCCTGTCGAAGCCCAATGCAACCAGTTCATCTTTGGCAGTCTTAAGTGAACCGTGCCTGTCCAGCAAATTTGAATAAAGCTTCGCATCTCCGCGCACATAGTCTTCCCTGTATTTCTTTTGGTAAACTTTCCCGTCTATAAATTCGATTTTCCCTTCTTGAATCAACTTCCTCATGGTTGCAGTGCCAATGGTCCACCTTTTGCCCTGCGGGGGAAAATATACCCGTCCCGTTGCCGGATCCACTACAGAATACTTCATTGTATCCCTTTTATAGCTGCCTTCATCGGTCTTGATAGGCTGTTCCAGATTAAATTCGCCCTTCTCATCCTTGTAGCGATAAACTCTTTTGTACTCCAGCAAATTCAACTCAACTTTGTCTATGTCTTTTGCATACATGATAATGCTTTCCGTTATCGTTCCGATTAAGCTTTCAGTATTGCCGGGGTTCCCCTTTTTCTTCCAGACAAGCGTGGTTATATAGTTCTTTCTCCCAAAAATTTCATCCATCAACACCAGCAAATAGCCCAGTTCCGGCGATTCGTTCAACGTGCTGGGTGAATTGCTAATCTGTATAAATATAACACCGTCATCTTTCAACAGCTCTCTTGCTGTTTCCAGCCTGTTCTTCATAAAAGTCAGCCATGTTGAATGCGTAAAACTGTCGTTGTATTTAAAGTCGTCATTGCCTGTATTATAAGGAGGGTCAATGTAAATAAGCTTAACTTTATTTGCAAATCTCTTTTTTAATGAATGGAGAACCAAAAGGTTGTTGCCTTTAATAATAAAATTGTCGTTTGGCTTAATTTCGGCAACTTCATGTTCCCCGTCTTTGTCTATTCTTTTGATATTGCTGAATACTTTTGGCTCCAGCAGCCTGTCAATTTCGTCCGGCGCAAGGATTTCATTATAAAAAATCTCCTGCCTTTTCTCATCGGCTTCCTTCTGTCCGCCCGCCAGGACACAATCCTTAAAAGGCCAGGCCAAAACAACTTCCCGGCTTCTTGAGATATACTTGCCGTCATCCGTTGTTAAGCCGATTTTATTCTTAAATGCAGTGTATGAATCAGGCAGGAATTCTTTGCTGTCTATGAACTTGATAAACTTGTCTTTGTCAAAGACAAATACTCCTTCAATCTCCACAAAAAAATAATTTTTAATTTTTTCACTTGTCAAAAGGAGCTTGATTAAATCCTTGTCCAGTTTGAGAGCCATTTCAATCAGGGTATTTTTCAGCAGCTTTCCCCCCGCAACATATTTGCCGTCCGCTGCAAAAAGATTTTTTAATTCTGCAAAGAAATTCACATTTATCACCTCATTACGCCCTTGGCCAAATAAGTCTACCGCCTTTTCCAAGGCTCCCATTCTCCTAGAGATGTAACTAAATCTTGTCTATGTTCATCATCTAGTTTTTTTGCAACTGCATTAATCTGTGCAATATCAAAACCTTCTGATTCATCATAGTATATTCCAATGTCAAGATCGGATGTTTCATTATGAGTACCTCTTGCTCTTGAACCACCTAAAACTACACCTATAATACCCGGTATACATTCCAACTCTCTACTGATTTGATTCAAAATATTTTCAACCATCATTGCACTCACCTCATTCTTTATTTTACCTTAAATATCACCTCCTTGTTGCCGATATGAGCAACTAATTGAATGGCGCAGTATCCCAACATTAAACAAAAAACCATAGTTCCAAGGCAAACCTTATACCTCTTCCCTATGGTTTTCTGCAACAATTTTATTTGCTTCGCATTGAAAACACTTGCAAAACAAAAGGAGCTGATTTGATTTACACATAAGGGAATTGCCGGCTACAGATCCCGGCGGCCTTCCAGAGCCCGGAGCAAGGTAACTTCATCGGCATATTCCAGGTCTCCCCCTACCGGCAGGCCGTGGGCAAGACGGGTGACCCGCAGTCCCTGCGGTTTTAGCAGGCGTGAAAGATAAAGGGCTGTTGCCTCCCCTTCTACATTGGGGTTGGTGGCCAGAATGATTTCCCTTGCCTGCCCGTCCTGCAGGCGCTGTAGCAGTTCCTTTATCCGCAGCTGTTCCGGCCCCACACCGTCAATGGGAGAAATAGCGCCGCCCAAAACATGATAAACCCCTTTATATTCCCGCATCCTTTCCAGGGCCAATATGTCCTTGGCATTCTCGACAACGCAAATGACGGAGCGGTCCCGGCGGCTGTCCCGGCAGACAATGCACAGTTCCTCGTTGCTGAAATTGCCGCATAATTTGCAGTACCGGGTTTTATCCTTTGCTTCAACAAGCGCCCGGGCAATGGTTGCCACTTCTTCCCGCGGCAGGCTGAGGACGAACAGCGCCAGGCGCTGGGCCGTTTTTGGTCCAATACCCGGCAGCTTCTGAAAAGCCGCAATCAGGCGGGCTATAGATTCGGGGTACAACGCTTTTAGCCTCCGCTAAAACAGT
>FZPS01000059.1_pt452 | contig 18127 bp, 15 predicted proteins | sample 1817821 | NCBI WGS metagenome assembly FZPS01 (sample SAMEA104158645, study PRJEB21678) | metagenome | place: Germany | collected 2015-04-21
AAAGAGTTTATCAGAGGGTATATGATCAATTACCGTTCCGTTCTCAAGTGCGGCTACTTGTAACTCTTGTTTTTTCTTTTTCATATGATTTGATAATTATCTCTCAAACTAATTTCATCTAACTTAAATCCTAAACAATCACATAAAATAGCTTGGCGTGCATAGAGTCCATTTTTTGCTTGCTGAAAATAGTAAGCTTTAGGGCTGGAGTCTACATCATAGGCTATTTCATTAACACGAGGTAGTGGATGGAGAATGCGCAGATTCTCTTTTGTGTCTTTTAGCATTTCTTTATGTAAGATATAAACGTTTTTAACTCGCTCATACTCCATAATGTCACTAAATCGTTCTTTTTGTACTCTGGTCATATAGAGAATATCTGCTTTATTTATAATATCAGGCGTAAATTCAACATGTTCTTCAAAAGAAATATTTTGCTCTTTGCAGAATATCTTATACTCGTTGGGCATACGCAACTCTTTAGGTGCAACAAATTGAAATGTAGGATTAAAGTGGCGCATGGCAAAAAGCAAGGAGTGTACGGTTCGCCCATACTTTAAATCTCCTACTAAGCATATGTTTAAGTTCTCTAATGTGTTTTGAGTTTTACTAATGGAAACTAAATCTAACATGGTTTGTGAGGGGTGCTGATTAGCTCCATCACCTGCATTTACAATTGGAACAGGAGAGACCTCACTGGCATATCGTGCGGCACCTTCAAGATGATGTCTCATAACGATAATGTCTGCATAGTTGCTTACCATCATAATGGTATCTTTTAAACTCTCTCCTTTAGTAGAACTAGTTGCTTTTGGATCTGCAAATCCAATAACACGGGCACCCAATCGGTTTGCTGCAGTTTCAAAACTTAGGCGGGTACGAGTTGAAGGTTCAAAAAATAAAGTGGCCACAATTTTGTTTTTAAGAATCTTCTCGTTGGGGTGCTTTTCAAACCATTTAGCCATTTCAATAAGATAGAGTATCTTATCTTTAGAGTAGTCGGCTATGGTTACTAAGCTATTGTTTTTCATATAATTAAAACGCTTTATGTTTTATCTTTAGTTATTAAGTGTAAAGATATGAAAAAATGTTTTTTGCACAATGCGAAAACGCTTAACTTTGACGTTTTCAATAAGAGAGTTGAGTTGATTTAATAGTATATGATAAATTGTTAAAGAAAAAGTTTTATTTTAATTTTGCATATCCAGTAAAACGAGAATCTCATTGACTAACAAAAGAAATTATTAAGAAAAATAGAATGGTTAAATTTATAATACGAAGCCTGTGGATTTTGTTTATTATTGCTGTATTAGGTGCAGTGCTTCTTTTCTTTGCTATAGCAAAAGGTTGGATTGGATATATGCCTTCTATTGAAGATATTGAAAATCCAAACTATAAATTTGCTACGGAAATTTTTTCAGAAGATGGAGAAGTGTTAGGTACTTGGTCTCTTAGTACTGAAAATCGTGTCTATGCTTCGTATGATGAGTTATCGCCTCATTTAATCACGGCTTTGATAGCAACTGAAGATATCCGATTTAAAAATCATTCGGGTATTGATGCAAAAGCGTTGGCGCGTGCTGTAATTAAGCGTGGCCTACTTTTTCAAAGAAATGCAGGAGGGGGAAGTACAATTACTCAACAATTGACTAAACTTCTTTATTCTCCACGAGCTGACAATGTAATTGAAAGACTTTACCAAAAGCCAGTAGAATGGGTGATGGCTGTTAAATTAGAGCGTTACTATACAAAGGAAGAAATTCTTACTATGTATTTAAATAAGTTTGACTTTTTGAATAATGCTGTAGGAATAAAGACGGCTGCTTATACCTATTTTGGTGCAGAGCCTTCGACATTGAAAATAGAAGAAGCTGCCACTTTAGTAGGAATGTGTCAAAATCCTTCTCGTTTTAATCCTTTGCGATTCAATGAACGCTCACGAGGCAGACGTAATGTGGTTCTAAACCAAATGTATAAGGCCGATTTCATTACCAAAGAAGAAAAGGATTCTCTGACTCAACTGCCTTTGGTGTTAGAGTATCATCGTGTGGATCATAAAGAGGGGTTGGCCACCTATTTTAGAGAATATTTGCGAGGTGTAATGACAGCAAAAGAACCGATAAAGAAGAATTATAGAGGTTGGCAGATGCAGAAGTTCTATGAAGACTCTGTGGCATGGCATAATGATCCGTTGTTTGGCTGGTGTGAGAAAAATCAAAAGAAAGATGGATCTAATTACAGCATATATACTGATGGGTTAAAAATATATACCACAATAAATTCTAAAATGCAGCAATATGCCGAAGAGGCAGTAGAAGAGCATTTGGGGCATTATTTACAAGAACAGTTTTTTAAGGAGAAGAAAGGGAGAAAAAAGGCCCCTTATACAAATCAATTGACTCAAGAAAAGGTCGATGAAATAATAAACCGCTCGGTCAGACAATCTGAACGATATCGTTTAATGAAGGCTGATGGTGCTACGGATAGCGAAATAGAAAAGGTGTTTAACACTCCCTATGAAATGTCTGTATACACTTGGCATGGTACAAAAGACACTATACTCACTCCTTTGGACTCCATTAAGTATTATAAGCATTTCTTGAGGACAGGTTTTATGTCGATGAATCCTATTAATGGACATGTTAAAGCTTATGTCGGAGGTCCAAACTACACCTATTTTCAGTATGATATGGCTATGGTGGGGCGACGTCAGGTAGGATCTACTATTAAACCGTTTCTTTATGCATTAGCGGTGGAGAATGGTTATACACCATGTGATCAAGTGCGTCACGTTGAACAAACCTTAATAGATGGCAATGGTAAACCTTGGACTCCCAGAACAAGCACAACCAAAAGAGTGGGAGAGATGGTCTCTTTACGTTGGGGATTAGCTAATTCAAGTAATTGGATTTCTGCTTATTTAATGAGTAAATTAAACCCGTATGCTTTAGTGCGTTTAATCCATAATTTCGGTGTATTAAACCAAGATATTGATCCTACTGTTTCTTTAAGCTTAGGTCCTTGTGAAATATCAGTAGGAGAAATGACAAGTGCTTATACTGCTTTTGCAAATAAAGGTATCAGGGTGGCTCCATTGTTCGTTACCCGAATAGAAGATAATGATGGAAATGTAATTGCCCGTTTTACACCGGATATGGATGAAGTCATCAGTGCTTCCAGTGCTTATAAAATGCTTAATATGTTACAAGCTGTAATCAATGAAGGTACAGGAGGAAGAGTGCGCCGTTATGGTATTAAAGCAGACGCCGGAGGAAAAACGGGAACTACAAATAGGCATTCTGATGGTTGGTTTATTGGTTTCACACCTTCATTAGTTTCGGGTTGTTGGGTTGGTGGAGAAGAACGTGACATTCATTTTGATACGATGTATTTTGGTCAAGGAGCCTCTTTGGCATTGCCAATATGGACTATTTATATGAAAAAGGTTTTTGCTGATGAAACCTTAGGCTATAGCGAAGACGAGACTTTTACTTTTCCGGAAAACTTTAATCCATGTAGTGGATCTCATGAGCTTGAATTTAATGATTCAACTGAAAGTTCAGGAAGAACTACAGGATCTGGTATAGATGAGTTATTTGATTGATGGTAAAGAAAAACATCATTGTTGGTTATCCTTAGGTAGTAACCACAATGCTCTGGTAAATATTGAGAAAGCAAATCAGTATTTGTCTTATTTCTTTGAGGATATAGAATATAGCAGTCAGATGAAAACAAAACCGATAGGATTAGATAATCCATCTGAGTTTATAAATCAAATTGCTTATTTAATAACTACTTATAGTAAGGAAGAGATAATTGAATGCTTAAAAAAAATAGAGAATCTAATAGGTAGATCCAATGAAGATGTTGAAAATGAAATTATTAAGATAGATATTGACCTTCTTCTTTTCAATGATCAAATATTGAAAGAAAAGGATTTGAAAAGAATTTATATTTGTACGGGGATAGAAGAAATAAAAGCAAGAATGAAAAAAATGAAATTTGTGGGAATTATTCCTGCCAGATATGCCTCGACACGTTTTCCAGCTAAACCTTTGGCTATTTTAGGAGGTAAGCAAGTAGTACAACGCGTATATGAGCAAGCTTCTAAAGTGCTAAATGATGTGTATGTAGCAACTGATGACCAGCGTATAGTGGATGCAGTTGAGTCTTTTGGAGGTAAGGTAATCATGACCGCTTCTTCTCATAAAAGTGGAACGGATCGTTGTTGTGAGGCTATCAATAAGATTGATGAAGATTTTGATGTTATTATAAATATCCAAGGAGATGAACCTTTTGTAGATCCCTCACAACTAAAAACACTTATAGCTTGCTTTGATGATTTGGATACTCAAATTGCAACGTTAGTGAAACCCTTCAATAAAGATTCTGCTTGGGATGAACTTTGCAATCCTAATATCCCTAAAGTTGTACTTGATAAAAACAATTTTGCATTATATTTCAGTCGCTCTATAATTCCATATATGAGAGGAGAAGATGAAGCCGAATGGTTAAAAAAACATACTTATTTTAAACATATTGGTTTATATGCTTATCGTTTGGGAGTATTGAAAGAAATAACAGCTTTACCACAATCTTCTTTGGAAATAATAGAATCTTTAGAACAGTTACGTTGGTTGGAAAATGGATATAAAATTAAAGTGGGTACAACAAATATCGAAACAATAGGTATAGATACTCCGGAAGATTTGAAGAAAGCTGAACTGTTTTTAGAAGAGATGATAAAGAGATAATTGAATGAGAAAGTTAGATAGAACAGTTGCTCCTGTAGTGAAAGAAATGAGCAATGTAGAGTTTTTGAAGCCTGCTAAAATAACGATGCGCAATGGAATTCCACTCCATGTAATAGATGTAGGTGTTCAAGATGTGGTGAGGATAGATGTTCTTTTTAAAGGAGGACGATGGCAGCAAGAACAAAAACTTCAATCTTTGTTTGCAAATCGAATGTTGCGTGAAGGAACAAGAACTTACTCTTCTTCTGAGATATCAGAAAAACTTGATTTCTATGGATCTTGGTTGCAATTTTCTAATTATCCGAAACACACATGTGTTACTTTGTATAGTTTAAGTAAATACTTTAAAAAGACCTTAGCTATACTTTATTCGATAATTACTGAACCTCTTTTTCCGGAAAAAGAGCTCTCCATTCTAAAAGATCGTTCCAAACAACAGTTCTTGGTGCATTCTTCAAGAGTTTCTTTTCTAGCTAATCGCCTTTTATTTCATGCGTTATATGGTAATGAACATCCTCTGGGCATCCAAACTGAAATAGAAGACTTTGATAAAATTAATCTTAATTTATTACGATCATTTCATTCTAAATATTATAATTCAGCTGGGTGTTCTATTTATCTGTCTGGAAAGATCTCATCTCTTATACTTCAAGATGTGGAAGAGATTTTAGGTAAAGATTTTTTTGGAGAAAGAAATGAGTGGATTGATTCCACATTCGTAAAACAAACTAAAGAAGATAAACGTATTTCATTTGAAAAAAAGGCTGCAAAACAAAATGCTGTGCGTTTAGGAGCTTTAACTATTGAAAAGAATCATCCCGATTATTTAAAATTCCGTATTTTAGTCACTCTTTTGGGTGGTTATTTTGGTAGTAGGTTGATGTCAAATATTCGGGAAGATAAAGGTTATACTTATGGTATATCTTCTTCACTTATTCCTTATCCCGACAGTACGGTGTTTTTGATTGCTAGTGATACGGATCCTAAGTATGTGGAGCCTTTAATTCAAGAGGTTCATAAAGAAATGAAACGCCTTAAAAATGAAAAAGTTTCAAAAGAAGAATTAGCAAGAGTGAGAAATTATATGATTGGTGATTTATGTAGGAATTATGAAACCGCTTTTTCTATTGCAGATGCATGGCTGACTGTTGAAACCTCTACATTAAATGCAAATTTCTTTACTGATATGTTAAATTCTATAGAGCAAGTAACGATTGATGACATCTATAACTTAGCAAACTGTTACTTTAATGATAATATGTTGAAAGAAGTAGTTGTAGGACAATTAGTATGATTGAAAAAAACAATGAAGGTTGTCTATTCAATTAATCTTTCGTAATATTGACTCAGCACTAAAACGATTCTAATTAATTAAAAGATGAGAAAAAGATTATATACCCCTATACTCCTTATTTTATTTGCTTCAGTATCAACCTTTTCCCAAGAGCATGAGGGATTTATGAATCGCGTAAAAGGTTTTTTTAGCCCGGGACATCGCATAGGGAGTTATATTTTTAAAGATGGATCTGTATATACAGGAGACTTAAGGAAAAGTCGTCCCGATGGATCTGGTACGACTTTATATTTGAATAATGACAAATATGAAGGAGAGTATATAAAGGGTCGTAAACAAGGATATGGAGTATATACCTCACATACGGGTGAAAAATATGCAGGAAATTGGGAAAATGGTATACAACAGGGTGAAGGCGAATTCTTTTATTTGAATAATAACCGATATAGTGGTTTGTGGAAAGATGGATTCCAAGAGGGGGAAGGAAAAATGTATTACCATAATGGTGATTTGTATGAAGGTGAGTGGGTGAAAAATCAACGTCATGGATATGGAGTTTATACTTGGCTTAATGGCGCAAAATATATTGGTCAATGGGTTAATGATAAAAAGAATGGTGAGGGCACAATGATCTGGAATGACGGTTCTAAATATTCGGGTGACTGGTTTAATGATCAACGCCAAGGTAAAGGTGTCTTTGAATATTTAAATGGAGATATGTATACCGGGGATTGGATCAATGATATTCAACACGGGAAAGGCATATACAATTTTCATACCGGAGATTGCTATGAAGGTACATATAATAATGGAGCACGTACCGGACAAGGGAAATATACTTATGTTAATGGAGATAAGTACGAGGGTGAATTTAAAGATGGTGTTCAAGATGGTAAAGGTTCTTTTTATTGGACTAATGGAGCTTCTTATGTGGGAGAATGGAAGGATAATCAACGTCATGGTCACGGTAAGTATACGTGGAATAATGGAGATATATATGAAGGAGAGTGGAAGGAGGGACAACCTAATGGAACAGGTAAACTTATACTAGCTGATGGTACCCAATACGAAGGTTCTTTTGTTAATGGATTGGAGGAAGGAAAGGGGATTTTAACAGATAAAGAAGGAAATCGTCATGAAGGAACTTTTAAAGAAGGTAAAAAAGATGGAGATTTTATTGAATATAATGCTGATGGTGACATTATAAAGAAGACACGTTTTAGAAATGGTTATCTTCAATCTGTATTAGACAGTTGATCCTCTGTATTTAGAGATTTAGAAAATATAAAGAGTCCTAAAAGAAATGGGGAGTTGTTGAAAGACAACTCCCCATTTCTTTTAGGACTGTTTGTTTTAAACTTACTTCTTTAAGTCTTTTCGATCTTTTTAATGCGCTCTTTAACTAGTATGCTATTAATGAGGATTATGACTAATAATAGAAGTACAGCAACAATGAAAATGTCTATTGGAAAGCTTTTTAATGCTATGGGAAGTATGGGTTCCAGCTCTTTGATATAAAGATTTCTAAAGCAATACATAATTCCTAGTGAAAAAGTAAAGACAAGAATATTCGACACGATCATCAGTATCTGATAGGGAATAGCTAATTGTGTTGTGGTATAACCTATTAGTTGAAGATTCCTTATCTTTTCTGTATTCTTTTGAATTAACAAGAAAATGCTCAGTAAAAGTATATATAAAGATAATAAGCTTATCAATAGTCCAATAAACAACACGATACCAATAAGAGCTTTTAGGAAATAAGTTGTCTTGCTTTCATCTAAAGCCCCAGATTCAGTTTCATATCCCTTTGTTTGAAAGTAATCAGCTATGAGAGGATTAGAGGCTTGATCTACCTCTATGATAATGCGAGATGGGTTTCTGTCTTTTTCTGTGCTGAATTTTTCATTAGCCCATTTCATGAATTGCTGAGGGACTAGTATAGTGTTTAATCTATCTGAGAAGCCTATTATATTCCCCTTAAATGAATCTTTTTGCCCATTTCCCGTTAATTGTATATCTAATTGAATCATACTTATTAATCCCTCGGAGAGTTTGGGCAGATTGCGACTTTCAGCAAAGCCAAAATTGTATAAGTTCAAATAGTTTTTAGGAAGAATAATAGGAATGATTCTGTCTTCGGATTCCGAATTAAAAACCCAATCATTTAGTGGTACATCAATAAAATCATCAGGAACAGATTCAAAAAACATGTCAGTTCCAAACCGAATACCTTTACTTTCGAGAGATAGACCTGCATAAACTTTAAATAATGAAGGAGTGAAAACACCAATCTTATTGCAGAATTCCTGTTTTTGGAGCTCTTTAATCTCTTCTTTAGTGAATAAATTTTTGTTTCCTGAGATTGAACCTAAAGTGCTCACCTTCTTAGTTATAACAATATAGTTCTGACTCATAAAAGAGTCACTACCGGTTAGTACAGGTTTTATATCTTTGTAAAACTGTATGCTTAATAAGATTATGGTTGTACCAATGATGTTAGCCAGTATAAATCCAATGATTTGACTTAAGCTGATAGGCTTTTTGAAAAGTTTCCAAATAAGTTTCATAGACTCATTATATAATCGTAAGGAAGGTTTAGGTCCTTACCAATGGAGGTTATGATAATGCCAAAAGAATTTTTCTCAAACTCTTCTATTAAAATTCTTGCCATTATGTTCGCATTGTCTTGATCCAGATGACTCACCGGTTCATCTAGTAAAATAAAATCAAAAGGCTGGCATAATGATCTGATAAACGCTACCCGTTGTTGTTGTCCAAAAGATAATTTTCCCACCGGTTGATTGATATGTTTCTCTAAGTTTAATTGCTCAAACCAACCTAAAATGTCTTTTCTCTTTTTATGATGCGTAAGTCCATTTTTTATCTGGATATTCTCAATAGCTGTAAGTTCCGGAAATAATCTTAAGTCTTGAAAAGTGATGCTTAAGTGTTTTCTCCTAATATCAACCCACTGTTTATCAGTCAGTGTAGATATATTATTTCCATTGAATGTAATTATACCCTGATAATCGGTTCTTTCACCATAGAGATAAGCGCATAAAGAAGATTTCCCTGCGCCTGATATAGCCTTAATTAAATAAATTTTTTTCTTATCAAAACGCATCACCTGGTGCCAAATATCCGATTCAATTTTATCCTGTTGTCTGAAGGCTTCAGGGAGTAAGTTTTTTAATTCAATGTATTCAATCATTGCGTAATAGGTAAAGAACTTAATAAATCATCAAGAAAAAGCTCCAATAGAGTTTCGTTAGTCTCTTCTTGATAAAGCGTGACTTCTATGGTATTACTTTTATTTTCGTTTGTTATTTCAAGATGCGTAAAGCGGGAGATTCTATCTACCATTTCTCTTACCTCATTTCCTCCAAATGAAGTCAATAACTTAATGAAAGGAAGATCCAAAATTTCTTCAATGTTGAACGCTGCAAAAAAACGTTTGCCTTTTAGGTTTGAAGTCAAATCAGAACCTTTCAGGGTTTTGTCTATTTTATTTCCTATATCTTTATATATCAACTCATTATTGGTAATATAGATGTAGTCTTTTTTTACACCAAGGAACAAGTCTTTGGACAGATATTGAGAAATTGGGCTGTTGAAGTTGAAGTTTCTCCATAAGAATTCATTATCCTTTAACTTTACTATGCTTTCATTTCCTTTTAGTTTTAGATAGCTTTTATCTGAAAAGAGCGAATCTAACTTTATATTCTTGGTGTTCGCTTCAATGAGTGCCAGAAAATTAGGTTTAGCCTTATCTAATCCCATTGTAAAAGCCCCAAGACTGAAGTCCCCGTTTAAAGATTCTATAAATGTTTTGATTTCTGTATCAAAGAGCTCCTTGGGAGGGTTTTCCTGTTCTATTAAGTTTTTATACAGCCCTTTTCCGTCAATACCCATATTGAAAAGAGCTATGGTATTTGCAGGGAACTGATCTAATAAATTTCCTTTTAATGTTTTGTTTTGAATGTTGTTCAGTAACAATGAATTAAGCTGTTCTGAGTCAAACTGTAAAGTTAATTTGGATGCCCCTTTCTCAAAATGAATGGTACCGATGAGTCCTATATCCTGGAATTCTACTTTTTTTCCTATCGTTTTTTCTATTTGTCGCTTGTATGCATTGGGAATGTTTTCTGCAGAGCTGTAAAATGCAAGGTCTTTATCCTTCTTTCTAAACTCCTTAAACGATTTAGCTTTTGCCTTAACTATACTTTCTTCTTTAGGCAATGTAAATAGGCTGAGTGCTTGTTTTTTTGCAGCCTCTGCTTTTTTAGATGGAGAGTGGATTATCAGGACTGTTTCCTTATCAAATATAATAAATGAGTTATTGACTAAAACTGTATAGAAATAGGGTTTCTCTTCAACCAAAGGTTCACATAAGTTGTGTTTTTCAAGCAAAGAGAGTGTCTTTTTTAATTGTTTCTGACTTTTAATGTTCGCTGCAACCGTACGGTAAGCCAAGGATGGTGCATTAAAGAAGTAAAGGGGCGTTTTAGTGTCTATCCCCGATTTAGACAAGTCATTTATTATATTTTCTACTTGCTTAAAATCATCTGCTGTGAATTCTTTCTTTAAAGCTTCTAAAACACGCTTTTTTAACTCTTTATTTTTCTTTTTATTGATGCCTGTTTTCTCTGTTATGCTACTCACATTGAGGGCAAATAGTTCATTGGTATCTGCCGGAATAGAATACATAAATTCTTTTGTTCCTGAGCAGGAGGCAATTATTACTATCGTAAGAGTAATAAGTGAATATTTCATCAATTTATTTAATGTTGCTTTCATAAGAAATGTTGAATTAATTATTTTATTTATGATTCTATTGATTGATTAATGCAAAAGTGTGAGTGGCAACTAAGGCTGCCGTTTCAGTCCGAAGTCTGGCTTCTCCTAGGGTAATAGGAACAAAACCATTCTTAGTAGCCATTAGTACCTCTTCTTCACTGAAATCTCCTTCCGGACCAATTAGTATCACTGCATCGGTGTGGGGAAGTAACTCCTTTTTCAATAGTTTCTTTTCAGTGGGATAACAGTGAGCAATAAATTTTTGTTCTTTAAAATCCTGTTTTATAAACTGCTTGAAATCCATCATTGGATTTATTCTTGGTAGATGTGCTTTTAATGATTGTTTAGTAGCTGCTATTACTTTTTTCTCTATTCGCTCTAAGTTAATTGAACGCCGTTCAGAAAATTGAGTGTTTAAGAAAGATATTTCATCTATACCAATTTCTGTTGCTTTTTCTGCCCACCATTCCATACGCTCCATACGTTTCGTTGGTGCTATTGCTATGTGTAAATGGTTGGGGTAGAGCTTTTCCACCTCAGTGGTTTTATCTATCCTTACTTTACATCTTTTTCGGGTTGCAACAGTGAGAGTTGCTTCATAAAAAAAACCCTGTCCATCTGTTATTGTAATATTATCTCCCTCTTTAAGGCGCAATACTTGTGTACAATGCTTTGCCTCATTTTCCGGAAGCTCCAAGCTTGTGGATATATCGGGTGCGTAGAATATGTGCATGTTATTGTTGAGATTTTATTTTCTCAATTTTATCTCTCAGCACGGAGGCCAACTCATAATTCTCTTCCTCTACAGCTTTATTTAACGCCTCTTCCAGTGACTCCAAGGTAGTTTGTTCTTTTATTGTGCTTTGTGGTTTTGTTTCTTTCGTGATTTGGATCTTTTCTCTTTCAAGAATAGATTCATAAATATAAATAGGTGCATTGCAGCGTAATGCTAAGGCGATGGCATCCGATGTTCGTGAATCGATTTGTATTGTCTCCTGATTTTCCTTTTCTAGAAAAATAAATGAAAAATAGATACCTTTTTCTGATTTATAGATTAATACTTTTTGTACTGTAGCGTTTAACTGGTCAATTACTGTCTTCAATAAATCGTGAGTCAAAGGACGTTGCGATTGAATACCGGCAATTTTTAATGTTATAGATTGAGCTTCGGCTGTTCCAATAATAATAACCAAATTGCGATCACCTTTCCTTTCTTTAAGAATTAAAGCATATGCACCAATTTCTATTTGGCTATCTGCTATCTGTTGAACTACAATTTCTACTTCTTTGTCCATAATTTTAGTTATATTATCTGGTCTGGGATTTCTTCCGGATTATGTTTATGCTTAAAAATTATAGCAAACAAAACAGCTACAACTAAGGCATAACCTGCAAATACATACCAGGAGTTGGGCCAACCTACATGGTCAACGACATATCCTGCAGCATAAGATCCTATAAGAGCTCCAAAGCCATTCGTCATTATCATAAACACCCCTTGTGCGCTGGAACGAATTGAGGGGCTGGTTTCTTGATCTACATAAAGTGAACCTGAAATGTTGAAAAAATCGAAAGCAACACCATACACAAGCATGGATAGGATAAGCATCCAGACCCCGGTACCCGGATTTCCCGCGCCCAATAATCCAAATCGCAAAACCCATGCCGCCATACTAATCAGCATCACGATCTTAATGCCAAACCTTTTGAGGAAAAAAGGAATCAATAGTATACATAAGGTTTCTGAAAGTTGAGAGAGAGAGATTAAAATGTTTGCGTGCTCAACACCAAATGTGCCCTGATAAATGTCCATCGTTCCAAAATGATTGGTTAGGTAATCATTAGCAAAAGCATTGGTGATTTGTAGCGATACCCCCAAGAGCATACAGAAGATAAAGAAAATGGCCATTCTCTTTTCCTTGAAGAGAGTAAAGGCTCTAAGGCCCATGGCATCAACCCATGACTGATTTTTCTCTACTTTGCTAACATCGCTGTGTGGTAGTGTGAAAGAGTAAATACCTAAAATAAATGAGAGTGCCGCTGAGAAATAGAGTTGATTCGGTGAGCGGGTAAATCCTAATAAATCAACAAGTATCATGGCGCATATAAATCCAACAGTTCCCCAAACTCTAATGGGGGGGAAATGCTTCACTGTATCTAGATTTGCTTTACTTAATGAACTATATGCCACAGAGTTTGATAGTGATATGGTAGGCATATAAAATAAAACACTACAAAGAATAAGAGCATAAAGCGGGGCATAGCCGGTTTGTGGTGCTGCAATCACCATAAAAGTTCCGGCAATTAAGTGGCATATTCCTAATAACCGTTGAGCTTGCACCCATCGGTCTGCAATTATACCCATCAAGGCAGGCATAAAGAGTGATGCAATTCCCATAGTTGCAAAGAAACTACCTATTTGCTTTCCTGAAAAGTTTAATTCTCCACCCAAATATGCTCCTAAGGAGATTAACCATGATCCCCAAATTGCATATTGAAGAAAGTTCATAATTGTTAAGCGAATTTTTATGCTTTTCATATCTTATCTTTTTTAATTATGTGTTGCATGCAATGTATACAAATATACATGATTATTTGTAAAAATAGGTGTGAATAGAATTTTTAGGGGGTTTTAGAGTGGAATTTAGAAATATATTTACTCTATATTTCTATTTAAAACAAAAAAAATTGATTGCCTCTCGACAATCAATCTTCATTAACCTTAAATCTAATACCATGAAAAACACATTGCAAATATAAGCATTTTATGTTATATAACACAAATATGTGGGTATAAATCTCTTGTTATTATATTCTTTTAACCATTGGGCTATTCAATATATAGTACAAGTCCTTTTAGGTATTCTCCTTCCGGATGATAGATATTAATGGGATGATCGGCCGGTTGCGTTAATTGATGCAGAATTCTCACTTCTCGTTTAGCTATGGCAGAGGCCGAGAAGAGTGTGGTTCTGAAATTTTCTCTGGTTACTACCTGCGAACAAGAAAAGGTAAATAGGATCCCTCCTGGTTTTATTTTCTCTATTGCTTTGGCATTTAACCGTTTATATCCTTGTAATGCATTCCTGAGGTTTTTTCTGTGTTTAGCAAATGCCGGAGGATCTAATATGATTAAATCGTATTTATCTTGCGGCATTTCATCTAAAAACTTGAATCCATCATCTATAAACGATTGATGCCTGTTATCGTTGGGGAAATTCAGTTCTATGTTTTGGTTTGTAAGTTCAATGGCTTTTGCGGAACTATCTAATGAATGTACCAATTCAGCTCCTCCACGCATTGCATAAAAGGAGAATCCTCCTGTGTAGCAAAACATATTCAAAACCTTTCTATTGGCAGCATATTTTTCTAGTAATGCTCTGTTTTCCCGTTGATCAATGAAAAATCCTGTTTTTTGTCCCTTAAGCAAATCAACCTGAAACTTCAGTCCGTTTTCAATCCCTATATGTTCTGTTGTTTTTTGAGTCAGGAAACCGGAAGTTTCCGATAGGTCGGCTTTATAAGGAAGAGTCGTTTCCGATTTGTAGAAAATAGATTTGACAGTAGGACTTAATACCTCTAAAAGAACTTCTGCAATTTGTTTTCTATTGACATGCATACCTACAGAGTGGGCTTGTATAACAGCAGTATGATCATATATGTCAATGATTAAGCCCGGTAGTCCGTCTCCTTCTCCATGAATTAACCGGAATGTGTTGTTGTGGGGTGAAGGGGCTAGGCCTATGGCTTTTCTTAAAGCATAGGCTTGCTCTATTTTTGTTTTCCAGAAATGAGCGTCTATTTTCTCTTTCCGGAAAGAGAGTACACGTATGGTAATACTTCCTATTTGGTAATGTCCTAAAGCGATGAACTGTTTATCTGAAGTGTATACTTCTACAGTTTCCCCCTCTTCAGGTGTTCCTTCTATCTTTGCGATAGCCCCGGAAAAAATCCAAGGATGATATCTTTTTAAAGACTCTTCTTTCTTAGGTTTTAAAAATACTTTGCGGTATTCCATGTTTTTATATTGTCTTCTGTCTGTTTTTCAATTTAATTGTTCTCGGATTCTGACGCAGGGGGAGTAGATTGGATAGTATACCCTCCGTTTTCTTTCAGATCCTCTAAGAGATTATATATTTTCAAAGCGGCCCATGCATCGGTAGCTGCATACCTTTTTTGCGACTCGGTCAGTTCTTCCCTTTCCCAGTTTGACAGGCGCTGAGACTTAGAGATTCTTTGATTAAAAAGAATGGCAAATATTTTCTGTAGACTACGATCTTTGATTCCAAATTGAGGAACATATTTTTGAAGGTCAATAAAACCTTTCTCTTCAAATGGGGCACGTTTATGAAGCATTAAGAAATCATCGTGTAATGAGAGTCCTACCTTTTTTATTTCCGGATTTTCAATAAACTCAATTAAGGGTTGTGTCAATCCGGTGTAGTTGAGTCTGATTAAATAACAGCGATCCAGCGTAGATATTTGCAAAAGAGAGACTTTATTCATCTTCCCTTTTTTAAAAGATGGCCTTGTCTCACTATCTATTCCCACTGTTTTATGGTGAGCAAGATAATCTAAAGCCTTTATGACATCTTTTTCTGAGGTTATAGTATTAATCTCCCCTGCAAAAACAGCTCGGGGGAGATTTTTTATTTCTTCGTTTTTTATGCTTCTTCTAATTATCATTCTTTAATAAAGACTCATTCTTGTTTTAGGGAGGAATATTAATTTACCAAAAATCCTGATTTGTATCCTCTAAATCGGAGGAGTATTTTACATTGTGCAAGGCACGCAAAGTGTTTACCAGTTTTTGTCCCCAATAGTACTCAAAATTTTCCTTGCAGATGACTAATGCATCGTTCATTGTTTCATTGAGTCCCAATTGAAAAACAAATGTAAAGTTTTTAAGATCTTGATAAATGTCTGCCAAACCTTCAGATATCCACTGTTTTATGGGTTGGTCGCTGTAGGCCATATCCGGAACAAAAACCTCCAGATAATCGTCGTCAGGACCTAATATCTTTGCGATGTTTAATTGAAGCATCTCATAGGTGATTTCATCTACGTGAACTTCAGGGTCATCAAATCCTATGCGTTCACAATCAGGTAGTAGAAGAGCCTTCAGGTATACTAAAGGTAATATTTTTAGTAGTGTAGTGATATACTCTTGCGGTTCAGTTCTATCGTTCTGTTCTATGAAAGCACAATATTCTGCTGCAACCGTAACAAACTCCACTACATTTTTACTGAATATAACTTGGCTCTTTTCTTCCATTGCTTACTAATGATTTTGAATACAAAGTTAAGAAAAGTAATTAAAGGTAACAATCAAAGAAAGAGGTAAAAAAGAGTCCTGCTTTTAGAGCCTTAGACTAACAATGTGTCGGTCTGGGTTATAAGGGGCTTCACTCCCAGACCGACTAAAAACTAATAAAAAGAGGAGTATATTAGCTTATGCTAGGGAAGTGTTAACTGCAAGAATGTCTCCGGATTTTGAAGGCAACTATAGTGATAGCAAGTAAGAACTAAGGGTATTATTAGTTAGATCGGATTAAAAGCTGCAAGTAATCAAACCTGTGTTTTTTTCATTTACACAAAATCTAAGCAGTGTATGAAGTTTAGCTGGTAATAAAAGTTTGAGCAAGAGCAAATCTTATCTATAGATACAAATTTTGATAATAAATTGGATTTTGGATTGAATCTACTATCAAACCTTGATGAGTTCTTTGATTTAATGGATATTGAGGCAAAATATTATTTTCTAAATACAATCCTTTGTGATAATGCGAGATATAGGGATAAAATAAAACGACTGACTACCATTTCTGATAGTCAGTCGCATCAAGTGATCCGTCTGGGATTCGAACCCAGGACCCCAACATTAAAAGTGTTGTGCTCTACCTGCTGAGCTAACGAATCAGCCTATATTTTGCGATTAAGCGATTGCAAAGGTATGATATTTAATTAAAAAACAAAAAAATCTCAGACTTTTTCTTATGTTTGTCTTGAAATCAATTATTAACAAGAAGGCAAGAGTATGTCAGACGATAAAAAAGTAATTTTTTCAATGGTGGGGGTAAGCAAAACCTATCCACCTCATAAAACGGTTTTAAAAGATATCTATCTATCCTTTTTCTATGGCGCGAAGATTGGAATTATTGGATTAAACGGTTCAGGTAAATCAACACTGCTGAAAATTATAGCCGGACTGGAAGAGTCTTATGATGGGGAGGTGGTTATTTCTCCCGGATATTCCGTTGGATATTTAGAGCAGGAACCTCATTTAGATGAGAGTAAGACAGTTAAAGAGGTGGTAATGGAAGGAGTGCAATCTACAGTTGATGTATTGAGTGAATATGAAGCAATCAATGAAAAGTTCGCTTTACCTGAATACTACGAAGATGCGGATAAAATGGAAAAACTTTTTGCGCGTCAGGCAGAACTGCAAGATATAATTGATGCGTCGGATGCTTGGAACTTGGATAGCAAGCTTGAGCGAGCGATGGATGCGCTTCGTTGTCCTCCGGAAGATCAGTCCATACAAGAATTATCGGGTGGTGAACGTCGTAGAGTAGCTTTATGCCGATTGCTTTTGCAGAAGCCTGATATCTTATTGTTAGATGAACCTACTAACCATTTAGATGCTGAATCTATTGATTGGCTTGAGCAGCACCTGCAGCAATATGAAGGAACTGTGATTGCAGTAACCCATGATCGTTACTTTTTAGATCATGTAGCGGGTTGGATTTTGGAATTAGATCGTGGAGAAGGAATTCCATGGAAAGGAAATTACTCAAGTTGGCTAGAGCAGAAAGCCAAGCGTATGGAAATGGAGGAGAAGACGGTGAGTCGGCGAAGAAAAACACTTGAACGAGAATTAGAATGGATCCGTATGGCTCCTAAGGCTCGTCAAGCTAAAGGAAAAGCTCGTTTAAATTCTTATGATAAATTATTGAACGAAGATGTAAAAGAGCGTGAGGCTAAACTTGAAATTTTCATTCCTAACGGTCCTCGTTTGGGGAATAAAGTGATTGAGGCTAAAAATGTTGCTAAAGCGTATGGAGATAAACTGCTTTTTGATAACTTGAATTTCACATTACCTCCTAATGGAATCGTAGGAGTGATTGGTCCTAATGGTGCCGGAAAAACCACCTTATTTCGTTTGATAATGGGACTTGAAGAAATTGATTCCGGAGAATTTGAAGTAGGAGAAACTGTGAAGATCTCCTATGTGGATCAACAACATAAAGATATTGATCCTAATAAGAGTGTGTATGAA
>FZPS01000220.1_pt244 | contig 18125 bp, 17 predicted proteins | sample 1817821 | NCBI WGS metagenome assembly FZPS01 (sample SAMEA104158645, study PRJEB21678) | metagenome | place: Germany | collected 2015-04-21
ATTAATTAAACAAAGTTAATAGTATTATAACAAATTCTTATTTAGCTGCATCCATACGTTTTTTAGTGATAAGAAGAACAGCCGCTACAAGAACAAGGATTGAACCGATAACGTAAAGGATTGTTGTACCCATACCACCAGTTGATGGAAGAAGAGAACCTTTTTTGTTGACAACATCAGTTGTTAAAGAACCATCAGTAGGTTCTGGAGTAGCAAATGTAAGACTACCAGTTGTCACATCACCTGAAAGTGAGTTCAATGCTGGGCTATCAGATTTTACATCGTGGTCTGCAGTTACTGTAAATTCAACATCAGAGGCTTTGTTGTAACCATCTGGTACGGTTGTTTCTGAAAGTTTGTAATCACCATCATCAATACCTGAGAATGTGAAAATATTTTTCTTATCACTGTTTTCTGCAGCAGTTGCTTCATCAGCTGAAATTGTTTTCACTGCAGTCCATTCACCGTTTACTTTTTTGTAAAGAGTGAATCCAGCACCTTCCAAAGGGGCTTTATCTTGATCAACTTTATTTACAACAACTTTGTAAGTAAAGACGATAACAGTATCTTCTGGAGTTTCACCAGTTGGAGAATTTTCACCGCTACCAGTGTAGTTAGGGTTATTTGAGTAGATAAGTTTGACAGTATTTGGGTTACCTTTTGAACCAATAACAGCGTTTGAGTTAAGAGTAGCTGTGTATTCAACAACTACTTTTGTTGATGAAGTAACACCGTCAAGTGATTTCAAGTTGTTAATTTTGAAGCTTGAACCATCATCAGCGATTGTGAATGATGAAGTAACATCAGTTTTGTCATCACCATTTACAAGGTAAACTTTAGCATCTTTGTTGTAAGTCAAACCTGATGAAAGTGTATCTGAAAGTTCAAGATAGTATTCAGTGTAGTCATCAATGTTGCTTGGCAATGTAGCAGTCAATTGGAAAGGAACTGAATCGTTAATATCGTAGTCAGCAGAATCTTGCCAATCAGTAGTTGTACCAGCTGTGTCGTTAGTATCTTTAACTTTCTTTTGAACAGTAGGTTTGTCATTTTTAAGTTTTGCTGTTGCATCACCGACAACTTTCAAGATGAAACGAGTGTATGAACTGTTTTCACCAGATTGTGAATTATCAGCATCTTTTACCAAGTAGTAACCAGCTGCCAAACCAGAAATAGTTGTTGTAGTAGTTGTACTACTTACACTTGCTGTGGCTGTACCTAGGTTAGCTGCAGCAGTAGTCGCAAATGATTTAGCTGCAGCAGAGTCATCTGTGCTTCCAAGGTTTTCAGCGATTGTAGCTGCATCTGAACTACCATTGAAAGTGAATGAAGTAACACCAGAACCCCAAGTGATATTCGAAAGGGTAGTTCCGTCAGAAGAAACATCACCAGCGAAGATTTGATAAGCTTCATAAGTGTGACCTTCACTTGTACCACTAATAGTCAAACTATAAGTTGTATCGGCGAATGCCTTTCCACCAGCAAAGGTGAAAAGAGCTGCTAACAAAGTAGCAAAAATCAATTTAAACTTTTTCATAATAAATCCTTTTCTTTCTTTTTTGATTTAGTGTGAGTAGAGTAAAAATATAATCTAAGGCTTGGCAAATATTGACTAAGCAACACCACCTTTACCTATATATAAACTAGTCATCATCATAGGCGACCTCCTATCTGATAACGTTTATAAACTTTAAAGATTAACAAACCAATAGCAAGCAATGATAACACTGCACCAGCTATGTAGTGCCATTGTGTACCATTGCCACCAGTCTCAGGCAAATCATATTGCTTCTGAGCTGTATTCCTAATGGTAATCGTTGCAGAATCCGAAGCAATCGCCATATCAGCTGCTTCCTCAGTAGGAACATCATTGTTACTATTAGTGTAGCTAGTATCATAACCAGAAACAGCATTCTCTTTTACATAGTAAGTATAAGTGACCGCATTTCCAGACGAATCCGTACCCGAAACAGGTAGTTCTGTATAAGTTTTCGTCCAGTCATCATCATGACTTAACGTTTCCCCAGACAGATAAGTTGATTCGGTAGAAGTTCTGTCCTCTGCCGTTGCAACCTGAATCACATCATAAGTGATAGAACCATCAGAACGACTTGTCTCATCACCATCAGCCGTGAACCATTTCTTATTGATGGTTAAATCAATTGTCTTAATCTTTTCGTTTTCAACGTAAGCCGAATCCGAAACTTTGGCTAAGTTGACCGCACCACTAAGGACACCAGTTGGCGTTATTGTATTCTCCGTATTGTAGTAGAAGTAATACTTCCTTGGGCTATCTGGTAGCTCATAACCTGACGGTGCCTTAGTTTCTTTGAAATAATAGAATTTACCTTCTGTAAATGTTGACGGCAGATTTGATTTCGTAATTGTAATGTGACCATTAGCGTCCGTTGTATAGGTTGCAATGGCTTTATCATTGCTATCATTGTCATCACCGTCATATTTATAGACAGTAAACACCGCATTTGCCAAACCTAAACCATAGTTATCCGCATCAACCTTATTAATCGTGTATGATTTTTCGGTATCAATTCCTGCATCAGTACCAATCTTCGACCATGCTACTGTAACCTCTTTTTTCGCTGACCCATTACTAACTCCTGACAAAGTAGCTGTATTCTTAGGCCAATACGTCTTAGACGTATCTGGATTTTCTTTTGAAACAAGATAGTCATAAGAGAGCGTATAAGCTGTGGCATCTTTCAAGGTAACCGTCAAGGTACTTGTATAGGTTCCATAACCGTTATCCGTTAACGACACTTTCCATGACCATTCGCTTGTTGGAACTTCCTCACCACTATCAGCGTAGTAAAGTTTAACCGAGCTTTGGTTTAGTGCTACCGAAATGTCCTCACCATAAAACGTTAGAACGTCTGTCAAAGTCAGTTCATCTGTTCCGTCAACCAAGTCCTCAGCACTTGGATTAATGGATAAACTATAGTGCAAAGCACGATTGTTATTATCCCAGCTACCTGTCTTAGTAATTGGTTTGACAACTTGCTTGTCTTTACCAAAGGTAATGATTTGAGTTTGACTATCTGAACCGTAATCTTGGTCGCCATCAACGATAACAGATACTGTATTGGTTAAGGTATCTGTTACAAGTGTTCCTTCCTCAGGTAGATTATTATAGGTCGTTGTAAAGGTTAACCAGAAATCGTTATTTCCACCAATATTATTCTTCAGTGTCTTACCGTCAGTCGTACTAAAGTTTAAGGTAACAACATTATCATCCGAAATACTACCAGTTAGGTTAATATTATACGTTCCCCAACCATTTTCACCACTGGTAATACTAGTACCACTGATAACGGCTGAAATTTGTCCCCAGTGTTGCCCATAAGTCAAACCAGTCAATGAAACACCTTCTGGCAATGTATCAGTAACAGTCATGCTTGTTGCATCGTCACTCAAATTAACCTTAACTTTCCAAGTAACAACACCATCCGTGCTAGTTTTCTTAGTAGTTGCATGATTTTCATCACCGTCCATTTTGATAACATTTGAATTATCAGTATGGTGATACTTAGCTTGGCTGGAATGGTCTGCAGAACTAATCGTATTCCAGAAATCAAGATTAGCATTGCCATTTAGCTTAGCTGTTGATTGGTATTGAAGAACAATATTTTTACTTGATTTGAAATCATCGGTTAAAATAATTTGAAACTCAGTATATTTAGTATTATTGTCTAAATCTTCATAGTTGGTATAACCATCCCATGGTTTTTGACAAGCTTTCAAAGTAAACTTACTATCACCAAAGAATTTAACAAGTTTTTTATACAAGTCTTGCAACTGTGCTTTGGTGTACCAGTGAACTTCTGAATTTTGATTGTATGGATCTGTTAGAAAATCCCTAAAATTCGTTCCTTTTTCAATCACACCACTTGCTGGCATAGTGATTTTAGTTTTCCATTTAAGAACTTTGACATCAGAATCATCAGTATCTTCTTCACTCACAAAAGTCTTAGTCAAATCACCAGAACCTGGTACAGACGGGCTCGAAGAATCTTTTGTTTGATCATCGGTCGTTGTGGTATCACCGTCATCATCTAGGGTTACCGTATTTTTGACTTTAGAACTTGACCAACCAGTATCTGTTACATCTGTTGTATAAGTGATAGTGTAGTTGTTAGTATTTTTTCCGTCTGAAACAGCATTAAATTTTATTTTAGAAACGTTACCAGAACTATCATACTGAATGGTGTAACCAGTATCGCTTGGAGAAATCTTCAAATCACTCGCTTCGCTAAGGAAACTATCTTTTAGGATAGCTCCTGCAATATCATTGCCATTAGGATTGACTGTGATTGTCCAAGTGATTTTACCAGTTGAGCTGTCATATGTTCCACTCTTCTTAACTTCATTAAGCTTTAAATCAACACTTGTACTGCTACTCGTCTCACGTTTATCACTATCATCTTTTGAAACAGCATTTACAGTGTTACTAGCCGTCACATTCTCACCAGCTGTTAAATCTGCAACCTTGTAACGATAAGTGATTGTGTAGAAATGCCCAATTGCATTTCCGTCTGAATCCGTTCCATCACTTGTCAATTGATCCAAAGTTAGCGACCAAGTACCATTAGCCGTATCAAAAGTTGGACTTTTAGACACCGTCTCCGTGCTTGTAACGTTGCTTGTACTACCTGCATAAGTTGACTTAGTAATCGATACATTATCAACATCTGCAATTGAAATACCTGATGCCGTCAAAGTATCTGTCAAATCAATTTTTCCTGGTGTACCATATTTAGAATCTACCGTAACTGTGTAATTGATATATGGCGTATCACCATCATAGGAAACTTTTCCAGTTTTTGACGTTGATAAATCATAATTTTTTGTAATTTTATCTGCTGGAATTTCAATTGTTACACCATCAGAAAACTTAACAGTGTAACCATCATGACTTGTCTCATGTGTTAAACCAAAAACAGCTTCATAATCAATGTATCCATTTGATTGAACACCGTTTTCCATTTTAGCAACGTAACTATCAAGGAAAGTGATTAAAAGATAATATTTATTATTATCTTTTTTAAATTGATACTTAAAGGCATCAACATTATTTTTATCTCGCCCTGTATACTCTGTTTCCAATTTGATATCTTTACCAATTGAAGTATCATCTGGCAGAGCTAAGTAATAACGTTTCTCTTTAGCAAGATTTGTTTGATTAATATTAAATGTTAGTTTTAATGAAACTGTTAACTCTTCAGTAGATAAATCCTTTTGAACAGTTTTTTCATCATATGTATACCCCGTCAAATATCCTGAAAAGTCAGCGTATGTTACTCCTGCTAGGGTATAGGTTGAAAATGTATTTGATTTAAAATCGACACTTTCAACAGCGCCATCGCCAGTTTCTTTGATGTCTGTATCTGTCGATTCAGTCAAATCTTGAACTTGATTGATATCGTTGTCCACGAAGTGGTACAACTTCCAACCAGCTTGTTTGTCATCGCTGGTAGATAGGTCATTCTTGAAATTCATTGAAACCTTAACATCTTTGCTTGGTTCAACTTCTCTACCATCATCTGTGACAAATGAAATATCATAAGAATGAGCTTGTGACAACTCTTGCTTGCTTTCGCTAAGAAGTGTTGTCAATTTATTATCAATGGCACTTGTGTCTTCAACAGGCTTTACTTTTAATTGAACTGGTTCTGAAAACGTATTGTCTTCGTAAGAGACATTTACGGTGATATCAGATGTCTCAGCATTCAAAGTACCTGCCTGTGACATGTCCTTTTTTTCTTGACTTGACTCAGTCGATGTCGTTTGTGAGGAATTTTCAGTTTGATTATTTTCTTGAGAACTTTCTACCGTTGATTCAACTTGCGAAGAACTACCATCTTGCGATTGAAAAACAGACGAACTATTTCCCGTACTAATTGTTAGGGCTGGTAATATTAGTAAATATGTCGTACAAAAGACAACGACTAGAGATAGCACCAAAGCAATCTTTGCAATGATACTATCTCGGACTCGCTTTTTTACTAAAATTGCTAACCTTGCCCATAGCTTTAACATATCCAAACTCCTTTCTAAACATAATTTTTGTTAACTCTCTAATCGATTGACCCCATACGGTTAAGTGGCCAAATTCTTAAGCTTAGTTTCCCAACTAACTGTTCACTGTCTACTGGGCCGACAGCTTTATTACGTGAATCGACTGAAACCTCACGGTGGTCCCCCATCACAAAGTACTTTCCATCTGGTACTTGATAAGGTAACTCGATATTGGTTTCTCCATAATTTTTTTCACCTCTTTGTAGGTAAGGCTCATTAATTTTTTTCCCATCAACAAAGACATTACCTTTTTTGTCAATGTTGACCCACTGTCCTGATGTGGCAATAACACGTTTAACCAAAACTTTATTGTTATAATAAAAAGCTACCACATCACCTTGTTTCAAATTCTTTTTACTAACAGAAACAACCATGTCTCCAGCTTTCAAAGTCGGAGTCATTGAATTTCCATAAATCTGTAAAACAGGAAGCCAAATTGTCGCAACCAATACAGCCAAAGCTGCTACGGTTACTAGGGTGAAAACAGTGCTACGTAAGGTGCGCATGTAGCGCTCACGATACTTAATTTTTCCTAACTCTTTTGAAAGCTCCTCAGCTTTCGGTAAGTCAGCTAAGGCAATTTTCTCTGATTTTTTCTCAAATAGTGGTTTCATTTAAAAAGCTTAACCCCTTATGCCTCATCCTCAGTATTCTTTTTTGCATCCGCCATACGTTTGACGTTATAAAGATACGTGTCTGCCGCCGCCTGAGCTTCTTCAAAAACTTTACTAATTGCCAAGGCTGCTTCAGCGATGGAACCCGCATCAGTGACTTCTAGCTCACGACGCTCAAGTTTACCTTCAAGTTCTTTTACTTGATCTTGAAGCTCTTCAATTTCTTTAGCTTGCTCTACAAGCAGCTCAAACAAATCTGAACGACGAAGTTTTCTTAATTGTTTAGCATCAAGCACGTTAGGACCTCCTTTTTAGTATTCGTTTTTACATAAAACTCACATAATTTTAAATGTATATTTATTCTAATTTTGAAAAAATAAAGACTAGATAAACATTTTTTCATTTTGTCGTTTTATATATCTAAGCGTTTTGAAGAACATTATAATATTTTTTCGCGATTTTGAAAAGGGATTTTGTACAAGTGATACTTTTTTTAAGATTTTGTTTCCTAGTTCTAATTTTCTTAATATTTCGTCCTCTATCATTGTTAGGAAAGCTAACAATGATAAATATCTAAAGTCAAATATTGTTAATTTCGTAGGATTGATGTAGCTTAATTTTTAGGTTTATGTTACAATGCTAAATTGATTAGGTATAATTTTTTGTCTTTTCAGAAATATTACATCATTCAAGTAGGGGATTATTTATGAAAAATTTATCAAAAAAACAACAACAAGTCTTAGAGACTAAACACCGTTTATCAAAAGCCCTTTATCTACTGATTACTGAACGACATTATGACAAAATCACTATCTATCATATCCTTGACAAAGCTGCTATTTCACGACGCACATTTTATCGCTACTTTGATGACAAAGCCGATTTGATGGATTTCTGTTTAGATAACTTTGTTAAAGGTTATTATCTACAGCGAGATAATTTTATCTTGGCGAAAAAACCTGAAGATGTATTCTTAGTTACTTTGAATTTTATGTATGAAAACAAAGCCTTTATTTCATCACTTGTTGAAAGTGGGCACTTTTCATTACTAACAGAAAAATTCAATCAAAAATCTGCTCAAATCTATAAAACCATCAATCTGCCATGGTGTGTTGATGATACTGTAGATAGCAACATCGATTACATTTCCAAAGGTTTATTCGGAGCTTATCTTAACATCCTACAATTTTGGCTAAGTAAAGACGAGCCTGAAGAACCTGAACTCATTGCAAAAAACTTATCCCTTCTTTTTAATTCTATCCCTAGTTACTTCAATGCCCTTTCAGAAGAACGTATAAAGATAAGAAATAAAAGATAGGGGTATTTATTTTCTGAAATTTTCGTAATCATGCCTATAACCACCTTTCTTGACACCTTTTTACCATAAAGTTGACAAGAAAAACGCTAACATTGACAGATTTACCGTTTCCATTTTCCTATAAGTTGACACATTAATATTTTAATTGACAGTTTTTTGACACTTATTAATCACAGTTAACTGTAAGGATTAGTAAGTTATCCACAAAAAATATTAATCAATAAGCCCTAAAGTCAACTTAATCGTTCAGTTAAGCAAACCTGCTCTATGTATTTTTTCTTGTGTTCCCGTAAAAGTAGGTCTCAATGACCTTAAATAGACAAAAAGTCGGTAAAACTATTGTCTTACTGACTTTTTTGCATGAAACTTTCAAATCAATCACGCATTTTTTATAAAAAAAGATAAAATAGCATGAAAATTCTCCCATTTTTACACAATTTGTTAACAGTTATTCACAACTTGTGGATAAGTGTGGTTATAGACCGTGGATAACTTGTGTATAATCCAGCTATAAATCCCTTTATACCAAGTTTTAAGAGCTATCCACATTTTAAAAAAAACAGCTGTTAATAACTTCCATTTTTAGCAAAATTTTCCTCAAAAAAGTAGCTGATTCTTGAAAATCAGCTACTTTTTTCCACATTTATAGTAAATCATCGCGGCTAACCTGTTCAAATTTTTGATCACCATCATTTAATTTATCCCAAATGATGACTTCGCCAGCCTTCAATGACTTCTGAACATCAATGATGCATTGGTTACTTGATCCACGAAATTGCAACATCAAGTTTTTCTTAGTAATATCAAAACGACCATCTACTAAAATATCGATTAAGCTAAGCATTTCTAACTTATCTGGCGTTTCTTGCATCATTTCTTCCCAAGTATATCCAGTCCAAGACCAAATATCCTTCTCAGGAAGTTCTCGACGCACGCGCTTAATTAATGGTAAGAGAAAACCTGTATTTAAGAAGGGTTCTCCACCAAGAAGCGTTAGTCCTTGAACATATGGTTGCGCCAAATCAGCCATAATTTGTTCTTCTAACTCTTGTGTATAAGGTTGCCCTGCTTTAAATGACCATGTGGCAGCATTGTAACATCCTTTACAATGAAACATACATCCTGACACATAAAGCGAGTTACGAACCCCTTCACCATCAACAAAATTAAAAGCTTTGTAGTCAATGACACGACCTTGGCTTAGTTCTTCTGATTTCCACTCACAGGGCTTAGGAGTATTCCAGTTTTTTTCTTCCATACTAACCTTCTTTCTGTCCTAATTTCCCTTGATTACTCATTTAGAGTTATCCAATAGCGTTCAACAGTATTTTGAATATCTTCTAGTTTTCCACCGTTTGCTAATATTACCTTACGACTAGCAGGATTGTCTTCATGGCATGTCACTAAAGCAGTTTGGATATTTTTCTTCTTAGCTTCTAACAAACCTAATCGCAACTGCTCCTTGGCATATCCCTTACAGCGTTCAGATGGACGAATAGAATACCCGATATGTCCACCTTGTTTTAAAAGATTTTCATTTAAGCGTAAGCGCAAATGCAAAAATCCTAAAGCCCTGCCATCATCAGAAAAAGACACAAACTGAACGGCTGGAACAAAGTTGGCAGGCACATTAATCCCCATTTCACTCAGGCGATTGCTTTCAAGCCAATCCTCGTAATCAAAGTTATCCACATCCCAGAAACCACCATCGTGGGCAGACTGGCTCATTTCAAACTCTTTCATCATCTCAATAACGGCTGCTTTATCTGATAATTCAGGTCTTCGTAATTGCATAAGCTTACCTCTTATTTACTTTTTTTCTTTGCTTTTTCCAAAAATTGTGCTTTCAATTCATTGACACGCGCTTTTTTATTACCTTTAGCAGTTGAATGTTTTTCATGAAAACGTTCAACTTGTTGCATGCCTTTATAATCTAATTGGTATTTTCCCACGATTTTTTCCTTTCTTCAAGTTTTTTATCAATATAATAAAGAAGCTGGGACAAGCGTCTCCAGCTTCAATATGTCATGAAACTGTCTAAACCATAATTATTGGCTAACGAGTCTTATTAACAACTCTTATCTTTGTGCATGTGGTAGTCACCTGGGTTTTTAATTGTTGAACCATTCATGTGTTTAACACGTGCAGAAATTTCTTTGTGGCGACCATTAACCATTGGACGAGCTTGAGGGTTACCAAGATATCCACAAGTACGTTTAACAACGTCTACTGATTTTGGATCGCTGTTGCCACAGTTTGGACAAACAAATCCACGTTCTGTTGGTGTGAAGTCTCCTTCAAAACCACATTTATAACAACGGTCGATTGGTGTATTTGTACCAAGGTATCCGACACGTGTATAAGCATAATCCCAAACAGCTTCTAGAGCTTTTGGATTTTGTTGAAGAACTGGGTATTCACAGTAGTGAATAAAACCACCAGTTGCACCAGCTTCTGGGTAAACTTTTTCAAAGTCCAATTTTTCAAATGGTGTTGGATTCTTACGAACATCATAGTGGAATGAGTTTGTGTAGTATTCTTTATCTGTAATATCTTTAACAATACCGAATTTCTTAGTATCAAGACGGCAGAAGCGGTCTGTCAAACTTTCAGATGGTGTTGAATAGATTGAGAAATGATAATCGTATTCATCTGACCATTTAACACAGTAATCTTTCATCTTACGGATAATGTCAACTGTGAATTCTTTAGCTTCTGGGTTAGTTTCCCACTCTGGTCCGAAGAAGACTGTTCCGACTTCGTAAAGACCGATGTAACCAAGTGATACTGTGGCACGACGGTGACGGAAAAGTTCATCAACGTTATCATATTTACCAAGACGTTTTCCAAAAGCACCATATTGGTAAAGGATTGGAGCATTTGCTGGAGTAGCTTCTTTAACGCGTTCAACACGGTAAACAAGCGCATCTTTACAAATTCCCATACGTTCGTTGAAAAGTTCCCAGAATTTATCCATATCACCATGTGATTCCATAGCAATACGTGGAAGGTTGACTGTAACAACTCCAAGGTTCATACGTCCTGAGTTGACTTCAACGCCATTTTCATCTTTCCATCCTTGAAGGAATGAACGACATCCCATTGGCGCTTTAAATGAACCAGTCAATTCAACGATTTTATCGTATGAAAGCACATCTGGATACATACGTTTTGTTGCACATTCCAAAGCTAATTGTTTGATATCGTAGTTTGGTGTGCCTTCTTCAAGGTTAAGACCACTCTTCAATGTGAAGATTAGTTTGGGGAAGATAGCTGTACGGTGTTCGCTACCAAGACCTTGGATACGAATTTTAAGAATAGCTTTTTGAATTTCACGTTCAAACCAGTTTGTACCAAGACCAAAACCAAGTGATGTAAATGGTGTTTGTCCATTTGATGTGAACAAAGTATTGATTTCGTATTCAAGACTTTGCATCGCATCGTAGATATCTTTTTTCGTTTTTGTACGCGCGTAGTCTTCGCGGCGTTCTTCAGCAACCCATTCCTCAGCATCTTTTAAGTGCTTTTTGTAGTTAAGTTCAGCATATGGTGCCAAGAATTCATCGATACGGTCTGCTGTACATCCACCGTATTGGCTTGAGGCAACGTTAGCAATGATTTGTGAAATTTGTGCTGTTGCTGTTTGGATTGATTTTGGACTTTCAACTTCAGCATTACCAATCTTAAAGCCGTTACCCAACATTCCCTTGAAGTCAATCAAACAACAGTTTGTCATTGGAGTATATGGGCTGTAATCAAGGTCGTGGAAATGAATATCACCTTTTTGGTGAGCATTGGCAACGTGAGCAGGCAACATTTTAAGACCGATTGATTTACCAACGATACCTGCAGTCAAGTCACGTTGTGTATTGAAGACTTCACTATCCTTGTTAGCGTTTTCATTAACGACAGTTTGATCTTTGTTCAAAAGTTTATCAATCGAAAAGTTGATATCTGTCGCTTGAGAGCGTGCAAAATCGCGTTTTGTACGATAATTGATATATTCTTGAGCAATTGCATATTCATTAGCTTCTAAAAGTTCATGCTCAACGATATTTTGAATCTCATAAATTTTAACGTTATCTTTGAAGCGGTCAAAAATTTCAGCAACGATATTATCTGAAATACTTTCCAATTTTGCTTCGATAACTGGAGACATTTTTGTCACATTATTGCTAGCTTTTAGCAAAGCATTATAAATCTTATCTGCGTCAAAGTTTACAGAACGTCCATCACGTTTGATAACTTTTACAGTAGGCTGAGTAGCAATTTTTTCTTTTTCTAATGTAATCATATGAACACTCCTTCTTACTCGTCTATTATAACACGGGACAAAAAAAAATCAATATCTTGTGGTCACTTTTTTTGGTAACCACAAGATATTGCGTTTTTCTTTATTTTTTATGATAGACGGTAAAGCCTGTAATACCGCCGATTTGGACCTTTTCATAGTTAGAAGAAAAATTATTTTTAAGTGAATCAGAAATTTTTTGGTCCTTGTTGACCACAATATATGCCCCTAGATTTTGTAGTAGCTCATCTTCTAAAACTTTTTTATTAGCAGATTTAGCAGTATTCACAACTGGAGATGTAAATTGTGAACTACTTGCTAGCTTACTATTGATTCCAATTTTAGATGAGTCATCCCAAACGTAGACAGTATCATTTTTAGTCGCATTTTTGGCAAGATAAGTTGCAATGATACCACGTTCACTATTGGCATTAGCAGATAAAACAGTGTGCACCAAAGGCTGCCCAACACCAAAGACAAGCACTAAAATTGGTAAATAGAGGTGACGTTTAAGATATAAACCAAAAATTCCAGCATTATCTGATGCTTTTCTGCAACGGTGTGATGTTTTAGTCAAACTACATTGATATTGTTCACCCAAAACGATAGCAGTCAACACCAAACCAAAAGGCAGTGCTGCCAATAAGTTATAGAATTGATAACTTTGTGTAAATAAATCAATCGCAAAGAAGACGATAAAGACTAGTAAAATAAGCCATTTAGCTACTTTATCTTCACCTTTGACAACTTTTCCAAATGACACCGCACCAAGCAAAAGCCCTGATGCCAAAGCCAGTACAAGTTGGAACAACAATGTCAAAATCAAATTACCGTCACTTACTGCAAAATTAGTAAATTGGTAAACAATAGCTTGTGTAATATAAGGTGACAATACTTGCGCATTCAAGATAAAGTATCCAGCTGTGTAAAAGACTAAAATATTCCCGAAAATGATACACAACAATTGGTAAAAACCACGCGCAAAATGTCTTTGTTTCAAATTAAAGACGATAATTGTTAGGAAAGAAAGCGCCCAGAACACCAAAGTACGTGGTTCTAGAAGCATAGCTGCAGCGCCCGCAAATCCATATAAAATAAAAGCTTCATCCTTGATAATATCAGCAAAATATTTTGTTAAGAACCACAATGAGACCATAACAAAAGGCATTGCAAATTGGATAGGATACAAACCACCAAAACCAAGCGCAACATTTAACAAGTAAAATACTCCAGTAAATGTAACAGCAAGACGGTGACTGTCAGTAAAGTAGTTAACCAACTTGTAGAAATAAATTCCTGACAAATAAAATGTCACAATTTGGATAGGAACTAACCACAAAGTTGACCCAAGAATGTATGCTAATGCAATGACAGCATAATAAAGGAAACCACCTGTCGCAAACATATCCGTAAATGGAAGATGTCCTTTAGAAAACATTAATCCGATATAAAGATTTTGTGACTGTAAGCTATTTGCCATATCAGTAAATAAAGGCACTGCTACTGATAAACAACTCACCACAACACTCAATAGTAAAATATACAATTTATGAGGTTGAGGAACTTTTGTTCGTTTAGAAGGCTCTAGATGGCTTCTAACTTCACCGACTTTACGAGATGTGCGACTGTACGATGATGACGCACTCTGATCTACATTTGCTTGTTCTGATGTATTCACTTATTCTCTCCTTGAATTGTCATACTCTAAGTATAACAAAAACTAATCATTAGTCAATTTACTGAGGATAGCACAGTAAGCTAAAAGTTCCCTAAAACGGTGACGGCGCTTGGATTGGTAGCGTTTTAGGAAATCCTTTTCTTCTTTGCTTAAACGACTGTTTTTGTCCATAAAATACCCTCCTTTATTTTACTTATTCGTAAAATAAAAAAAGCCACTTTTGGGCTTCCTTAGTACAGAGTTCAACACTAACAAAAAAGAGGCTAGGATTACCCCTAACCTCTCATCGAACAAACTTAGTCTTCATCCAAGAAGCTGTTGAAAACTTCTTCAATCATATCCCATTCAGCATCTGAATCTTCAGGGATTGGTTGAAGGTCGCCTTCAGTACCATCTTCATTTTCAGTGAATGAGTAAGCTTGAATTTCAATTTGACCTTGTTCGTCTTCTTCAGCACCTGCTGGTACCAAAAGAACATAGTTTTTACCAAATTCTTCGCGACCGTCGATTGTCAAAAGAATTTCAAAAAGAGTTTCATTTCCTTGTTCGTCTACAAGTGTAATAACTTCATGCTCGTGATCATGGTTATGATCGTGGTTATGGTTATGTGCCATAATAGTCTCCTTTAAATGAATTAATGATTAGATTAAAACATTCTATCTAAATAATTTTGCAAAATAAGCTGTGCAGCTAATTTGTCGATAACTTTTTTACGCTTACCACGACTAACATCAGCTTGCTCTACTAACATACGTTCTGCTTGAACAGTTGTTAAACGTTCATCTTGATAATCAACTGGAATGTTGAAAAGTTCTTTGATTTGGTCGCCATAAGCTTTACTTGCTTCTACACGAGGTCCTTCAGTATTGTTCATATTCTTAGGTAAACCAACCACAAACTTATCAACTTTATACTGTTTAACTAACTCTCCAAGTCTTTCAAACCCAAACTCGCCAGCTTCTTCATCAATTTTGATAATTTCTACGCCTTGTGCTGTAAAACCAAGTGGGTCACTAATCGCAACACCAACAGTCTTTGAGCCGACATCTAGTCCCATAATTCTCATTTCAAATTAATTCCATTTCCTTTGAGATAATAGCGGACAAGCTCTTCAACAATTTCATCACGTTCGTATTTACGAATTTGATTTCTGGCATCATTGTAACGAGGCACATAAGCAGGGTCACCACTTAGGACATAACCTACAATCTGATTGATTGGATTATAGCCTTTTTCATCAAGAGAGCGATAAACCGTTGTTAAAGTCTCACTAATTTCTTTCTTGTTGCTATCGTCTAAATTAAAGCGTACAGTTTCGTCAGTAAATCCCATACTTACACCTTCTTTCTAAATAGCTGTCACCAATTATTATAGCTTATTCACAAAGATTTCACAAGAATCTGACTTTATTTAACCAAAGTTTATTTCACAATAGCAATAGTTATGACAAAAAATGTCATAAAACTTGACATAGATACAATGTAACCTTTTTCAAAATTTGACAAAATTGCTATTTTTTTAGAACAAAAAAAGCCCCTAAAAAGAGACTTTTCTACTATATATTATAATGCTGCACGAAGACGAGCTTCTGCATTTTCCACATTACGAATTGAGCGTGGCAAGAAAGCACGAATATCGTCCTCTTTGTAACCCACTTGAAGACGTTTGTCATCAATCAAAATTGGGCTTTTCAAAATACGCGGATTAGCTTGAATGAGATCGATAACCTCACTTAAACTTAATTCCTCGATATCGCAGTCAAGTGCTTTTGCGTAACGGTTTTTAGATGAAACAATACTTTCAATACCGTTTTCTGTTTTAGTTAATATAGCTAAAATTTCTTCGCGTGATAGTGGTTCTTTTCCTAAATTCTGTTCTTTATAAGGGAGCTGATGAGCGTTGAGCCATGTTTTGGCTTTCTTACAGCTTGTACAACTTGAAATTGTGTAAATTTTAATCATGTGCACTCTCACTTTCTATCCCATGATAGTTGTATTATAGCACACATACATAATGGAGCACATGGGACCTAAGACCTATTTTTTCGAAAAGTCAATTAAAAAGATTTATTTTTTTTGCAAAAATTAACGACTTTTGAGCCACAAATAACCAAAAAAGCCTGAAACGCATCGTTTCAAGCTTTAAAGTGCTTTCAAAATTATTCTTCAATTTCAATCGCATCGTCTAGGTCAAGAACAACTTCATCTGCTTTTTCAGAAGTTGCAGCTGATTCGTCAGCAGCATTTGCTGCTTTTTCATCTTCAGTTTCTTCAACAAGTCCATAATGAACACGAACTTTGTGATCAATTTCGTCAAAGACATCTGGGTGATCTGCCAAATATTTCTTAGCATTTTCAGAACCTTGACCAATTTTCTCACCATTGTAAGAGAACCATGCACCAGCTTTGTTGATGATATCCAAATCACTAGCGATTTTAATCAACTCACCTGTACGTGAAATTCCTTCACCGTACATAATTTCCACTTCAGCAGTTTTAAACGGTGGAGCAACTTTGTTTTTAACAACTTTGATTTTAGTTTCTTTACCGATGTTGCTATCTTTTTGGTCACCAGTACCTTTAATTTGTGTATTTCCACGAACATCAAGACGAACTGATGAATAGAATTTAAGAGCACGTCCACCAGGTGTTGTTTCTGGATTACCAAACATGACACCAACTTTTTCACGCAATTGGTTGATAAAGATAGCGATTGTTTTTGTTTTGTTGATAGATGCTGAAAGTTTACGCATAGCTTGACTCATCATACGAGCTTGCAAACCAACGTGGTTATCACCAATGTCACCATCAATTTCTGCACGAGGTACAAGAGCGGCAACAGAGTCGACAACAACAAGGTCAACAGCACCAGAATCAATCAATTTACCTGCAATTTCAAGACCTTGTTCACCTGAGTCAGGTTGTGACAAAAGAAGTTCATCGATATTAACACCAAGAGCTGCTGCATAAGCTGGGTCAAGAGCATGTTCGGCATCGATAAAGGCTGCAATACCACCTTCTTTTTGTGCTTGTGCCACGGCATGAAGAGCTACTGTTGTTTTACCTGAACTTTCAGGACCATAGATTTCAATAATACGTCCTTTAGGGTATCCACCAGCACCTAGGGCAATATCAAGCGCCAGACTACCAGTACTCATGACTTGAACTTTTTGTTCAGCACGCTCACCAAGGCGCATGACCGCTCCCTTACCAAAATCTTTTTCAATTAATTTCAAAGCATCATCAAGTGCTTTTTTACGCTCATCACCGAATTTCTTCGTGATAGCTTCTGTTTTCTTTGTCTTTTTAGCCAAATTTTTCCCTTTCTGTTTGTTCAAACTAGCTCTATTATAGCAGAATTTAATCTTGTAATAAAGCTTGACGTACTAAGTTAAATGCATACAAACATGCAATATGACGCACATCTGAACGGCTTCGTCCACCTATGAGAACACGAATAGAATGAACTTTTTCTCTAGTAGCAATACCAATGAAAACTGTTCCCGCTGGGTGACCCTCTAAGCTATCTGGTCCTGCAACTCCTGTCAATCCAATCCCAAAATCAGCATCTGTTAACTTGCGAGATTGCTCAGCCATTTTCTCAGCTGTAAAGTGACTAACAACCCCATGTTCTTGCAAATCTTCTAGCGGAATCTGAAGCATTTTTGATTTTTCTTCAATGCTATAAGTCACAAAACCACCATTAAAGACTGATGAAGAGCCTGAGAAGTCTGCAATACTTGATTGAAATAGCCCTGCTGTTAAACTTTCTGCAGCTGTGATAGTCTTGTGTTTTTTCTTAAGCAAATCAAAAACAACACGCGCCATACTATTGTCATCACCGTAACCATAAAGCAAATTCTCAAGCGGAATGCTATTTAAAGTCTTCTTAGAAAGAATTTTTTGCTCTAGCTGGTCTAGTTTTGCCTTAGCTGATTCAATGTCGTCTGCTTTCGTTGACAAACGCAGCGTTACTTCACCTGTCTTAGCATATGGCGCAATGGTTGGATCGGTTTGGTTGTCAATCAAATCTGATAAAACTGTTACCAACTGACTTTCCCCGATACCAAAGAAACGTAAGACACGTGAATACAATTGCTTGTGGTCACTAGATAGCAATGGCACTAAATAG
>FZPS01000229.1_pt289 | contig 18125 bp, 15 predicted proteins | sample 1817821 | NCBI WGS metagenome assembly FZPS01 (sample SAMEA104158645, study PRJEB21678) | metagenome | place: Germany | collected 2015-04-21
GCACCACGCGGGGCCGCTGGAAGCCAATGATTGAAGAAATCTCCGGCCTTGAAGAAGGCAAAGACTTCCACCTCGTGTTCTCCCCGGAACGCGTTCTTACCGGCCGCGTATTCGCCGACCTTCGCCGCTACCCCAAGCTTGTTGGTGGCCTAAGCGCAGAAGGCACCAAGAAAGCCATTGAGTTCTACGAATCAGTTCTCCAATTCGATGAGCGCCCCGACCTAAATCGCCCCAATGGCGTATGGGATCTCGGCTCCGCTGAAGCAGCAGAAATGGCAAAGCTCGCTGAAACCACGTACAGGGACGTCAACATCGGCCTTGCAAACCAGTTCGCAGTATTTGCAGACCAGCAGGGCATCGACGTGCAGGCAGTCATTGACGCCTCCAACTCCCAGCCCTACTCGCACATCCACCGCCCCGGCATTGCCGTTGGTGGACACTGCATTCCGGTCTACCCGCGCCTCTACCTATCCACCGACCCGGACGCCTCGATCGTTCGCACCGCGCGCACTTTCAACGCATCCATGCCGGAATACTCCGTCAAGCGTCTCGAAGGTGTACTCGGCGGACTCGAAAATATGACCGTTGTTGTGCTTGGCGCCTCCTACCGCGGCAAGGTGAAAGAAACCGCGTTCTCTGGTGTATACGCAACTGTCGATGAACTGCGCAAGCGCGGCGCAAAAGTACTTGTTCACGATCCGATGTTCACCGATGAGGAACTCGCTGGCTTCGGCTGGGACGCCTACAAGATGGGCGAGCCAGTTGATGCCGCTATAGTGCAGGCAGACCACCCCGAATACAAGACCGTCACGCCGGCCGATCTACCTGGCATCAAGGTCCTGTTTGACGGTCGTCGCGTAACCGACCCGCAACTGTGGAAAGGCACGCCACGCATGGTCATCGGAGACGCTAACTAGTAGCATCCGACCCACGTCTTCATGAACACCTTGGCAGCTTGGGCGCCTGCATTAACTCCGGCCCTCCTAGCCGTAATCGCGCTATGGGGGCCGGGTTTAATGATCACTTGGGCGCTTGGGCTAACCAGGTGGCGACAAGTTGCCTTCGCTCCACTTGCATCTGCTGGAGTGATGGGACTCGGCGCAATAGCCGGCCCGTTCATAGGACTGGATTGGGGCTGGGGACTGTACCTGCTGGCCACAGGCACGGTCGCACTAATAGCTTTCTTCTGTAGCCTCTTCATAAATGAGTGGCGTCGCCGGAACCAGAAGCGAACAGGCGGGCCTAAAACCACGCAACCAATCCCGGCAGAGCCGAGACTGTGGCCCGCTTTCGTCGGAACGGTAATTTCGATGCCGTTCACCGTCGCGGCATTTATACACGGCATAGGTAGACCTGAATATCCAACCCAAACCTGGGATGGCGTTTTCCACCTGTCCGCAGTCAGGTGGATTCGAGACACTGGCAACGGGTCTACCCTCAACTTGAACGCAGTTGCAACCAGCCTTCCAGAGGCACAATCAACCAGCGGAAGTTTTTATCCAGCGGGATTTCATGATCTTGTTTCTCTGACGGTCACAGATAACATCATCGTTGCAACAAATGCTTCCGTGATCATCATTGGAACCGTTCTATGGCCTCTGGGCGTGGCCTTACTGTCATCAATCTTCGTGCCAAGAAGCAACGCCCTTCCAATATTCACAGCGCTTTTGGCTTCCACTTTTTCTTCGTTCCCTGAACGACCCTCGTCGTACGGAGTCTTGTGGCCCGTCGTCTACGCGTACGCACTTGTACCTCTAATGGTGATAATTTTGGCCGACTGGTTCGGACGGACGAACCAAAAGATGATGGGTGCGAGAACTACATTCATCGCCGGTCTAGGAATAATCGGGATTGGGATAGCTCATCCCACGGGCGTGTTCGTGTCACTGATCGCGGTCGTCGTTTTGACGATTGACCTCATCATCAGACTCATTGCCCGCACATTGCGAATAACTAAAATCGAAGGGGGACTCGTAGTCGCCCTTGTCGGCGTGCTAGGCGGCGCGCTTTGGCTAATTTCCAAGAACCCTGTGTGGGCAGGCGTAACTAGTTGGGGGCGTGAGCCGATCGGAAGCTTCCTGCGAGAATCCTTTGGCGTGATCTTTGAATCGCAACTGTCCTGGATGGGATACGGGGACGCCCATATCGACTGGGTTCTTGGATTCTTCACGCTAATCGGTGCAGTTGTAGCGCTTTGGATGCCAAGAACACGCTGGCTCCTATTCACTTACGGAGCGGGAAGCTACCTGTTTGTTGCCTCCGCAGTCATTGATGTGCCCGGTTACTTCCTAGTATCACCGTGGTATTCCGACCCGGTGCGCCTGGGAGCAATCGTCCCCCTGTTCGGCGCGCCACTTGCCGGACTGGGTGCCTGGGGAGTCTACAAACTAGCGACCACGCTCTTTGAGCGAAACAAGAACAAGAAGGCTCTGGAGACCGGCACGCTAGTAGTTTTCGTGATTGCGCTGATTCTTGGCACTAACTACGTTGGCTACTACTCCGGATCATCCCAACTGCATCTAAATTATGAGTTCAAAGACGAGTCGGGACTAAACGGACTAGTTAGTCCCGAAGAGCTCCAGTTCATCGAAACCCTGCCTAAATATGTAGAAAAGGGCGACTACATCATCGGTGACCCTAGAACTGGCTTGCCCTACATCTATATCCTCACCGGCCTTGATGTAACTCACCGCCACATAGACGGGAGTTGGAACAAAGAGACCTACAGGCTCGGCAAGAACTTTAATGAAATACTCACTAACCCTTCCGTGTGTGAGATGTTGGATGACCTCAACGTCAGGTACTTCTACACCGACGACATCATTTACTGGCCGGAGAACAGTGTTGGCAATAAATATGTAGGCCTGGACGCCGCTAGGGACCTTGTCGGCGCGTTCAAGCCCATCGCGTCGGGTGGAGGTGCGACACTGTATGAAATAACTACTTGTCCGCACGTACAGGAACTCGACGCGGAAGAAGCCGGTTCTAAATAAGCCGGAAGCCTTAACCGATTCGTACGCAAAGGAGTCTCGTGACTGTCACCCGCCAACCACGTGTTGTCGCTGTAGTAGTTGCTTGGAACCGCCAAGAACTCATGGTACAAACCCTTGACGGGCTCGCAACGCAGTCGCAGCGCCCCGACGCGGTCGTGCTAATCGACAATGCGTCAACGGATGACACCGCTCAAATAGCGTCCCGCCACGAAGTTGTCGACGAAGTTATCACCATGCCGAAAAACATGGGCGGAGCCGGCGGTTTCGCAGCCGGCATCGCGCGCGCAGTTAACCACTGGGACGCTAATTTCGTGTGGATTATGGACGACGACACCGTACCCACTGAAGGAGCTCTCGCCGGCCTCCTCGAGGCCGAGCGCAACTATCCGGGCAGCCCTGCCATCCTCGCGTCAAAGGCAGTCTGGACCGACGGCCGTGAACATCCGATGAACAGGCCCCGCCCTCGTCCACTTTTGGACCCCAGAATCGCAAGGAACGCTGAAGCGATAGGAACAATCCCGATACGCACGGCATCTTTTGTATCAATCATGATCGACCGTCGCGCCATTGACGAGGGCGGGCTGCCTGAAGCCGATTATTTCCTGTGGAACGACGACTTTGAATACACCGCCAGGCTACTTCGCAAGCGCATTGGGCTTTACGTGCCGTATTCAGTGGTGGTGCACAAGACGAAGAAGTTTGGGGACTCATCGGCAGACCCTGGACCTCGGTTTGTCAACGAGGTTCGAAACAAGGTGTGGATGTACACGCGATCGGGCGCGCTGAATCCCGTCGAAAAAGTGCTTTACGGCGGAAAGTCGGCGCTGAGGTGGGGGAAAACGATCCTTGACTCTCAAGACCCGCACGGCCTGATCGACTACGCCCGCGAAGGTTTCAAGCAGGCGGCGGCAGATCCGCGATCAACGGCTTCCGTACTGGCAAACACGCCGGTCGCCGAGGACGTTGAGGCTGTCGATAGGCACGCTCAGCGCGTTCATGCAGGTGAAAATGAGGCCTTCACGGTGCTTACCTCCGTGTATGCGGGGGATGATCCCAAACAGTTTGAGCGTGCACTCAAATCAGTGACTCGTGAGCAGCAGCTGAAGCCCGACCAGGTCGTGCTAGTACAGGATGGGCCTGTGCCACCCGAACTGCAGGAATCAATAGATCTAGCATCAGAAATCGCGGGACAGCCCGTCGATGTGGTCCGTTTGGAAGAAAATCAGGGGCTTGCAAATGCGCTCCAAGCCGGCCTTCAAATCACGCGCCACGAAGTCATCGCGCGCGCAGACGCTGACGACATTTCCCTTCCCGAACGCTTCGCCAAGCAGATCCCACTCATGCGAGGTCGCGACCTGATCGGATCCGCAATTGCCGAATTCGAGGACGACGAGGCCCAGTGGGGCATGATCCGCGTGCTTCCAGCAAGACACGAAGACATTGCTGCAACAGCTCGCTTCCGCGATCCGTTCAACCACCCGACCGTAGTCATGCGCAGAAGCGCCCTCGAAAATGCTGGCGGATATCAGCATCTGGAGCGGATGGAAGACTACTGGTTGTTCGCGCGCATGATCGCAACCGGCGCGCGCACGGCAAACATCGCGGAACCACTGGTGGCATACCGGGTGGGGGCGGGAGCATACGCTCGCCGGGGTGGCTTGGAACTTTTCAAATCAGAAGTTGAACTGCAGCGCAACATGCGCGAAATCGGATTCACAACACCCGTGCAGCATGCTCGCAATCTGGTGGTGCGCGCAGGCTACCGCCTGATCCCCACAGGCATGCGAAAAGCGCTTTATACCGCAGTTGGAACACTGTCTTGGTTTAGACGCGGCTAGACTGATTGTGCGACAACCGAGACCTGGGACGTTGAAGTTAGGAGTTTTTCGTGAAGTATGACGTTGTAGTAGTAGGTTCAGGCCTGTTTGGGCTGACCATTGCTCGTCAGTGCGCTGAAGAAAAAGGCATGCGAGTTGCCCTGCTTGAACGCCGCAACCATATTGGCGGAAACGCCTACTCAGAGGCCGAAGAAACCACCGGTATCGAGGTCCACCGCTACGGCGCACACCTATTCCACACCTCCAACGAGCGCGTGTGGGAATACGTAAACCGATTCACGTCCTTCACAAACTACATTCACCACGTGAAGACGACGGTGAACGGCGAGGTCTACTCGATGCCCGTTAACCTCGGAACGATTAACCAGTTCTTCCGCGCCGCATATTCCCCTGACGAGGCGCGCGCACTAATCAAGGAACAGGCCGCCGAAGTCGCCGATTCCGACGTAACAGACTTCGAGTCCAAGGGCATTTCCCTGGTAGGCCGCCCACTGTTTGAAGCGTTCTTCAAGGGCTACACGGCCAAGCAGTGGCAGACGGACCCGAAGGAACTACCCGCATCCATCGTTTCGCGCCTGCCCGTGCGATACACGTACAACGACCGCTACTTCTCTGACACCTACGAAGGCCTACCCACCGACGGATACGCCGCCTGGCTGGAGCGCATGGCCAGCCACGACCTCATCGATGTATTCCTGGAAACGGATTTCTTCGATAATTCCCACGAACTTTCAAAGGACAAGGTCGTCGGCAAGGTCCCCGTCATCTACACCGGGCCGCTGGACCGCTACTTCGATTATTCCGAGGGCGAGCTAACCTGGCGCACACTCGACTTTGAAGAAGAGGTACTCGACACAGGTGACTTCCAGGGAACTTCCGTTATGAATTACGGGGATGAGGACGTTCCTTACACCCGCATTCACGAGTTCCGACACTTCCACCCGGAGCGCGACTACCCGCAGGACAAAACGGTGATTATGCGCGAATACTCGCGCTTTGCCGGCCGTGATGACGAGCCGTACTATCCGGTAAACACAGCGCAGGACCGCGAGCGCCTACTGAAGTATCGCGAACTTGCGAAGGGCGAACCGAACGTATTCTTCGGGGGTCGCCTGGGTACTTACAAGTACCTGGATATGCATATGGCGATTGCATCTGCGCTCTCAATGTGGGATAACCAGTTGGTCCCCATGTTTGAGGGTGCTGAGTAGTCCTACAAGGAGCCTCTTTTGACCGTGTCCACTGACCAGTTCATCAAGCCCGGGCGTTCGAAGGGTTTGCTGGAAGTATTTGATAAGCGATTCCTGGCTTCGCTTCTAGTGCACAAGGAGCTACGTGTTCGTTACCGCGGCTCTGTGCTAGGCATGCTGTGGAGTTACGCGAAACCAGCCGTACAGTTCATGGTGTTCTACCTGGCTATCGGTAAGTTCATGGGCATGGATCGTGCGATCGAGAACTACGTGATCTACATGTTCGCGGGTGTGATCGCAATGAACTATTTCGCAGAGATCTTTAATAATGACACGCGTTCAGTTGTTTGGAACACGCCTCTAGTTAAGAAGATTTACTTGCCGCGCGAACTGTTTCCCGTGGCGTCCACGTGGGTGGCGTTTGTGCACTTTGTGCCGCAGCTGGTGATCCTGGCGGGTGGCGCGCTGATCTTTGGGTGGCGGCCGGGCCTAATGGAGATCGGGCTGTTCATCTACGTGTTCTTTGTTCTGACGCTGTTTGGTTTGGGACTCGGCCTGCTAATGAGTGCCCTGAACGTGTTTTACAGGGACGCGGAAAACTTCGTTGAACTGATCCTGATGGTTACAACGTGGGCGTCACCGGTGTTGTACAAGTGGGAAATGGTCTACGACTTCCTGGGCGACGGACTGTTGTGGAAGCTTTATCAGCTGAACCCGCTCACACCGATTGTGGAAATGTTCCACATAGTTTTTTGGGAACCCACAAACCTCACGGCCGTCGCAACTCGCCCTCCGAACATGTTCATGTGGGGCGTAATCGCAGGCGTGTCCGCTGTGGTAACGCTGGTGATTGGTGAGCTCGTGTTCAGAAAACTAGACCCACGATTCGCGCAGGAGCTCTAATGACACAAGACAAGCAGGAACGCGCGGTTGTAAAAGTCGAGAACGTCACCAAAGAGTTCACAATCCGGCGCACTCACACGCTAAAAGAAACGATCGTGTGGTCCCTAACTGGTCGCCGCGATGAGATTTCAGAGCAGTTCCGCGCCCTTAACGACGTGTCCTTCACCGTTTACGAGGGCGATACGATCGCACTGCTCGGATTCAACGGCTCGGGCAAGTCGACGATGCTGAAGTTGATTTCGGGCGTGATGCGCGAAGACTCCGGCTACATCGGCGTCCGCGGCAAGGTCGCTGGCCTGATCGAGGTCGGCGCTGGTTTCCACCCCGACCTCACGGGACGCGAAAACGTGTACCTGAACGGCGCGATTCTGGGCATGTCGAAAGATGAAATCGACGCTGCCTACGACGACATCGTTGCGTTTTCCGAAATCGAACAGTTCATTGACACCGAGGTCAAGTTCTATTCCTCCGGCATGTTCCTGCGCCTCGCGTTCTCCGTTGCCGTGCACACCAGCCCCGATATTTTCCTGGTGGATGAGATCCTCGCAGTGGGCGATGAGCCCTTCCAACGCAAGTGCATCGCGCGGATCAAGGAAATGAAGGCCGAAGGCACCACCCTGGTCATAGTGAGCCACGACCTCGACATGATTGCGGACATTTGCGACCGCGGAATCCTACTTGAAAAGGGGACCGTCGTCGTTGACGGGCCCGTCGATAAAGCGATTGAAAGGATGCGCAATGGCTAAAGACTCTACCGCGCTACTCGAACAGCTGGAGGGGGTGTTCCCCGACTTCGAGTTCACCGTCATGCTCAGCCGGGAAGGTAAACAAATCTTTGAGCTGCTCGACGACGCGTGGATAGTCAGCGCCCTGCGCCCAATCCTGCTTATTCACGACCGCGTCGAAGTGGTCTTAAGTTCCCGCGACGACGAACCCATGATGAACCCGTCCGAAGAACAGCGCCCGTTTGCAACCGTTTACGAGGGCGGTGCTGAGGTCGGTGTCATCACAGCACAGCGCCGCAGCGATGTACCGCTAAAGCGCATCATGGTTGTGGTCCCAACTCGTGACCTGGTGAAGACGCCCTCGAACTTCATGATGAAGCTGAACACGTCCAAGGTCGCATCGATGGTCGCCACGACCTACACAAAGCTGTACTACGCGATGCCCCTGACGCTGGACGTGTACCGACAGTTCAGAAACACGAACGGCCGCGGCAAACCGCCGAAGGTTTACCCCGCAATGAAGCGGGCCGGTGACGAGGGCGGCGATCTGAACTCTAAGACCATGTGGATCGCCATGCACTGGGCAGAATCTGGGGGAGCGGAATCCTGGGCCTGGGAACAAGCCCGCATCGCGCACGACGCCGGTTTCAACCTGGTGTTCACGTTCGACCGTTGCGCACCGCAACGCGCCCTCAACCTTGCGTCCGAACTGTCCGACGACATCTACCTAATCGACCAATCAGTGCCGCGCCGCGACTGGCCGGCCCTGGTCGTGGAGTTCATGGAAAAGCACCGCCCGGGCTTCGTGCACGTCCACCACTCCATGTTCGTCTACCACATGCTGCCGCTGATCAAGTCGCTTTACCCGCACCTTCACGTCGAGGACTCCACCCACATCGCGGAACACCGCGGCGGCGGCTTCGTAGCCACATCCATTGGTGCGAAGGAGTTCGTCGACCTCCATCACGTCATCTCCCCGCAACTTCAGCGTTTATACGACGAGGGCGCAGTTGACCCCGTAAAGGTGGTTTTCCGGCCGCTGACTTCGTTTACCTCGGATCAGTCGGAACCAAAACCTGTGCTGATCGACTCTTCGCGACCGGTACGCCTGGGATTCCTTGGCCGCTTGTCGCCGCAAAAGCGCCCCGTTTTGTTCTTGGCGCTCGCGGCATTCCTGAACAAGCGCTATCCGGGCAGGTTCGAGTTCATCATGCAGGGCTCCGGCGAACTCGAGGGCGTCGTTCAGCAGCAGATTAAGCGCATGCGCCTTGAAAACGTGGTTCAACGCCGCGGTTGGGGTCCAACCAAGGACTTCTTCGACGATGTCGACATTCTGGTCCTGACTTCGGAGAACGAAGGCCTAACCCTGACCACTATCGAAGCCGATGCCGAGGGCGTCCTCGTAATATCAACGGACGTTGGATCCCAGGAAACTGTGATTGCTCCGGGGGCTTTGCTGCCACGCGAGCCGATCCAGTTCTTTAATGAAGCGCGCAAACTGTTCCCACGCCTGCTGAACGAGCCTGGTTTTATTGCGAAACTTGCTCGCGATCAACGTGCACAACTGAACCATTTGCGTAGCCTGGAGTCAGCATCTGAGTTCTTTACGAACCATTACCAAGAAATTTTAGGAAGCATTGAAGCTCCCCAGGGCCAGGAACGGCCCGAGCACGAGGCAGGGCCCCAGCAGGACGGGCAGAGCCAGGAAGGTGAGTCATGAAGGTCGCAGCCGTAGTTGTAACTTTTAACCGTCGGGAACTACTCGACAAAACCATCGAGGGGCTGGAAAACCAGACCCGCCCCGTCGACAAGATCCTGGTAATCAACAACGCATCGACGGACGACACCGCCGAGTTCTTGAAGGGCCGCGAATACAAGCGACCCACTCGCGTGGTCACTTCTGCCCAGAACACTGGGGGAGCGGGCGGCTTCACCCTTGGAATCGAGCAGGCCTACAAGGATGGCTTCGACGCGTTTTGGTTGATGGACGACGACACCGTGCCGCAACCCGAAGCACTTGAAAAGCTACTTGAGGGAATGGAATCCGCAACCGAACACCGCGGAGAAATGCCTTCGTTCGCGTGCTCGTCCGTGCTGTGGACGGACGGATCGCTGTGCGAGATGAACACCCCCGAACCCGTGTGGGACTGGGCGCGCCCGCTCGCCGCTGGACAGGAATATGTGGACGTCAAGTCGTGTAGTTTCGTATCCTGCCTCGTTACCCGCGAGGGCGTAGAAGAGGTCGGACTACCGTACCGCGAATACTTCATCTGGTTTGATGACGCCGAATACACGTCGCGCCTGTCGAAGTTCCGCCCTGGAATCTATGTGCCTGACTCAAAGGTTGACCACCTGCTGAAGGAAAACCGCGGCGTCAACTACGGCGACGTAAACGAGAGCAACATTTGGAAGTTTGAACACGGCGTTCGCAACCAGGTTTCTGCTGCATGGTCACTGCGCAATCCCACGCTGGTTGCGCAAATGGGCGAGAACATGCTCAAGCAAATGTACGGCAAGAACATTCCGTGGGATTTGAAACTGCGCCTTGCCCGAGCCGGCGTCAAGGGCCTGTTCTTCCATCCGAAGAAGCGCGGCGTCGAAGACATCAAGTAGGCCCCGGCAAAGACATAAAGTAGGCGTCGCGGCCATCAAGTAGGCCCCGGCAAAGACATCAAATGGACGCTGTCAAAGACATCAAGTTGGTGTCTATGCGAGGCGCTCCTGCTCCAGGATTTGCGCGGTGTCCAGGCTTGGGTCGGCCCACAGGGCTGGCCGGCCTGACACCCACGCCTGCCAGATCCTGCCGATGTAGTCCTTGGGCGCGTCTGTCATTATCACGACGGGTCCGGTGGGATCACCGGCACCGGGTGTTGTCATGCCCTCTGGGATGTCCGCATCCTGGACTTCCACAAAGGCAAGTCCGTCGGGCTGGCCGCTCACTTCCGCGATAGCGTCTTCAACACCTTCCGGTAGCTCACCCTCCCAGCCGGTCGCCATTAGTCCCAAGTCCTGAAGCAAAACAATCAGACCTGGATCAGATTCAGCGACCTGGCGAGCCACGCCCTCATCCGCGGTTACGAAAATATCCGCCTGTGAAAGGTCCGCCGAATCGGAAATGGTGACGCGTGCACCCGCAAGGCCGGCGCCTGCCGCCCACGCCACAGTCCGCCAAGAATCAGGCAGGTCGAGGACGACGCTCGGTTGCTCGCCCTCCCCGAAGGTTTCCACAACATAGTTAGCGATCTTTGCAACCCAGCGTGACATTACTGGGCCAACAAACTCGACGCGCCCTTCAGTTGAATACCAAGTAAGGACTGCTGCATTATTGGTTTCGAGCCATTCGTGAACTGAGGAGTTGAACATACTTAAAGCTTCTCACGAGCACGCAAACTGCGCCATGTGCGCCAATTTCTGCATTTAGTGCACAAGTTCTCAAAGTCTTCCTTACATCATTCAGCTTGACTAAGCTGTATTACACGCGTGTAATTCAGAAAGAAGGATTACCTAGTGAGGGGAAATACCGTGTGGAATATTCTCGGTGAAGGACCGCTGACGTTTACTGACGAAGGCGTGATCCTTGACGACGGCCCCCTCGCGTGGCAAGAACGGGCGCTTTGCGCTCAGACCGATCCGGAAGCTTTCTTTCCAGAAAAGGGCGGATCCACGCGCGAGGCCAAGGCGGTCTGCGCGTCGTGCGAAGTTCGCGCTCAATGTTTGGAATACGCGCTCGAAAACGATGAGAGATTCGGGATCTGGGGTGGAATGTCTGAACGGGAACGTCGTCGCTATAAGCGTCGCGCTGTGTGAGGCCACCTGTGGCTGAACCTACCGTTACAGCACTTATCGTCACTCCCGGTGAAACACCTTTTCTTAATAGGACTCTAAAGGGGCTGCGGGAGCAGTCTCGAACCCCGAATCGAACTGTTCTTATTAACGTCGGTGATGACGCCCCCAAGAATGTTGATGACATCGAAGTCATCAGCGTGGGGAATGCTAAGAATTTTGGCGACGCGATTCGCCGCGCCTGCAAAGTCCAACCGTCCATCCTGGATTCAGATTGGACGTGGACACTTCACGACGATTCCGCACCTTTCCGGGGCTGTTTAGAAGCGCTCGTTCAAACCGGCGAGGGCGGTCTAACCATCGGTATCGTAGGCCCAAAACAAATCGCTTGGTCCAACCCGGATCGACTCCTTGAGGTCGGCATTCGCGCAAGCCGCGCGGGCCGGCGTTTGGATTACCTACTTCCCGGTGAGATCGACCAGGGCCAGCACGACAACACTTCCGACGTTTTGGGTGTTGGAACTGCGGGCATGCTGATTCGCTCCGAGCTGTGGCACGTGACCGACGGCCCCGACCCGGCGCTCGGCCCGTTTGGCGACGGCCTTGAGCTCAGCCGACGCGTTCGCCTGATGGGGTACCGCACCGTCATCGCGCCGCGCGCAAAGGTTGCTCACGCGCGCGCAAGCTACCGCGACGTGCGCGACAAAGACGAACCCGACATCAATCGTTCCTTTGGCGAACGCCGCGCCGCACAGATTTACAACGCAATGCTTGCGAACTCAGCGGCCGCATTCGCGCTTTTACTTTTGACGCTACCGTTCCTGACGCTGGGCCGCGTCCTCGTGCGCCTAATTGCAAAGCAACCCGACTTGGCCGTTGCTGAAATTAGCGGCATGGCGCGTGCCTACCTGAATCTTCCGGATGCCATACGAGGGCGAGGCCGGATTCGCCAACAGCAACAGGTTCCAGCATCTGCGCTGCACGGTTTGGAGGAAACGAACCGTGAGATTACGCGAGCTAAACGCACGATCGCGAAGCGTGAACGCGAAGCCAAGCCTGTGGAGACGATCGAACCCGTTGCGGCTCGGCTCTTGCGTGCCCATAGGGCTAAGTCTGTGGGGGCGGGAGCGCTCGGTGTTGCCCTAGTTGCGATCCTGATGATATTCGTGGCGAACCCGCTGACAGTAGGAATCACGGGAGGTGCCTGGGTTAACCTGCCAGACTCCTTTGCGGATCTATGGCATCAGACCTGGTCGGGCTGGGTAGTTGGTGGCGCTGGAGCGCCCGGACCGGGCGACCCACTGCTAATGGTGTGGGCCGTGGTGGCGGCACCGTTTGCACTGTTTGGGATTTCACCGCACTGGGTGATGAACGCATTTTGGATCGTGTCCCCGGTGCTGGCGTGGCTGTTCATGTACGTCGCGTCCGTGACGCTGACGCATCGCGCGCAGTGGCGGTTCGCGTTTGCAACCATCTGGCTCGTGATGCCAACGTTCCTGGTGTCCTGGTCGCAGGGACGTCTAGCCGGCGTGATGGTTCACCTGGCGCTGCCCCTGCTACTGCTTGGCTGGATGCGTACAGTTCACAAAGCTCGCCCTCTTCGAATCAGGGGAGCCGGACAGGCCGAACTTGAACTTGAAGACCGCACGTTCCGCCCCAGCTTTGCCGCACTTTCAGCCGGGATGACCGTTGTGATTGTGGCGGCGGCACCGTGGACGGGGTTGGCGTTCATCCTGATGGGCGCACTCTTGATTGCAAGCCGGCCCCAACGCTGGAAAGGCGTCACCCTAACGCTACTCCCAGCCCTGGTGATGATGATTCCGACCTGGATTGCAGCGCTCCAACTTCCGGGCACTCGCACACTGCGCCTGCTTCTTGCAGATTCTGGTCATCCAATGGGATTTTCCATGGCTCCCACATGGCAGACCGTGCTGGGGTTGCCGCAGGACCTGACGGCGTTCCCGGTGCTGTGGAATCAGAACCTGGACCTGGTTTGGTTGATCCCGGGTGCCCTGGTTGCACTGGGCGCAACCATTGCCGTGCTCAAGGTGTCGGGATACTGGATGCGTTCGCGCGTGTTCTACGTGGTTGCGGTCGCCGCGTTTGTCATCGCGATCGTTGGATCACGCACTGCTATTTCTTTCGAGGACGCGTTGGTAGGCGCCTGGCCTGCAGCGGCACTGTCGATTGCTGGGATCAGCCTGATTATCGCGTGGGCTGGAGCTTTGCGACCGCTAGTACTGGAAGAAAAGGTGCGCAGTAGCCGAGCTCGCAGGCGCCTAGAGGAACGCCGACGCAAACGCCTGATTGAACAGGGGCAGGAAGCCCCGGAGCGCGAAAAACTACTGGCACGCATTATGCGACCAGTTGGACTTGCTGGACTGGCAGTGAGCCTCGTCCTCCCAATTGCAACGCTGGTCATGTGGGTTCCGCACGCAAACGCGGTGGCCTTTGCTGACCAGACCGGGGAATCTTCGGACACGCTGATTGGGCCGGCTCCTAGCTACCAGACTCCAGCCGCAGTGCAGGAGGCGCAGAAGTATCCGCGCCACGCACGCTTCCTGGTGCTGCAGGTAAATGACGACGGGGTTCGTGCATCTTTGTATCGCGGCGACGGACGCGAACTGGGCGATTCAGCACCGCGGACACGCCTTGAAAGTGCTGTCGACGTTCAGTACTCACAGGTTGACGGTAGCTTTGACGTCCTCGCTTCCACGGATGCCGCTGATGCAGCGTTTGCTGAACTGATTGGAAAGCTGCTCACCAGCCCCGAACAAGCAGACGGCCTGGTTAACTTCGCGGTCGATCAGGTCGCGCTGAGCTTTGGTTCCGGCGCTGCCCACGCCGCCGCCCAGACCTCTTTGGATCAAAACCCATCCTTGGAGCGTGCCGGTGAAACTGATATTGGTGCCCTGTGGCGCGCTCGCCCGGATGGTGTTGAGCCGTCGCGGATCTACATTGACGATCAGGGCACTCTGACGCCCGTCCCGTCGGGCCTGGTCGGCGGTAGCATCAAGCTTGATGACTTTGAGTTTGAGCCCGGCTCCGTCCTCGTACTTTCTGAACGCGCAGACGAAAACTGGCGCGCCACGATCGATGCCGACACGCTAGAACCCGTGGAGTACGGCTGGCAGCAGGCCTTTAAACTGGAGGACACCACCGGAACCGTAAAGATCGCCTGGCACAACGACTGGATGCCGCTGTGGTGGATCGCGAGCGCGGTTTCCATTGCCGGAATCGCAATCGCGGCGATCCCTGTGCGACGGAGGATTCGTAACCATGACGCCTAAATGGTCCGTCAAGAACACGGCCCGCCTGACCGGCGCGGCCATCACCGGCGTGCTTGCCATAGCCGCGTTTGGGGTGGTGGGCGCGTCTGGAAGTAGCCTCGATTTTGGGCAGGATTTAAACAAGCCAGTCGAACAAAACGTGGTCCTTCCCAACCAGATTTTCGAGGTCGTGTGCGTGCCGGGAATCGAAACGGAAGTGGGTACGGCTGGCTCCGGGCAGGTTATGGTTTCCCAAACCGACGGTATCGAGGTTTTGAAGGCGACCGACCTGGGGTCTGGCGAGGAGATTGAGCCAACCTCGTCGGGGGACCTGACGGTGTACAAGTCGAAGTCGCCGGTTGGGCTAACGATTCAGTCGAAGTCGGATGCGAACTTCTTGGCGCTCGCACAAAGTGAGGCCAATAAGGACGTGCGGGGCATGACGCTGGATCAGTGCCAGCCGGCCCGCGCGACAAGCTGGTTCACTGTAGGGGCGACGACCGTTGGGGAGTCGGCGCTACTGACGGTGTCGAACCCGTCTCAGCAGGCAACTCAGGTGACTGTGCACGGCTGGTCAGCGACCGGTCCGCTTGAAGAAACCCCGACTATTACCGTGTCAGCCAAGTCCACCGAAACGGTGAACCTGGCGGCGTACTTCCCTGAAAATGAACGGCTCGGCATTCGAGTGGATGCTACCGGACCGGGAGCCGTGTCAACCATCAGAACAGTTGGCATGGATGGCCTGGCACCTCAAGGCGTTGACGCGATCACCGGAACGGACACGGCCTCGGAAACGGTTGTTCTGGTCGGATTGGAAAAGGATCTGGACGAACCAAAGCTGCGCCTCATGAACCCTGGAGACGCGGAGATCAACGCGGAAGTCACCCTACTAACCGACGAGGGCCTAATGGGCCTATCTGGTAGCGAAACCATCGTTCTTGACCCGGGCGCGGTGTTCCAACTTTCCCTGGACGGCTTGGGGACGGACGTTGCGAGCGTGGTGGTTAACTCTTCGGAACCAATTCTGGCGTCAATGTCCGCAACCGCGGTTGGCAAACCGAATGAGGACGGCAAGAAAGTCGGCGACCGTGTCGTCTGGATCCCGTCCCTACCCGCAACCGACTTCGCGACCCTGGTGCCCGATGGGGGCGACAAGGCCCGCAACGTCCTCAACGTCGCAAATCAAAACGCCGACGTCGTTGAGGTAACCATCAACGGGAAAACCCGCGAAATCGGGCCGTTTTCAATGATTACCCAGGAGGTCGGTGCTGGCGAACTGACCGTTGCTTCCGCGCAACCTGTGTATGCGTCGCTGACCAGCAGTGTTGAGCGTAAAGACGGAAAGGTGATCTCGAATATCGCGCTGACCGATGCGGGCGAGTCCATCCCCACAACGAAGCTGGTTGTGGAGCGTTAACAGGCGAGTTCGCGAACGCGTCCACAGGTAGTGGTTGCGCGCGCGGCTGAAGTGACGGCGCGGCACCGCGGGTTGCGGTTGCATGCGTGTGTTGTCGACGCGGTGGAAATGGCTGTGCGAGTTTACGGGCGTATCGGCCCGAGTGGGCCTCCGTGAAGTTCTTCCGGTGGCAGTCCGGTCGCCTCTGCAAGGCCGTCCACTAGAAGCATTCGAACGAGGGCGTGCAGGGGTGAACCTAAATCTCGAATGGATGCTCTGCCGGCGCGTGCCTGGATGGGAAGGCGGTACAGAACTACGCGCGGGGCAAGTCCGGCCAGGCGGTTTTCCGGGAAGACTCGACACATGACTACCTGGTGAGATTCCCAGGACGCCGGATCAGTCTTAGGGGCTTCATCGATGCCGATTTCGATCCGTGAAATTTCAGGGTGTCTTGCCAGGATCTCCTGCGCGTTCCAGGCAACTATTTGGTCGAATGACTGTCGCCAAGTGAGCCGAGCAGGAATACCCGGTGGAAGCAGGGGGCCGCGTGGGCCTCTGCCGTGGCGGTCACGACGACGAGTTACTGGACGCATGAACCACACTTTACCCACGATCTCGCGCGCTGCACAGCGGCAGCGCGTTGACTCATGTTGAACTTGACAATTGCGGCCTGCAATCGCTCGCATCCGATGGCCGCACGTTGACTCTTGTCGGACGTGACACTTGCGTCCTGCAATCGCCCGCTTCCGATGGTAGCGCAGACATTTGGAGTCACCGGCGCGCATGAGTGGGAGAATCCGACCTCGGGACCTATCCTGGGGGAGTGAACACTATGCGCGCTTGCTCTCGACCGACATGTAATCAGCCAGCGGTGGCGTCGCTAACTTACGATTATGCGGAGTCCACTGCGGTTTTGGGGCCCCTGCCAACTCACAGGGAGCCGCACGCCTTTGAGCTGTGTGAGAAGCACGCAAACAACTTCACTGCGCCGCGCGGCTGGCAGGTGATCCGCCTGGCCACAAACTTTGAGCCAGCACCGCCCTCGCCGGATGATTTATTGGCACTTGCGGACGCGGTCCGTGAAGTCGGACGCGCGCCCCGCAAGCCTGCTCCGCGCCCCACAACGAGGCGGCCTGAACCGAATCAGAAGCCTCCCCATGGTGTCGAAAAGCCGGAGTCGCAGCGCGTCGCGAATCGCCGTTCCAACTTTCGCATCGTTGAGGGTGGAAACTAGGCGAACTGGGCGACCATGATGAAGGCACGCCGGCGCGGAAAACATGAAATTGTCAGCTTATCGTGACAATATCGTTATATGACTGCACGTGTATTAGTGGTTGATGACGACGTTGCTCTAGCGGAGATGATCGGGCTCGTCTTGTCATCCGAAGGCTACGAGGTGTCGTACTGTCACGACGGCGCCGGAGCTGTTGACACATTCCTCCAGGTCGAACCCGACCTGGTTTTGCTTGACGTGATGCTTCCGGGCCGGGACGGAATCGAGATCTGCAAGGATTTGCGCACCCGTTCTGACGTGCCGATTGTCATGCTTACCGCGCGCTCGGATACTTCGGACGTCGTCGCGGGTTTGGAGGCCGGCGCTGACGACTACGTTCCAAAACCGTTCAAGCCTAAGGAATTGGTTGCACGTGTCAAGGCGCGCCTGCGTGGGCGAGAAGACCAGGCTGAAGAACACATCGAGCTTGGCGACGTCGAGATCGACGTCTCCGGTCACCAGGTGACTCGTGCGGGTGAAGAAATCCCACTCACTCCACTCGAGTTCGACCTGCTAGTCGCGCTTGGCCGCGCCCCCTGGAAGGTGTTCTCCCGCGAAGAACTCCTTGAGAAGGTGTGGGGCTACCGTCACGCGGCTGACACTCGTCTAGTTAACGTTCACGTGCAACGACTTCGCGCAAAGATTGAGCGCGACCCTGAGCACCCTGAAATCGTAATCACTGTCCGCGGTGTCGGATACCGCGCCGGTGGTGCTTCTGCGTAATCATGTCTGCGGGCCCTGTTGCGGGTGTGGTC
>FZPS01000059.1_pt239 | contig 18117 bp, 20 predicted proteins | sample 1817821 | NCBI WGS metagenome assembly FZPS01 (sample SAMEA104158645, study PRJEB21678) | metagenome | place: Germany | collected 2015-04-21
GTCTTACTATCATTGCTGTTTTATGCGTATCGTCTTTTTTGAATACGGGTTTCGTGCAAATTTCATGGATGGTTTCTTTAGTCGCCGAATATAATGTTTTTCTAAAGCGACTAGGAATTCGCATCTTCCATTGCATTAAATTACCAATAAGCATCATTAAGTCGTTGGTAAAGCCTTGGAACATAAATAAGTAAGATTGTACATCGTTCTGCGAACGACAGTTCTTTCGTATAGACGTATCAATCTCCTTAAAAAAGTTTTCTGAAATTTGATAATCATCTTTCAGCATTTTCTTAGCCGCCGATTTTTCACCTAATCCTAATTTCCCTTTCTCGGTAGGTATTTTAAATAAACGTTTATAGTTTGCTAAATCGGGTAATGCTCTAATATTCGTTATTCCGTTATTAAGTGCAATGACAGATTGAAAATAGACGCGTATAAGCATCATGAAATCTTCAACATTATCTACAGATCCGGTTTTTTTTCTTGAAAAGAATCCCATATTTTTCTATTTAATCTTGCAATAATTTATATTCGAAAGCAAAGATACAAAATTGTTTACCTATTTCAATCTGCTCTATATATGAAACTTATTATTTAAGTTTTATTCTGAACTTTTTATTCTCAAAGAAAAGTTCAATTACATTGAACTGAATGAGTTTAGCTAGGAAGAATTCTGTCTTTCTTTTCGATTGTTTGGCTTTTTTATAAAATTGATTGAGTGTAAGCGTTTGTTTTTCCTTTAGGTAGAGTAGGAGGTTGTGTTCTTGTTCGGTATAGGTTATGAATTCTCCTTTTTTTTTGTGTTTTAGCTTCCATATTTGTAAATGAAGGGTAGTAGCTAATAGGGTTTCATCGTTTATTCTAATGTAGGCAAGGTGCTTATTATCCTCATCAATGGCAAAAATGGGCTTATGTTTGCTCTCTTTGATGTTCACCATTAGAATGGTTTTATGGTTTACTTCTATCTCTTTAGTTGTATAGTGTATTTTAGGATGGCAATATAGGTCGGCTGCTGCTTCAATCATATATTTTTCCTCATCTGATTGAACGCCGGCAATGTTGCCATTATCTTTAACCCCAATTAATAACCGCCCTCCTTTTGTGTTAGCAAAAGCTGATAGCGTTTTAGCAATCTTACGAGCATCAGAGATTTCAAACTTGAAATCTTGAGTGGTGTGCTCGCCCTCTTTAATGTAGTGCTGAAGCTCTAACGTGGGGTTTGTTTTTTTATATTTCATGCTTCAAATTTAAATAAAATCATTCTTAAAACCCCTTTTTATGCATATTTAAGTAGTTTTTTAAAAAATACCAGTCGTTTAATTCGCTATTTTAATTAAAGAGTGTACATTTGTTCATAGTTACTAACAATTAATAACTTTGTATTATGAAAGAACTAGTAGAGAAAGTAAATGGATTAATGGCAGACTTCAATAAAGATGCTAATTCTCAAATTGAAAACGGAAATAAAGCAGCAGGAACTCGTGCTCGTAAAGCTTCAGTTGAAATTGAAAAAGCTTTAAAAGAATTCCGTAAAGCATCTTTAGACGCAACAAAAGGATAAGCTATTATTCTTTTACAAATGCAAAATAAAAATAGAGACCTCAATCAGGTCTCTATTTTTATTTATACTCCTATCATTCAACGTTGATTATCGTTATATTGGGGTTTTCATGGAGCAGACTTAAAAGTTCTCCCTCTCCATATTCCTTCGGCGCTTTTAACAATATGGTTACAATGAGTTGTTCCATGTTTGTTTCCGTCATTTCGTAAGAAATGATTAAATATCGGTGTCTTATCAACAGATCAATGGTTTGTTTTATCTCTTCAGGCTTGGAGGTGGAGAACACTAAGGCTGAATTCCTTCTGCCTACCTCTTTGAATATCAGACCTAAAGCCTCTAGACCAATAAGGGTTAAAATGGTAGCTACAATACTTATGATATACATACCAGCTCCTGCAGCTAAACCAATTCCTGCAGTAGTCCAAATGCCTGCCGCAGTAGTTAACCCACGAACAAAGTGTTTATGTAATATAATAGTACCTGCACCTAAAAAACCAATTCCGGTTACCACTTGTGCAGCAATTCGTCCGGGATCAACAGAATAACCCTCGTTCTGAGCTAAATCAATAAAAGCATATTGAGAAACAATCATTAGCAATGCACTGCCTACAGACACCAAAAAGTGCGTTCTGTAGCCTGCTTCTTTTGCGCGGTATTCTCTGTTAAGTCCAATAATGCCACCAAAAACTCCGGCTGCTACTAGTCTGAGTATATATTCCCATTCCATGCTATTTTAATTTTAGTGTATAACCCATTTTTCATTGTGTAGTTTGGTTTCTTTAGGGTTATAAAATAAACTTTCTTTTGTGGGGATTTTTAATAGGTATGTCCGTCCACTTCGATTTTCCAAATTATACTCTCTTAGCCAGGGGTTAAAGTCTTTTAATAAAGCCAGATTAATTCCTTGCTGCTTGGCAAAGCTTGATAAATCAGCAATCTCTTTCGTAATCGTTACTTCTTTATATTTTAATGGAGGATAGAGTTGTTCTTTTTTTAAGTAGATGCCAAATTGTTGAGGATTTTCAAAAAAAAGTTTGGCTGCTATTAGCCGGTAAATGTAACGGGAGGTTTCTTCAACCAACCATAAGTCTGTTATTTCATCTACACCTTGCCTGTTAAGTTCGGTGGTAATCCGATTTTTACCACCATTGTACGATGCAGCCGCGGCCAGCCAGCTACCATATTTACTATAAGCCTCTTTCAAATACTTACAAGCTGCTGTTGTAGATTTTTCAATATGGTAACGCTCGTCAATGTTCTTGTTTACCTCTAAGCCATACTCTCTGCCTGTAGCTGGCATAAATTGCCACAATCCTGCAGCACCGGCGTGAGAACGGGCAAGTAAGTTCATTGAGCTTTCAATGACCATCAGATATTTCAGATCATCGGGTACGTTGTTTTTTTGTAGAAGAGGCTCAATGATTGGAAAAAAACGATTGGCCCGTTTAAGAATGAGATGGCTATTGGTATGCATAAATGAAAAGGACATCAATTCTCTATCCATTTTCTCTCGTTTGTCGTATCGGTCCAGCACCAATTTCTCACCGGCAAAAGTGACAGCTTCAGGAACTTCAGGAGTTGTGGATTCTGTTACTTGGGTAGTTGAGTCCATCGTAAGGTGTGTGCTCCCCATTAAATAGGGTATGAATGCTATGATGAGGATAATGATATATATAGGATTGAAGTATTTGCCTTTTTTCATTGTAGGTCAGTTTTATTATATTGAGTTATAGTTATTACAAAAATAATAAAAATATAGAGTATTCAATTGGTATCTATCCATAAATCACTTACATCTTCGGGCTGTGTCAACAGGAATCTGTAATGTGGAGACCCTAAAACCGTCATCATGACTTGACTTTTGGTCGGTCCCAGACCGAAGGCCCTTAGAACCCAGACCGACCGGGCTTCGATCCCAGACCGATGAAGCTTTGAACCCAGACCGAGGGGGAGTCTTCAAATGTAGTGATTTTATTGCTTATATGACAGATTGGGTGGAAGGTTGGTATTAAAAAAAGACCGGAACAACTGAACGGTTCCGGTCTTTTTTAATTTATAAAAACATTCTATTAAAACAGGAATGATTAGAATCATTAGAATACATAATCAGCTCCTATACCAAATACCTTGTTGGTACGTGTAAACTTATCTACTCCGGGCATTCCGGTTCCATTGTAATTAGCTACGCTTTTGGTATAATCTTCATAATTGGTCCAGAAATAGGCGATATTGATTTTCATTCTGGGACTAATTTTAAATCCGGCTCCTACTCCGTAGGAAAAAGAACTGATAGAAAAGCTGATATCATTTTGAAAATCGTTGCTTAAACTATAACGGGTGCGTTGTATTCCGGCACTTAATTGCGCCCAATCTAATACATCCCACTCTAAGCCTCCCATATATTCATTTGTTCCATTCTTGATATGCTCTTGTTTTCCATTAGCCATCTTAGCATTTTTATCAAAAAAGTGATGGTAACCAATGGAAGCCTTCAAGGTTGGGATTATTTGGTAAGAAGCTCCGATGGAAAGCAGACTTGGAATATCATGCGGGGTATTGATTCCCTGATCATAATCAGCAACTCCTGAGGTGTTTATTTTTGTTTTATTTTCTATATTCAATTTCGTGTTCAGTTCATATTTAACCCCAACGTTCCATTTCCCATAATTGAAATGAACGCCAAGAATTGGAGTGGCTCCCCAACCGGTCTGATCTACATTTAACTCCTTGTCTTTGGTTAGTTCCGCTGTGCCTAGTGCTTCTTTTGATTGTGATAATAATGCTTCGGACTTTTCGGTTTCCCCAGCTTGAGCAGCTGCTTCAGATTGAGTGATTAAGACTTTCGATAGGTCGCTGAAGAATTCACTTACATTGATGAGTGAACCCCCTTTGATGTTTGCCTTTATGTCTCTTAAATAACCGGTATAGTTGTTGCTCACATAGTTGACACGTACTCCTACATATGCAGAAAGATGTTTTGTAGCCTTGTAGGTTGCTCCAAGCTGTAGTCCATAAATAATTTGCGATCCTTTCATATAACTGTCTACGCTATATTGATTGGTTCCGGGAAACTTCTCACTTAACATCAACGGAATCATAGCTATTTGTGATTCAAAAGAGGCCAAGCCTTCATTGAAAGTAGCTTTACCACCTCCGCCACCAACAGCAAAGTGACCTGAAAATACCCATTTGTCTGTTTTATATGCTCCAAAAAGACTGGGAACTATGGGAGCCGAAGCTTCTCCTTTAAATACTTTTGTTTCCTCTCCTCCAAAACCTATAAAAGGTTTGAATGTAGAATGTATAGTACGCGTTTGAAATGCACTTTGTCCATTAAGAGATAGATGGAATCCGTTTCGATCTAAAAACGCCAATCCGGCTGGATTGGAATATGCGGCGTCGATTTCAGTTGATGCTCCTCTGGCAATGTTTCTTAAGAATAGAATGTGTTGATTTGTATTGGTCAATAATCCTCCTGCAAAAGTTGAAATAGAAACAGTTGAAAGTAGAACAATACTGAAGATTAATTTTCTCATTATGTAATCATTTAAAATATGAAATCGCAAAGATATTATAAATTAGCATATTAGAATGTGATTATGAAAAATCTTTTTCTTTTTAACTAAAAGGATTAGTTTGCAAAGTAGTTTTACTTGAAACTATTTTGTAAAGGATATTCTAAATTGTGCAGAACAATAAATTTAGTCTATTGTTAAGTAGGTATATTATAAATACACTAAAACTTGAATACAATGGCATTTCGGATTACTTTTTTTGGAACAAAACCTTATGATATAAAATCTTTTAATGAAAGAAATAAGGACTATGGCTTTGACTTGAAGTTTTTTACCGGTAATCTGAGTAAAGACAATATTATTTTAACAAAAGATGCAGATGCGGTGTGCATATTTGTTAATGATATTGCTGATAGAGAAATAATTAAGATTTTAGCTGAGAATGGCGTAAAACTTTTGGCTTTACGCTGTGCGGGGTATAATAATGTAGATCTGAAAGCAGCTTATGATTATGGTCTACCGGTAGTGCGTGTCCCTGCCTATTCTCCCTATGCTGTAGCAGAACATACGGTTGCTTTAATGTTGGCTTTAAATCGTCGTATTCCGAGAGCTACTTGGCGCACAAGAGATGGGAACTTTTCATTGAATGGCCTATTGGGGTTCGATATGCATAATAAGACTGCGGGAATTATAGGAACCGGAAAAATAGCAAAAATATTGATTCAAATTTTGCGTGGATTTGGGATGAATGTTTTGGCTTATGATCCTTATCCGGATTATAATTTTGCCCGAGATCATAATGTGGTTTATACTTCGCTGGATGAGCTTTATCATAGTTCTGATATTATCTCTTTACATTGTCCCTTGACAGAAGAAACAAAATATTTGATCAATGATTATTCCATAAGTAAAATGAAAGATGGAGTAATGATCATCAACACAGGCAGAGGGCAATTGATACATACCAATGCTTTGATTGATGCCTTGAAAGTCAAAAAAGTAGGTTGGGCAGGTCTTGATGTCTATGAAGAAGAAGCAGATTATTTTTATGAAGACCGATCAGAAAGTATTATTGATGATGATGTTTTAGCTCGATTGCTTTCTTTCAATAATGTGATTGTTACCTCACATCAAGCCTTCTTCACACAAGAGGCTTTGGGTAATATTGCGGATACTACCTTGCAAAATATAAAAGCTTTTATTGAAAAAAATAAATTGGTTAATGAGGTGAAATTACCCGATGAACACAAATGAAAATGAAAGAAGATCTACAAGCCATCCGTAAAGATTATGTTAAAGGTGCATTGAGACGGGAAGCAATGCCCTCTAATCCTTTTGTCCTTTTTGAGGAATGGCTTCATCAAGCCATAGAAGCCGGTGCAAACGAGCCTACTGCTGTGCTGGTGGGAACGGTGTCGCCTCAAGGAACCCCCTCATCCCGCACCGTCTTATTAAAAGGAGTCGAAAATAATGAGTTTGTCTTCTACACTAACTATAATAGCCGTAAAGGAACGCATTTAGCAAATAATCCACATATCTCTCTTACCTTTTTATGGCATGAAATGGAGCGCCAGGTTCATGTTGAAGGAGTTGCACATAAGCTTCCGCCAGAGGTATCCGATGCCTATTTTAGTAAACGTCCTTATCGTAGTAGGATAGGAGCCAGGATATCCCCTCAAAGTCAGCCCATTCCCAGTCGTATCTTTTTATTGAGAAGATTCATGAAAGAGGCTTCTCTTTGGATCACTAAAGAGGTGGAACGACCTGATTTCTGGGGTGGGTATGGGGTTGTACCTTCCCGTTTTGAATTCTGGCAAGGTAGGCCCAGTCGGTTGCACGATCGCTTTTTATATGAGCTAAAGGAGGATGGTGAATGGGAAATAAATCGTTTATCTCCTTAATTTTAATGAGATTTCCTTTTGAGTCGCCTACTATTTTATGTATTATTGTAAAGGATTAAATAAAATTGCTTCATGCTATTAACCTATATATTCCATAGTGGATTTTCTCTTGAGTGTGAGAATTGCACTTTAATTTTCGATTTTTGGAAAGATGTTGAATCTCCTGAATATAAAAAAGGATTTGTTCAGCAACATCTTTTAGAAGGGAAAAAACGGTTATATGTATTTTCTTCTCATAGTCATAAGGATCATTTTAATCCGGAAATTTTAGAATGGAAAAAGAAATATCCTGAGATAACCTACCTCTTTAGTAGAGATATTTTAGAAGAAAACCCGGAACTGAAAGAAGATGCGATTTTTTTGGAGAAGGGTGAACATTTTAGTGATGATACACTATCTGTAAAAGCGTTTGGGTCGACCGATCTGGGAATCTCTTTTTTAGTCTCTTTAAAAGATAAGCGAATCTTTCATGCCGGCGATTTAAATAATTGGCATTGGAGTGATGAATCATCGATAGAAGAAAGTAAAGAGGCAGAGCTTAATTATTTAAAAGAGTTGGAGGAGTTGAAGAAAGAGGTTTCTGAAATTGACTTGGTTATGTTTCCTGTGGATAATAGAATGGGTACAGATTATGACCGAGGAGCAAAACAGTTTTTAGAAGTTATATCCGTTCATTTCTTTGCGCCTATGCATTTTGGGAATCAATATGATGCGGCAAATGCATTCCAAGAAACAGCAGAAAAAATGGGAGCAAAGTTTCTAAAAATAACCAATAAGGGAGAACAATTTAAAATTTAATAAAATATGAAATCATTAAAGACCTTGCTGTTGTTTGTTTTTGTGACAACACTTTCATTGAGTATTAAAGCGGATGATAGAAAATATCTTGAAGGAGCTGTTCCTTTAGTCGATGGTAAAGTGGTTTTTACCAGAGAATTTACAGTTCAAGGGGTATCAAAAGATGAAATCTTTAATAGAATGTTGAATTGGCTGGAGAAGCGATTAGCTCAAGGTGAAGAGAATAGTCGTGTATTATATTCAGATAAAGAGAAAGGAGAGATTGCCGGATTAGGCTCCGAATATTTAGTGTTCCGTTCCTCTTTTCTTTCATTAGACCGTTCTTTATTAGAGTATTATGTGGTAGCCGATTGTGATGAGGAGAGTTGTAAATTATCCATAGAGCGGTTGAAGTTTAATTACGAAGAGGAGGTTTATCCGGCAGAAGAATGGATTACGGATGAATTGGCATTGAATAAAAAGAAGACTAAACTAAATCGTGGATTAGCTAAATTTCGCACGCATACAGTAGATTATGTTCAGAAGTTCTTTGATGATGCTGCATTAGCTTTAGGACAATCAACTCCTGTAGTGGCTAAAACTGCTACTGTAGCAACTGCACCGGTTGTTGAGCCGGTTGAACCCCAGTCTGATACCCAAGTCGTAATACAGACAGCGACAGTTACTCCCGTAACCGTTGCTCCGGTAGTTGCGTTGAAATCTGAAACAAAATCAGATTCCCAGCCGTTGAGTGGATTTACAGCTATTGATCCTCATAAAATCCCGGGAAATATCATTAAAATGCTGGAAATGGATTGGATGTTAGTTACAGCAGGAGATACTAACCAATTTAATATGATGACAGCCAGTTGGGGTGGTTTGGGACGTTTATATGAGCGGCCTACTGCTACTTGTTTCATTTATCCTACACGTTATACTTATCAATATATGGAGCGAGGAGATTATTATACGCTTTCATTCTATACCGAAGCTTATAGAGAGCAATTAGAATACTGTGGTAGTAATTCAGGAAAAGATACCGATAAAGTGAAAGCTACCGGATTGACTCCAATCACAACTCCTAATGGCGCTAAAGCTTTTGCAGAGGCTTGGTTAATCATAGAGTGTAAGAAAATGGTATCACAAACACTTACTCCTGAAGCTTTGGTAGATAAAAAAGTAAAAGAAGAGTGGATTGGTAAGCAACTTCATAAAATGTATATTGGAGAGATAACCAATGTCTGGGTTAAATAACCGATCTGAATAAATTATTAAATTAAAGAATCAATTATATGAAACAACCTATTCAAGCACGTTTTGATCATTTCAATTTCAATGTGGCTGACTTAGATAAGAGTATTGAATTTTACGATAAGGCATTAGGCTTAAAAGAACATCATAGAAAAGAAGCCAAAGACGGCTCTTTTATTTTAGTCTATCTAACTGATGATTCTACAAGTTTTCTATTGGAGTTGACTTGGTTGAGAGATCATCCCGAACCCTATGATTTGGGTGAAAGTGAATTCCATCTTTGTATGAGAGTGCCGGGCGATTATGACAAGACAAGAGAATACCATCGTGAAATGGGATGTATCTGTTATGAAAATCATGATATGGGACTTTATTTTATCACCGATCCTGATAATTATTGGATTGAAATATTGCCTTTTAAAAAATAAGGATAAAGTATAAATTCTAGTTTAACTACCCTGAATTTCATGTCACGACATGAAGTTCAGGGCTCTTTATGATTATGAACAAAACATTATTAACTCCCGAAAAAGATCCTATGGGTCTTGCCATCAGAGATTTTTATGAGAACAAAAAGACTGAGGTTCTACGAGTTTTCTCTCCACAATTTGAAGAAGATGAATTTCCTATAGCCCATCTTTTTAGGACTTTTGATGAAATGCCCGAAGTTGAGCAAAAAGCATTGACCTTAGCCGAAGGTAAGATCTTGGATGTTGGCGCAGGGAGCGGTTGCCACACTTTAGCTTTATATCAGATGGGAAAAAAACAGGTGGATGCCATTGATATATCTCAACTATCCGTTGAAGTTATGCGTAGCCGGGGTATAGATTCTGTTAAGCAGCTCAATTTTTTTGATACCGATTTGCAAGGTAAATATGATACCCTATTGATGTTGATGAATGGGTCGGGCATTATTGAGACCTTGGATAACTTACCCCGTTTCTTTGATCGTGCAAGGGAGCTGCTGACTCCTAACGGTTCAATATTGATGGACTCCAGTGATTTAAGCTATCTGTATGAGCAGGAGGATGGAAGTCTTCTTTTTACTGAAGAGGATGATCATTACTTTGGGGAGATAGAATTCACTTTGCAATATGGTGATGTGAAAGGGGAGCCTTATACCTGGCTTTATCTCGACCTTAATACGCTTGAAAAAGCAGCCGATCACTTTCACTTTAAAGTAGAACCCTTAGTGATAGGCGATTACTTTAATTTTCTGGTACGTTTAACCCCTCTTACTTAAAAGTTTAGCTAAATGAAAGTTCAATCTTCCTGAGGTTTATTTTTCTTTTCAAATATACTGATGTAATTGTTCAAGCTTAGGACCTCCTCATCAGAAAGAAGTCCTTCTTGTTGAAAAGGAACTAGGGTATCGATGACATAATCGTATTCCTGCTGATTGTTTATTCTTTTACGCTTAAGGATTTTATCCATCTTATTTACTCTTATTAATGGTAATTTCGCTTCTTGAATCTTTTCCCAAAATAAATTTACGTAATTACCCTGTCCTTCTTGAAATGGAGTTAAGATTTCTTCTGCTAAGTATTTTAAACTGGTACTATTTTTATATTGTGGTTCAGGATTAATGATTCTATATTTCGTTTCTAAATAGAAATCTTTCAAATGTTGAATGTCTGCATTGCTCCAAGGTTCCGGAGCATGATTCTCAAATATGAAAATTGCGATATCAATTGCCTTCGCCAAAGATTGCGCCTCTTCATCGTATTTCTTCTTTGTCATAATGTTGCATTTATTCCTGAATTTATTAGAATGAGTGAATTCCTTCTGATAGAAACCTTCACGCCGATTCATTATCCGTTTCCCAATGGTTTCCTCTCTGTCTTTGAATCGTTATTCCAAAGTGGATTTTAATTTCAGGCTAATTGATTTCGTCTATAGAGATTAATTTATTGACTATGGCATAAATCGTTAAGCCGGAAACACTATGTATCTGTAGTTTTGTAGTTATGTTTTTGCGATGGGTAATTACGGTATGGATTGAAATCGTTAAATAATCGGCAATCTCTTTATTAGTCATACCCCGTACAATGCAAATCAAGATTTCCTTTTCTCTATCGCTCAACGTATCATCCAACTCCTCTTCAGGAAGAATGTTCTTTAATTTATCAATTGTTTCAGCCAGTTGATTAAGGTCGTCAAAAATAGAGATGGTTGCGTCGTATTTATTGATGATGCTGTTATCAATGAAAGCGGCTTGTATCGCAATTACGTGGATTTTCCTCTCCTTAAGCTTTTCTTTGAAGGCATCGATATCAAAAAAAGAGTCGAAGTGCGGATTAATAAAAAGAATATCCAGAGATTGTGTATTCAGACACAAACTCAAAGCTTGAGGTGTAGCGAGTTCTACAATTTGTAAGTTTATGTTAGGCAGTTGTTTTAGTGCAGTAGATAGACCTCCCCGAATGATTACAGAACTCTCGGCTATGGCTACGTGTAGGGTCTGTTTATTTTTCATTCTCTTTAATCTTTTTTTCCAATTTCAAGATAGCAGGAGTAAAGATGTAATCTTCTACCTTACAGTGAGTTTCAAGTTGCGAATCACAGCTATAAATATCAAATAAAGCCGCAAACATCAGGTTATTATTGCTGTTTGATGTTCTGTATTTCAAGATGATGTTTTTCAGCTCTCTTAATTTTTCATTCACTAAATCGTGATGCTTTGAATAGGTCGTGATGGTGTAGTTATTTAATATGTTTCCTTCGAGTAAATTCTCAACATATTTAAAGACTGTTTCATTTTCATAGGTCATATGTTTATGTACTTCCTGCATATAGTTGTCAAAAAACTGGATGATTAAGAAGTCTATCTCACTTCTTTCATCTCCGGAAGTGGCTTCCACCAAGCGTTCGCGTATTTTTGGCAAAGCAAAATCCAAGAAATAAGAATGAGAGTTTTTTAAATAATCTATAAGTGTAGGAATGGATAAGTCGGCCGTTTCGTCAATGCGGCACGAACCTTCAGCTATAAAATTGATGACAGTCAAAAAAGTATTGCAATCCACATTGTTTTCTTCACAAACCGCTTCTATGGTTTTGCTACCAAAGCCAAGTGATAGACCAAAGCGACTCATTACGTGTAGAAAGGAATAATTATCCCCAAGAAGATCTATCATCCGATGGGTTGCGGCATATTTTGCTATTTTATTCATAGTTGTACTGTTTATTACAAAGAAACAAGATAAAAAGACACTTTACAATCCCTATTAGTTGGTATATTTGTCTAAATTATCAGTTCTTGTAGCACAAAAATACAACTATATTAGCATATTTATGTTTTAAAATATCAAAAAAACATTTACATGAAAGAGCCCGCCATAAAGATTGAGTCATTAACCATTGGATATGAAGGTAAAGGATCCTTCTTGGAAGTAGCGCATCAGATTAACGCTTCTGTCTATGCCGGAGAACTGACTTCTTTGATTGGTCCCAATGGCGTGGGAAAATCCACCCTGTTGCGTACCCTAAGTAAGCTTCAACCTTCATATGAAGGGAGGATCACCCTTTATGGAGAGAATCTTCAAGAAATTCGAAAAGAAAGACTGGCTACTTTATTAAGTGTAGTTTTAACCGAACGTCCTTCGATTTATAATATCTCCGTAAAAGAGATGGTGGCTATGGGGAGAAATCCTTATACCAATTATTGGGGTACCTTATCGCAAAAAGATGAAAGGGTGATAGCTGAAGCCTTGGAAATGGTGGGAATAATGGATTTAAGTGCTCGTAAATTTGAAACTCTCAGTGATGGAGAGAAGCAAAAAGTGATGATTGCAAAAGCTTTGGCTCAGCAAACCCCAATTATTTTACTGGATGAACCTACTTCCTTCTTAGATTATCCCAGTAAAATAGAACTGATGCAGTTACTGTACCGATTAACACATGAAATGCAGAAGACTATTTTGTTCTCTACCCATGACTTGGATTTGGCAATGCAAGTCTGTGACAAGATGGCTTTGATGAGTTCAAAGGAAATTATCATCGGGACACCCGAAGACCTGTCCTTAAACCACCAGCTCAGTGAGTTTATGAGCGGAAAAGGGATGCTCTTTGATTATAAAACAGGGTTATTCAAAGTGAAGCATCCAATTCAATGGGGAATAAGATCAGAGGGTAATGGAGCTTCTTATGTTATGTTGAAAAAAGCACTTCTTCGAAAAGGGGTTTTAAGCCATGAGGATATTAAGTCAAATGCTTTTATTACAGTGTCAGATAAGGGTTATGTGTTGCATACCGTTTCCGGTAAAACCCTGTCGGCTCATTCTATAGAAGAGATGCTTAGCATACCGGAAGTAATGCAATCGGTTATACCTCTATCTGAACAATACCACCATAAGGAGTAAGTCCGTCTAATATGTTATGGGGTTGAATCAGGCCGTTATAGACTTGTGCAGAGGCCAACACACCTCCGTGAGCAAAGACACCTACAATGTCATGCTCAAGTTGCCTTACTTCATCAATGAAATTACTCACCCTATTATAAAGCATATTAAAAGACTCTCCATTAGGAGGTTGTGTAGTCAGCAGGTTATATCTTTTCTGTATTTCTCGAAAATCATTGGGCATTCCTAGTCTTCTCATCTCCCAATCCCCCATATTGATTTCCATAATGCGTCTATCGCGAATGGCATCGCCATAGCCACAGAAGTCGGCTAAACGGACACAGCGTGTTAAAGGACTGACAAAAACCGCATCAAAATCAACATGTTGAATTTTAGAGGAAACAATTGTGGCCTCCTCCTCAAAGCGATCTGTTAAAGGAACATCCGTTTGTCCATAGATTACACCTTTAGGGACATCAACCGAAGTATGCCTGATAAAATAAAACTTCATATAAATTACTTTTTAGCTTTCTATGAGGATAAAAATAAGCAATAATTCCACTAAACAGCCTATTGAAGATAGAAAATATTTGTTCTAATATTTTCTTGAAATTTAATTTTGAAATTAAAAACAATAATTACCTTTGTACAAAAGAAATACATCAATGTATTAACCGCATTGCGGTAGTAGCTCAGTGGTAGAGCATCAGCTTCCCAAGCTGAGGGTCGCGGGTTCGACTCCCGTCTACCGCTCAAGATGTAAGAAGATGGAAAAAAAGAGGTTACAAACCTCTTTTTTTATTCAATATAGGATTGATTTGTATATAAGAAGAGTCTGATTCTTTGGCTTCATTGTTTGTTGCATTAAAAACTTTGGCTCAATTTTTTTTACTAAGTATAGCTTTGTATCTATTGATTTTTCATTACATTTAAGAATTGAAAAATAAACGATATGAAAAAGCTGTTTATCCCCTTAACTCTTTCTATGTGTCTGCTTCTAAGCTCTTGTGTGATCTTTTATGGGCATAACTATAATAACAGTAAGAAAGCAACCCTTCTAAAGATTGGGATGACAAAAGAGGAAGCTGTTGATGTAATGGGCAGCCATTACTACATAGAATCTGCTTCGGATACTGAGGATGGGATATTAGAGGTTTTGAAGTATTATTCAGCTTCGGAAATACCCTATCTGCTGTTTTTCTTGAATGATGTCTTGGTTGAATTTCATAAATATATTCCTCCTCCTGCACCTCCCGTTTTGAATGTGTCACCGTGAAACGTGTAATATCCTCTTTCTTGATTTCTTGATCTTTTTCTTTTTTTGTAAATAAGGAAATGTTTAGAAGTAAACGCATTTTACTTCTAAATAATGTTATATATTTATGTGGAGTGTTCTATTACTTATTATTCTGTGTGTATGAAACAGTTATTTCTTCTTTTTTGTGTTTTTGGTTTGCTTCAAAATGTGAAGTCGCAGACAGATGATTTTTGTATCCGTCTTTCTGACGCTGCCTTAGCTATCATAAATCCCAATGTGCGCTATGATTCTGGCTATACTCAAATAGGCTATCCTAATGGTGATGTGCCTGCCAATAGAGGGGTTTGTACTGATGTATTGATTCGTGCCTATCGCTTATTGGATATAGATCTTCAGAAAGAGGTACATGAGGATATGAAAGCGAATTTCAATGCTTATCCCAGTAAGAAGATCTGGGGGTTAAAGAGTACCGATAGGAACATCGATCACAGGAGGGTGTTTAATTTACAAACATTCTTTACCCGGAAAGGGAAAGTCTTACCCATCAGCCTTGAAGCATCGGATTATCAACCCGGTGATATTGTGACTTGGGATTTAGGGGGAGGAGTCGCTCATATTGGTATCGTGGTTAATAGAAAAACGGCAGAAGGTACACCTTTAGTCGTTCATAATTATGGGGGTGGACAGGTTTGTGAGGATATCTTATTTGGATATAAAATAACAGGACATTATCGGTATGGGAAATAGAACCTTTTAATGGAGTGTTTTTATTCTTTTCTTAAAAATTGAAATTTTAGAGTTTATAGGGTACATTGAACGCTGTTTTTTTATGAAATAAAAAGCTCCCTGACCGAGCGGGCATAGCTCCCAGACCGACAAGGCTTTTAACCCAGACCGACGAGATGTCTAACCCAGACCAATAAAATGAATGATATTTGTAGAATAGAACAAAGGATCTTGTTGGTCGTTATTAGAGAATAAGAGGTTATTTTAATTGTATTGTTATTTCTTAAAATAAAGACTGAAGATGGGGGTATTTGCTTGGATAATATCCATTTGTTATTTTTTACTGTTGGTAATGACCTTGATCATAATTTTAACGGATCGGTCGAATCATAATCCCAGTAAAGCAATCGCTTGGCTTGTGCTAATTATGTTCCTCCCTGTTCTGGGAATCTTTTTGTATTTTATCTTTGGATTTGATAGACGACGGATTGGGGCGTCAGAAAGGGATGGACAGAAATTTTATGAGGAGTTTATTCCTAAACTTCCCTCCGAAGTGAAATCTTATTTACAGACTTCTGAGGGTTATGTTGATAAAATAGATCCTTCTTATCACAATCTGGTTAGATTGTTGGAGAGGAATAATCATTCTCGTGTATTCTATGGTAGTGAGGTTGAAATCATTACTAATGGATATCAAAAACTGGAGATGTTGATTGAAGATCTTAAAAGGGCACGTAGTCACATCCATTGTGAGTTTTTCCTTTTCCGTAGGGATAAAACAAGTCGCAGAATAAGAGATGTTTTAATGCGTAAAGCAGAAGAAGGAGTGGAAGTGAGATTTGTATACGATAATATTGCAAATATAAATATCCCCTTTTGGTATTATACGGAGATGCGAAAAAGCGGAGTAGAGGTAAAGCTATTTACCCGACTTTCCCTTTCAAGCATAAGGCGTAGCCTGAATAATCGGAATCATAGGAAAATTGTGGTTATTGATGGTCAGGTGGGCTATGTGGGGGGAATGAATATTACGAGCCAGACTTTGCGTTGGCGCGATGTGCATCTTAGAATAAAAGGGCAAGGTGTACACGGGCTTCAGCTTAATTTTTTACAGAGTTGGTATAATTCAGGGGGAGATTTGGATGACGAAGTGGCTCCTTATTTTCCTATTGCTCCCATTTTCACTCAAAACCTCATGCAAATTGTGCCCGAAGCACCCGATTCTCGTTTTCCTTATTATGCCCTTTCGGTTGTAAAAGTCATTGAAAACGCTAAGAAATACATTTATATTCAAACTCCCTATTTTATGCCTACGGAGTCGGTGATGCGTGCCTTGAAAAGTGCTTCATTAAGTGGTGTTGAGGTCAGGATAATGGTCTCTCGTAAGTCGGATTTTGCTTTTATGGATTGGGCCATACAGGCTAACTACGAGGAAACGCTCGAGGCAGGCATACATATACATGAGATTCAAGATTATTTTAGTCACGCCAAAAGTATGGTGGTAGATGATTATCTTTCAATCATAGGTTCAAGTAATTTGGATTATCGTAGTTTAGAATTGAATTTTGAAATCAATTCGTTTATGTATGATGAGAAAATTGCAGTCCAAAATAAGGAGATCTTTCTCAAGGATATGGACGATTGTGTTGAGTTGTCATTAGTGGAATGGCGCAAACGTCCTTGGTGGAGAAAGATTTTGCAAATGATTATGCGCTTTTTCTCACCTTTATTATAAGATGTTCAATACTGATTTTAGAACAGCATTAGTCTACTTTTGATGCTTTTAGCAGATAAGCGGTTAATAATTAGGTTCTGCCTGAACCCTATAAATTGGATAATCATAATACTCATCCGTGTATTTAAGCAGTGCAATTCTGGCTGTTCGGGTTATCCATAGGCTTAAAGGCTCAGAATTTTCGCTTTTGTAGCTGAATAATTTATTATATTGTTTTAGAAGTAAGTTTGGATTCTCTAAGTCATATCGGGCTTCTGAATATAATTGGTTCATCAGGTCCATAAGAGCAACTCGGTTGCTTTCTGACAAGGTAGCATCTTCCTCATCTCTACGTAACAAGAAGACGGTAGGTCTATTGTTCTTAAAAAAATAATAGGTGGAAAAAGAATGAAAGTCAGTGAAAGTATTATGATAGCCAATACTCCCCTGTGAGGGTTTATCTATATCTTCCCAGTTGTAAGCCAGGAAATCTTTAGTATTAGTAATAAGCACGGCAACTGTGTCGGTCAGAATAATTTGTTCATCTTTATATCCCGCTAAAACTGTTTTGTATTCCTTGGGCAGGAAGAAGTTGTGAGACCAGCTAGAGGTAAAATGTATCTCTGAAAAGTCATCTTCTTTCCGGTGATTGAATAGGTTTAGTTGTCCCAACTCCGGTATTATCCACACCAAAGAGTCATAGGCATTCCTTAATTCGTGCAAGTTGGGTCGTTGTTCAAACAGCAAATAAAATTCCATTAATTGGAAGATGTTTCCTTTGGTCTCTTTTGTTCTTAATTGTGGTTTTGCGATCTCTGTTTCAGGAGATTCAACTTCTTCCTCTCCCTCTGTTTTCGGAGTTTTATCTGACTCAGAACAGGATAAAATGAGGAAACAGATAAAGAATAGAGCTAAAATATTTTTCATTGTTGTGTTTATTGTGAGTGCTCAATGAATAAAGATAGGAATATAAAAGATGGTTTTTACATTGTTCCGAGAGATTAATTCAAAGTAGAGAGAAAAAATAATAAATAGTGCATAAGAAGAGGATGAAACTTTTGTTGTGGTTAATTA
>FZPS01000151.1_pt304 | contig 18109 bp, 26 predicted proteins | sample 1817821 | NCBI WGS metagenome assembly FZPS01 (sample SAMEA104158645, study PRJEB21678) | metagenome | place: Germany | collected 2015-04-21
GCTTTTGAGGCTGGGGATGATCGGCGATGAATATAAAATGGCTAGGAAAGTGCTTCTTAAAAACCTCTCCGGCAACAGCGCTTTTAGAAGGCCGGTGAAGGGGGAAGCGGCAAATGGCTAAACCCAAATGCAAACTCATCGGCGAGGACGGGAACATTTTTAATCTCATGGGCATTGCCAGCAGAACATTAAAGAAGGCGGGCTTAACGGAACAGGCAGAGGAGATGATCGAAAGGATTAAGAACTCCGGCAGCTACTATGAAGCCTTGGGGATTATCATGGAATACTTGGACGTACAATAAAGCCGGAAAAAAGCGGTATAGATTGAAGTGGCCGCCTAAGGCGAAATTATAAAGAGATATCATTAGTTTTCGCTTATATCCCTTGACTTACCTGTGTTTGTAAGTGATGTATAGACCTACCAAAAACACAGGGGGTCGTCAGGATGAAAAATTTAACCTTCGGCATTGAGATCGAACTGACCGGGATTAGCAGGGAGAAGGCGGCGAAGACGGTAGCAAAACATTTTGATACTAGCGCCCACTACATCGGTGGCGGCTACGACAAATGGCAGGTTTCAGACAACGATGGCCGCAGTTGGACAGTTGTTAACGATTCCAGCATTAGGCCACAGACAAAGCGGCAGGGCAGGAGGGTAACAACAGGCGCGGATTTCCGGGTTGAGCTAGTCTCCCCGATTTGTAAGTACGGCGATATTGAAACGGTGCAGAAGCTCATCCGGGCCCTAAGGGAAGCCGGGGCTTTTGCTAATAAGACCTGCGCCATTCACCTCCACATTGGCAAGGAAAGGTTTAGCGCCCGGACCCTTAGAAACTTAGTGAACATCATAGCCAGCAAAGAAGATCTGATTTACCAAGCTTTGAATGTTTATGGGGATAGGGAACAGCGCTATTGCCGGAGGGTCAATGGCCACTTCTTAGCGGAGCTAAACCGGCAAAAGCCAAAGGGCCTGGAGCAGTTGGCAGATATATGGTATGGAGGTTACAATGGCCGCAGGAGCGCCAAGTACCATTCCAGCCGCTACCATGGGCTCAACCTGCACTCAGTTTTTCACGGGCCCACAGTGGAGTTCAGATTTTTCAACGGTACCACCCATGCCGGAAAAGCGAAAGCCTATATCCAGTTTTGCTTAAGCATATGCGCCCAGGCTTTAAGCCAAAGAAGCGCCAGTGCTAAAAAGACTGTAACTTCGAATCCTAAGTACACTTTTAGGACTTGGCTGCTACGGCTGGGGATGATCGGGGATGAATTTAAAACAGCAAGACTGCACTTGCTCGCCAACTTGGAAGGAGATAGCGCTTTCAGAAACGGCAGGCAGGCGGTTGGGTTTTAAGACCCGGCCAAATCAGGTAAAGGTGGTGGGGCGATGTATCTGCGGGTGATTACTTCGGATGGTGAGCGGGTCAGCGTAGCCAGGGATGCGTTGGGGGTATTTGAAGAGCTTAAAAGTTTTGCTTTCGTGCCCCCTACTATGACGGTGGAAGAATATATAATGGAGATGGCCCGTAGTGTTTGGACCTTTTACGGTAAAGGGGTGCAGATTACCGGGGATACTTTAGCGCAAAGGGCCCAAAGTGCCTACCGCCAATTTGTGGATTTAGGTTTTCTCGTTGAAATAACGAAGGAAGAAGCCTTGGAGCATTTTGGCTTAACCCAGGCTGAAGCGGACAGGAAAGATATTGTGGGCTTAAGAAGCGGCGATTAATAGGGCTTGCTAAATCCCTCTTTTTAGGTGATAGATGTTACTGAAAGGAGGTTTCCCTATGTACTATTTTGCTTACGGTAGCAATCTCCACCGGGAGCAGATGAAAAATCGCTGTCAGGACTCCGTACCGATGGTTAAAGTAAAGCTCGAAGGTTACCGGCTCAATTTTAACCGGGTGGCCGATATTGTTGAGGATGAAAGCTCGGAAGTTTGGGGTGCCATCTACACCGTTTCCCCAAGGGATATTAAAAATCTTGATCGCTACGAGGGTTATCCCCATTTCTACGATAAGCTGGATGTGAAGGTGGAAGATGACCAGGGTAAAACCTACCGGGCTTTCGTTTACGTGATGACTTCCAAGGGCTTAGGGGAGCCCAGTGACGGCTACTACCGGATTATCGAGGAGAGCTACCGAGACTGGGGATTGCAGTTAAAACCGCTGCGACAGGCTTTAACAGAAAGCCGCCAGGGCGTCCCCGTTTGCCCCAGCGGGCCAAGGCAGGAAAGGTAGGGGCCTGGGCTCGGATGCGGGAAACCAAAGCCCCAAAGGGGAAATTTGCGGAAATGCTGGGGGTGGTATGGATGGATAAATTCTTTGCGCAGAAATATTGTGACCGCTGCGGCCAAAGTTTAAAGGGCGGCAGGATCATGTCCATGTTCAATCGGGACTGCATTTGCCTTATTGCAAAGAAAAGGAAAGAAAAGATAAGGATTATAAAAAGGCAGTGGAGGCCGATATTGAAGCTATTAAAAAAGGGGATTTTAATTTCCCGGGTATAAAGAAATAAGTCTTGACTTACCTGTGTTTATAAGTGATGTATAGACCTGCCGCAAGGCACATCACTTTCAAGGGGGTTTTTACCATGACAACCAAGCTTCACATCGGCCAGACGGTTTCAAACTTTGGGGTGCTCGCCAAGGTCGATGGATTTCACAGGGTAACGGGGAGTCCGATACTTAGGCATTTTTACAATGACGGCACCCGCTGGATTGCCGATGCTACCAAGTGCCAGCCGGTGAAGGAAACTGCTGAACTTTGGCGACACCAAAATGGGCTGGTAGGTTTCGGGTAAGTTGGAGAAAAGTTTAAAACTCAAGAGCCTGCGGGCTCTTTTTTACTTGGAAAATACAATTAGGTTATCCGATAAATTTTGCAAATAGGCCTTGCTATTATGTGTGTTTTGAGTGATATATAGACTACCAAAAACACACAGGAGGGCAATAAAAAATGAAGGACCTAATAGCAGAGGTTAGAGCAGAACTCGCGGGCTGGCCGCAGGAGCTAATACCAGGGAACTTGGAAGAACTAGTAAATAGGCTTTATGACACCGACAACCGGAAAGTTGGAAGGCTGGCGAGGAAGGAAGAAGACAGAGGAGAATTTAACTTTGGGCTGATCAAGACAGTTAAGGAAACAATCCAGCAAAGAAACAGGCTGGATCAAGCACCAGCAAGAAACTACCAGGAAGCAAGGATAGACAGAATCAGATTCGTACAAACCTCAAGCGGAAGAAAACCTCGCCGTTGGGGCGGCTGATCAGAAGAACACTTTGCAGCTTAATATAACAGGGGCTTTCAAGAGAAGGCTCCTTTTTCAATTGGGGGTGAAAAGCTATGGCGACACGGGGAAGGAAACCCAAGCCCACCGCTCTTAAAGTTTTAGAGGGTAATCCCGGCAAAAGACCACTTAATAAAAATGAGCCCCAGCCCGAAAAGAAAGCTCCTCGCTGTCCGTCATGGCTGGAGCCGGAGGCGAAGAAAGAATGGAGGCGGATGGCTAAAACCTTAGAGAACATCGGGGTGTTAACCCAGGTGGATAAAGCTGCTTTTGCCGGGTACTGCCAGGCTTATGCCCGCTGGAAAGAAGCAGAGGAGTTTTTATCGAAGCATGGCACCATCTTTAAAACCCCTTCGGGCTATATCCAGCAGGTGCCCCAGGTAGCCATTGCCCGTAACTATTTGCAAATTATGAAGGACTTTTGTAGTGAATTTGGATTAACGCCGGCTGCCAGAACCCGGATAAAGGTAGATCAAGAGGCAGTAAGCTCGGACGACCCCATGGATGCATTATTGAGGGTGTCTAAATAGTGTTTTTTGATCAGGAAAAAGCGGAAAGAGCGGTTCAGTTTATCAGCCTGCTGAAACACACCAAAGGGGTCTGGTATGGAAAACCTTTTGAATTGCTACCTTGGCAGGATAAAATTATCCGGGATGTTTTCGGTACTGTTAAGAAAGATGGCTACCGGCAATATAACACTGCCTATGTGGAAGTGCCTAAGAAAAATGGCAAAAGTGAGCTGGCCGCTGCGGTGGCTCTTTATCTTACCTGTGGCGATGGCGAATGGGGTGCGGAGGTTTATGGCTGTGCTGCCGACAGGCAACAGGCTTCCATTGTATTTGATGTAGCGGTGGATATGGTGGGTCAATCCCCGGCTTTAAAGAAAAGAATTAAACCAGTGCTCTCTAGAAAAAGATTGGTCTACATGCCTACTGGCAGCTTTTATCAGGTATTGTCTGCCGAAGCTTATACGAAACACGGCTATAATGTACACGGATTAGTGTTTGACGAGCTGCATGCCCAGCCCAATCGTAGGCTCTATGATGTGATGACAAAAGGTAGCGGCGATGCCAGAAAACAACCGCTATTTTTCTTAATTACAACTGCCGGTACTGATAGAAACTCCATCTGCTATGAAGTGCATCAGAAAGCAGAAGATATTTTAAGGGGAAAAAGGGTTGATCCAACATTTTATCCGGTGATCTACAGTATAGAAGAAGGGGATGACTGGGGCGATGAGAAGGTCTGGTATAAAGCCAATCCTTCTTTAGACCATACTATCGACATTGAAAAGGTGCGGGCTGCTTATCAAAGTGCTAAAGAAAATCCAGCAGAAGAAAACCTATTCAGGCAACTGCGGCTTAACCAGTGGGTCAAACAATCGGTGCGCTGGATGCCTATGGAGACTTGGGAAAAGTGCGCTCACCCGGTGGACCCAGAGAAACTTAAAGGCAGAGAATGCTACGGGGGTCTTGACTTATCAAGCTCGACCGATATAACCGCTTTTGTGTTGGTGTTTTCCCCGGTTGCTGAGGATGATAAATATTACGTCTTACCTTACTTCTGGTTGCCGGAGGAGACTTTAGATTTAAGAGTGCGGCGGGATCATGTGCCCTATGATATTTGGAAACAGCAGGGATACCTTTTAACTACGGAAGGTAATGTGATCCATTACGGCTTTATTGAAAAATTCATTGAAGATTTAAATACAAGTTATCACATTAAGGAGATCGCCTTTGACCGCTGGGGCGCAGTGCAGATGGTGCAAAACTTAGAGGGTGACGGATTTACTGTAGTGCCCTTCGGTCAGGGATATAAAGATATGAGCCCGCCAACTAAGGAATTGATGAAACTGACTTTAGAGGGAAAAATTGCCCATGGTGGCCATCCGGTGCTTTCTTGGATGATGGACAACATCCACGTGCAAACCGACCCTGCTGGAAACATTAAGCCGGACAAAGCAAAATCCACGGAGAAGATTGACGGGGCGGTGGCTTTGATTATGGCTTTGGATAGGTGTATTCGAAACGAAGGGGTAAGGGATAATTCGGTTTATGATGAGCGGGGTCTTTTGATCCTTTAGGGTTATAATTTGTATGATATACTAGGTATAACAGGTATTTAAAGGCAAAACCTATTTTAACTTTATGGCTTTTATAGATAAATCTTTTAAAGAGTGATTTTGTTTTTATTTACGAAGTCTATATCAAGTTCTGCATATTTATCCAAAAAGGAGGATTTCTATGGATAACTATGGTTCAATACCTAACGGACCACAAGGCCCTACGCTAACAGGATTAAAAATGCAATATAGAGACTTGTTATTACCATTGCAAGAGCGGTTTTGGTCCCATGAATTAACCTGTGCCCCTGCTATAGCAGGGACTTGTTATGAAGATAGCCCCTTTCGTTTAATGTATGTAGGTCGGGCGGTAAATGGATGGGAAGCCAAATGGCTAGAAGGCTCAATCAATGACCTAGTGGAGCAAGTATTTGCCTACGATTTTAAAATGGCCAGCATTTTTGAGAACCCAAATCAGAATGGATATAATTTTAATATATCTGGTTTCTGGCAACTTTGTAAAGAGATTATGAAACTTGCGGGCGAAGAGGAGAATTGGTCTGATAAAGTATTGTGGTCGAATTTATATAAAGTTGCACCTTATAATGGCGGTAATCCGGGTAATAAGTTAATTGAAAAAACGATTGAAAGATGTATCCAAATACTAACTTACGAGATTAGGCTTTATCGTCCAACACATGTAGTATTTATAACCGGTGATTGGTGGTTTGATCCATCGAATACATTTAAAGCCTCTTTTGCTAAAAAACTAGGAATCTCAGTGGAGCATAATACGGATAAAAGTACAGTCATTATTGGGAAAGGAAATTACGAGAAATCTTTGGGAAACGTTAAAATGGTTGTTTCAAAAAGACCAGAAGGTCTTAAAGGTGTAACAAGAGAAAAACACGCAGAACTAATCATTGACGCTCTTGGGTCACTTGACTAAAATTTTAAAGGGAACTCAATTCAAAGTATTTCTCAAAGCATCTGCTAAATGGCGGGTGCTTTTTTCGTGCCCTTTTTAAGGAGGTGGTGCCATACATGAGGATACCCATTCTGTCCAAACTGTTTAAGTCCAGGGCTAGCCCACAAAACACCTTTTGGCAAAACGCCTATGCTTTCTTTTTCGGGCCTACGCCTAGTGGTAAAACCGTTAATGAACGTACTGCCATGGCAACCTCAGCAGTTTATGCTTGTGTAAGGGTGTTATCAGAAACTATAGCTTCACTGCCTCTCCATGTTTACCGGCGTACCGGGCAGGGCAAGGAAAAGGCTATAGAGCATAACCTTTACTACCTGCTCCATGACGAGCCAAATCCCGAGATGACTTCATTTGTGTTCAGGGAAACACTGATGGGTCATCTTTTGCTGTGGGGCAATGCCTATGCTCAGATTATCCGAGACGGTAGAGGGCGAGTCATTGGTCTTTATCCACTGCTGCCGGACCGTATGGAAGTGGGCCGCACTAAGGAAGGAGATTTATACTACCGCTATCTAAAAGAAGGCCGGGAATATCTTTTGCGCCGGGAAGAAGTGCTGCATGTTCCTGGTCTTAGCTTTGATGGCTTGGTGGGTTGCTCCCCCATAGCTATGGCCAAAAACGCTATCGGCATGGCTTTGGCCACAGAGGAATACGGCTCGAGGCTTTTTGCCAATGATGCCCGGCCTAGTGTGGTCTTAGAACACCCGGGGCTTTTAAAGGATCCGGAAAAAATACGGGATAGCTGGAACAAAATCTATCGGGGCAGTGAAAACGCACATAAGGTGGCGGTGTTGGAAGAAGGCATGAGCGTTAAAACCTTAAGCATGCCGCCTGAACAGGCCCAGTTTTTGGAGACCCGCAAGTTCCAGATCGAAGAAATCTGCCGTATCTTTCGGGTACCGCCGCATCTAGTGGCAAATTTGGAACGGGCTACTTTTAGTAATATTGAGCACCAGTCCATCAGTTTTGTGGTGCATACCATTAGGCCCTGGTTGGTGCGGTTGGAGCAGGCGTTCAACAAGTCCTTGTTCACTGGGCGGGAGAAGGGGGAGTTATTCACCAGTTTCGTGGTGGACGGCCTTCTGAGGGGAGATTATGAATCTCGCATGAAAGGCTATGCCATAGGAATTCAAAACGGCTTTATGTCTCCTAATGATATAAGAAGCTTGGAAAACATGAACCCCATACCGGAGGAAGAAGGAGGCAACACCTATATGGTCAACGGCAATATGCTGAAACTCAAAGATGTGGGGGCCTATGTAAAAGAGAAAGCAGGAGGTGAGGAGGATAAAAAGGTTTTGGAATTGGGTTAAAAACGAAGGGGAAAGAACCCTCTACTTAGACGGCTATATCGCTCCGGAGAGCTGGTTCGAGGACGACATAACCCCTAAAGAGTTTAAAAAAGAATTAGAAGCAGATACCGGTAACATCACCGTCTGGATCAATTCCCCAGGGGGTGATTTTTTTGCCGCCAGTCAAATCTACACCATGCTTCAAGAATATCAAGGCAAAGTCACAGTCAAGATTGACGGCATTGCCGCCAGTGCTGCTGCAGTCATCGCCATGGCCGGGGATAAGGTGCTCATGTCACCCACAGCCATGCTCATGATCCACAACCCGACCACTTTTGTTTGGGGTGAAGAGACGGACATGCAAGAAGGCATTGAGATGCTATCGGAAGTGAAAGAGGCCATCATTAACGCTTTTGAAGCTAAGACCGGCTTGGAGCGAAAAGAGATCGCCAAGATGATGAACGCCGAGACCTGGTTCAGTGCTGGCAGGGCAGTGGAGCTTGGCTTTGCTGATGAGATTCTTTACAGCGAAGGACCACTTCAGGTCAGTGATTTCATGTTTGACAAGGTTACGGTGGTAAACGCCTTAATGCGAAAACTGCCGGCTAAGGCAGAGACAAGACAAAACGGTGTTTCTTATGAACAACTGTTAAAACGGCTGGAGTTAATTAAATGAGCAAGGAGGATAAAATAATGAGCAAAATTATGGAGTTACGGGAAAAGCGGGCAAAAGTATGGGAAGAGGCTAAAGCCTTTTTAGATGAAAGGCGGGGAGAGGACGATTTGCTATCAGCAGAAGATGCGGCCACCTATGAAAAGATGGAAACCGAAGTGGTCAACCTAGGCAAAGAGATTGAGCGTTTGGAGCGTCAGGCGGCCCTTGATCTGGAACTTTCTAAAGCCACTAGCACCATTTTAAAGACGGTGCCCGGTGCAGGTGAAGAAAAGCGGGGGCGGGCTTCCAGTGAATATACCAAGGCTTTCTGGCGGCATATGCGCAACCGGGGCGATCTTGAGGTGCGAAACGCTTTAACCATCGGCACTGATTCCGAGGGAGGCTACTTGGTGCCCGATGAGTTTGAGCGTACCTTGATCGAAGCTTTAGAAGAAGAAAACATCATGCGCCAGCTGGCCAAGGTGATTACTACTTCCAGTGGAGACAAGAAGATCCCGGTGGTGGCCTCCAAGGGGACTGCTGCCTGGGTAGATGAAGAAGGAGTTATCCCAGAAGATGACGATGCTTTCGGCCAAGTATCCATTGGGGCCTATAAAGTGGCTACCATGATCAAGGTCTCCGAGGAGCTATTAAACGACAGCATCTTTAACCTGGAAAGCTACATCGCTAAAGAATTCGCCCGCCGCATTGGAGCCAAGGAAGAAGAAGCCTTTTTAGTGGGAGATGGTAGTGGCAAACCTACCGGGATCTTTGACGATACCCACGGCGGGGAGATCGGAGTGACCACCTCTACGGCAAGTCTTAAAATGGATGAGATCTTTGACCTCTTTTATTCTTTAAAATCTCCCTACCGCAAGCGGGCCACCTTTATCACCAATGACGCTACGGTAAAAGAGATTAGAAAGCTCAAAGACGGTCAGGGTCAGTACCTCTGGCAGCCCTCCGTAAAAGCCGGGGAACCAGACACCATTTTAAACCGGCCGGTGAAAACCTCGGCCTATGCGCCTACTATTGAGCCGGGTGCGAAAGTGATCGCTTTTGGTGACTTTGGCTACTACTGGATAGCCGACCGCCAGGGCCGGGCTTTCCAGCGCTTAAGTGAACTGTATGCGGCTACTGGTCAGGTGGGCTTTCGGGCTACCCAGCGGGTAGATGGCAAGCTAATCTTAAAAGAAGCCGTTAAAATTCTCAAGATGAAGGCGTAGGTGAGGATTGATGAGCAATGTTAAAAACTATCATGAGCAAGGCGGCGAAAAGTGGGTTGTGGGAGGAGAATTAGAGATTGGGTCAGGCGGTAAACTTACCTTTCAGGGAAAAGAACTAAAGCCGGCGGCAACTCAATCTAATAGCGAAGCAACGGCCATTGACACGTTGAAGGATGATTTTAACGCCCTGCTGGCTAAACTCAAAGCTGCGGGTCTAATGAAGTCGGGTTAAACAGGGGGTGAGGGTGTGCTGTCCTTAGAAGAAGTAAAACTTTATCTGCGCATAGATGGTGATGAGGAGGACGCCCTCATCGCTTCGTTTTTAGATACTGCTCAGGAGCTATGTGAGGGAGTGCTACGCTACCCTTTGACAGAATTCGACAAGTTGCCGGAAACAGTGAAGCAGGCTCTTCTTTATGTGGTAGCAGCTATGTATGAAAAGCGGGAGGGAGCCGGTATCAAGGAAACCCTGGATGTCTTAAAACGGCTCCTTTTTGCCTACCGCCGGGAAAGCTGGTGATGCCGGTGGAGATTGGAGATTTAAGGCACAGGATAACCTTTCAGAAACTTACTACCAGTGTTAACGAAAGCGGCTTCGAGGTAGAAACCTGGGAGGATGTGAGGACCGTCTGGGCGGCCGCCAGTAACCTGCATGGCCGGGAATACTTCGCTGCCGCCGCTGTCCAGGCGGAGAGCACAGTGAAATTCACCATCAGGTATTTACCGGGTATTGACACTACTATGCGGATCCTTTTCCGAAATAAACAGTACAACATTACTGCCATTGATAACATCAAATACCAGAGCAGGTTTATAGAGATTAAAGCATTGGAGGTGGGAGCTAGTGGCTGAGCTAGAGATAGAAGGGATAGATAATCTAATTGCTGAGGTAGAAAAGTTAGGGGTAAAAGGAAACCGGATCGAAAACAAAGCCTTAAGGGAAGCAGGGGAAGTGGTAAAGGAAGCTATTAAACAAGAAGCCCCTCGCAGAACCGGCACTTTGAAGAAAAGCATTGAAACTTCCAGAGTAAAGACAAAGGGGATAGCTAAGCATGTGGAAGTAGGTCCAGGTAAGGAAGGTTATTATGGTAAGTTTGTGGAATTTGGCACCGTCAAAATGAGGGCTAATCCCTTTATGGCCCGGGGTTATGAGACTTCAAAGGAAAGAGCTGTAGATAAAATAGCTGAGGAGTTAAGAAAAGGGCTGGGGCTATGAGTATAAATCAAGAGGTGATGATAGCTTTAAAAGGCATTGGGGTGCCAGTACGATTCCAACAGTACACCGGAGATGCCGATACCTATATTACCTTTTTCATTTACCTGGATAAACCGGAACAGCATGCTGATGATGAGGAGCATGTTACCGGCTACTATGTGCAAATTGATGTTTGGAGCAAAGAAGATTACACAAAACTAGCAAAAACTGTCCACCAGAGGATGCTGGCGGCAGGCTTTTGTAAGCAGAATTTTTATGACCTGTATGAACAGGATTTAAGGATATATCACAAAGTTATGAGATTTTTAAAGGAGGTGCCGTAAAATGGCACAAGTAGGTTTAAAGGATTTACACTTTGCTATTTTAACTGCGGACACTAAAGAGGAGTTAGCTTATGAAGCTCCAGAGGCGGTAGTGGGGGCCATCAACGCTACTATCAACCCCGAGGTTGGTACTCAGGAACTTTATGCCGATGACCAGCTGTGGGAGTCGGTATCAACATTAGGCAAGATTGATGTGGAGATAGAAACGGCGGACTTGCCTCTAAGTGTCAGGGCTAAGCTTTTAGGCAATGAGCTTAAAGGCGGGGTGCTGATTGAAAAAGCCTCTGATGTCCCGCCGCATATTGCTTTGGGGTTTAGGAGCTTAAAGTCTAACGGCAAGTACCGCTACGTGTGGCTCTTAAAAGGGGTAGCTCAGCCTATAGCAGAAGATTTCTCCACCAAGAAGGATAGTGTGGAGCATAAAACTCCTCAAGTGAAGTTTACCTTTATGGCCCGGGTGTATGATGGCGAGTGGAAACACACAGCAGATGAAGATGGCGAAGATTTTATAGGAGCAGACACCTGGTTTAATCAAGTGCCTGGTGATGTGTCTGAACAGGGGTTTTAGAGAGGGGGCTTTTAAGCTGTGGAAATTGTACTGAAAATTAAGGGCAAGGATAAAACCTATACAGCAGGCTTTATCAGCGCCCGGATGGTCAGAAAGACTATTGCTGTGTCACAAGAGATAAATTTCGACAACATCTCCCCCGAGGAACTAGACAAACTAATGGATTATATCGTAGAGTTATTTCGGAGCCAGTTTACCCGCGATGAACTTTATGACGGCCTGGCCTCCAAAGATTTAATCCCCACCATCACCAGGTGTATCAATAAAGTGGTGGGAGCTGTGGGGGAGGCTACGGCAGGTGAGGGAAAAAACGAATAGCGGGGAACGCCATGGAGCCCCAAGACTTTATCGACCGGCTTTATCTGGCTTTGTTGGAACAAGGCTGGACTTTAAACGATATTGACACCATGGACATCGTTTATTATCTTAAACTGCTTAATCGAAAACGGGGAGATGAAATGGTGTATATCGACAATGTTTTATAGTTTATGGGAGACACCCTTTCTATTTATAATTAGTTAGGTTGAATTTATCCTAAACGGGGGTATAATATAAATAGAAAGGAGTTGATTTTTGTGAAAGTCAATATCAGCAATTTGGTTTCCATTTCTGAGGCCAATCAAAACTTCTCTAAGGTAGCAAGATTGGTGGACGAAAATGGAGTAGCGGTGATTTTGAAGAATAATGTGCCTCGTTATGTGCTAATAGAATACAGCCAATTAGAAAAAGTTGAGTCAATCGGTGATGGGGAAGTAGAAAAGGTTGCTAAAAGGCTGTTGTCTAAGCACATAAAAGCCTTTGAGGAATTATCAAAATGAAAAGACTTACCAAAGCCCAAGTTATAAAGATGCACAGGCTACTTATTCAAGAAACCGGGGGAAGTGAGGGCATCAGGGATGAAGGTCTATTAGATTCAGCCTTAAATGCCCCCTTTCAGACGTTTGATGGGGAAGATGTATACAAGACCGTTCAAGCTAAAGCGGCGAAGTTAGGTTTTTTCCTCATAAACAATCATCCTTTTATAGACGGGAACAAGCGCATTGGAACACTAGTCATGCTTGTCTTTCTTGAAATTAATGGCATTGAGATTAAGTGTACGGATGATGAGCTAATTAAACTTGGGTTGGGTTTAGCTGACGGAACGGTGAATAATAAAGATTTACTGGGCTGGATAATAGAGCACAGTTAAGAGCACTTGGATAATAAATAGTTGCAAAGAGCACTCGTCAAGGGTGCTTTTTTTATGCCCAAAAGGTGGTGAGATAATGGCTAAAGAGATCGGGCAACTGAATGTAAAAATCGGGTTAGATTCTACTGGCTTTCAAAATGGTATCAGCGGTATAAACCGGGAGATGTGCAAAGTCCAATCGGAGTTTAGGCTGGCCAGTGCCGAGATGGGCAAACACGGTAAAGAGCTGGACAGCTTGAAATTAAGATCCGATAGCCTTACTAAACAGACTGAGCTGCAACGTCAAAAGGTTCAGGCTTTGGAAGCAGCCCACCAAAAGTCAGTGGAGACCAAAGGCAAGGACGCAAAAGCTACCCAGGACTTAGAGATAAAGCTGAACCGGGCTAAAACCCAATTGGTCCGCATGGAGCAGGATTTAAAGGATATCAACCGGGAGATTGAAATACAGTCCTCCGGCTGGTATAAACTCTCCCAGCGCTTGGAGCCCATAGGACGTTCTTTGCAAGATGTGGGCAAAAGAATGACCGACATTGGCAAAAACTTGTCTATGAAAGTTACCGCTCCCCTGGTGGGTTTAGGTGCAGTGGTAGCTAAAACCGGGATGGATTTTGAAGCGGCTATGTCAGAGGTAGGTGCCATCTCCGGAGCAGCGGGAAGCGATTTGGCGGCACTTGAGAATATAGCAAAAGAGATGGGTGCTACCACTAAGTTTAGTGCCAGTGAAGCTGCTGAAGGTTTAAAATATATGGCCATGGCCGGCTGGGATACGCAGCAGATGTTAGACGGCCTGCCGGGTGTGCTTAGCTTAGCCGCCGCTTCCGGAGAGGACTTGGGCACGGTATCCGATATCGTAACCGATGCCATGACCGCCTTTGGCATGGAGGCAGTAAGGGCCGGTGAGTTTGCCGATACCCTGGCAGCCGCAGCCTCAAGTTCAAACACAAATGTATCGATGCTCGGGGAATCGTTTAAATACGTTGCGCCTGTGGCCGGCTCCCTTGGGTATGCAGCAAAAGATACCGCTATAGCTTTAGGTTTAATGGCCAATGCAGGAATCAAAGGCAGTCAGGCCGGGACAGCCATGCGCACAATTCTTACCCGCCTTGTAAAGCCGACTAAAGAGTCTGGCATGGCTATGGATCAATTAGGAATATCGCTAACAGATACAGACGGTAATATGAAATCTTTAGCGGAAGTAATGGACGACTTACGGAAAGCATTCCAGGACCTTGATCCTGAACAGCAGGCCTTCTACGCTGCACAGATCGCCGGACAGCAGGGCATGAGCGGCCTTTTAGCCATAGTAAACACCAGTGAGGAAGAATATAACAAGCTGGCTCGTGCGATCAACAACAGCACCAGTGCTGCCGAGCGTATGTCGAAAGAGATGCAGGACAACTTACAAGGTCGGCTAACGGAACTTAAAAGTGCTATTGAAGGTGCGGCTCTGCAGCTTTACGATGCTATGCTCCCGGCCTTAGAAAAGATAGTGGCCATGGTGCAAAAAGCAGTAGGCTGGTTTGCTGATCTAAACCCAGAGATAAAAACCGCTATAGTTGTCATTGCCGGTCTCGCTGCTGCTATTGGCCCTTTATTGTTAGTCTTTGGGCCGTTAATCTCTACCCTCGGAACGCTGATAACGGGCCTTGGGGCTATGTCTGCAGCCATGGCCAGCGGAGCCACTGTGGTGGCTGGGCTTTCGGCAGGGTTCCCTGCTTTAGGTGCCGTCGTAACAATCGCCACTGGGCCCATCGGGCTTGCTGTTGCTGCCATAGCGGGGCTGACCGCAGGCGGTATAGCTTTATACAGGCATCTAAAATCTGATGCCATCCCGGCAGTAAACCTGTTTGGAGATGAGATTTCGGAAGCCACTCAGCAAGCGGTAGGCAGCTTTTTAGAACTTAACGATGAAGCTACCCTGGCTTTAAATCAACTATCCTGGAGCGGCCAGGAAGTAAGTAAAGAGATGGCGGGTAACATAGCCGGCAATTTTACTCAGATGGCTAAGCAGATTCAGGCTGGCCTTGATGAACACCACCAAGAGTCTTTAGCCAAAATGCAGAGTTTTTTAAATAGCAGCTCTGCATTATCTAAAAAAGAGCAGGACGAGATCCTAAACAATATGCAGGAGGGCTATGAAAACAGGAGTCAGGCGATTACAGATGGCGAGGCCCGGATCAAAGAAATCCTGGATACTGCTTCTGCGAAGAAAAGGGCACTCACCAGAGAAGAACAAGAAGAGATAAACACCATTCAACAAGAAATGGTGGATACCGGTATTAAGGTTCTCTCTGAAAACGAAATTGAGGCTAAAGCCATTATGGAGCGCCTGAAAGAACATGCCGGGGAAATGTCTGCCTTACAAGCTGCTGAAGTGGTGGAAAACAGTTTAAAGCAAAAAGAGGGCGCCATTCAGGCAGCGGAAGAACAGTATGATGAAGTGCTAAAAGAGATCATCCGTCAAAGGGATGAAGCCGGGGCCATATCGGAAGAACAGGCAGAGAAGTTAATTGCAGAAGCTGCCCGCCAGAAGGATGAAGCAATTGCAAAGGCTGAAGAGATGCACCAAAAGGTAGTGGAAGAAGCTAAAGCCCAAGCTAAGGAACATGTCAATCAGGTGGATTGGGAAACCGGGGAAATAAAGTCTAAATGGCAGGTCATGAAAGCAGATATTGCCGATAAAGTCAGGTCAATTAAAGAGGATGTTAAAAATAGATGGGAAGAGATAAAGAAAGACTCAGCGGAGAAATGGGAAAACATCCGGACCGATATAAGCGATAGATGGAATGAGATTAAAACTAATACTGCTGAAACAGCGGCCACGATTAAAACCAATGTCAGCACTACCTGGGGTGAGGTTAAAGCCAAAACCTTTGAGACCTGGGAAAATCTAAAAAGCAAAACGTCAGAAAGCTGGCAGGCTATGCAAAGTAAAATCGATGAGCATGGCGGCGGCATCAAGGGGCTCATCGGTGCTTACACTGAAGAATATAAAACGGTGTGGGACAGTGCTTTGAGCACTATGGAAAGGGTTACTGGTATTAAATTTAGCGAGATGGCCGATAAGGTAACCGGTGCTTTAGACCGGATTAAAAAAGCTATTAGCAGTGCCATTGATCGGATTAAGGAATGGAACGCCACCAGTGTCAAAGAAAAAGTCTTTAGCATCAAGGAACGCATCACACGGGTGATCAGCACCATTACAGGTGGAGGTGAAGGTGGAGCCTATAGCGGTACCAGCTTCTTTCCGGGAGGGCTTGTTATGGTAGGTGAGTTAGGCCCGGAGCTGGTGGCCCTACCTAGAGGAAGTAGAGTTTACAATGACCATGAAACCAAGAAGATATTAGGGGACAGCAAAGGGATCACTCAGCACATCACCATCAACAGCCCAACCCCTCTTACCCCGGTGGAGACAGCCCGGAGAATAAAAAACGCCTCCCGACAGCTGGCCCTGGAATGGTAGGAGGGGATACGACATGACGGAGATACAGCTTACTAATCAGCAAGGAGAGAGCATTATCTTGGGTAACCAGGCCCCCTATTTCCTGCAAAGCTTGGATGGGGCTGGTGAGGTGGCGGTGGTTTTAGAAAGCCAAAAGGCACCGGAGCAAGACGGCTCTACTTATTTGGATAATACTCTGGAGAACCGTTTCCTTACCATGGAAGGGATGATCGTGACCAAAGACCGGCCGGAAGCGGTGTTGCAAGCTAGACGCAAACTGCAGCGGGTGTTGAATCCTAAACTGGGGGAAGTGAAAGTCACCTATGAAGGGAAAGAAATCACCGGCATGGCTGAAACTACGCCTGTTTTTCCCGATGACCGGGGAAACAAAGGGCTATATTACCAAAAGTTTCTCCTGCACCTGGTCTGTCACCAGCCCTTTTGGCTAGATCCAGTTCACCAGGGCCGGGAGCTTTCCTATTTAATGGGCGGGATCCGGTTTAAGCTAACCCTCCCGACAAGTTTTTCCCACCGGGGTTTTCGCCGCAAAGCCATCAATGAAGGAGATGTGGCCACACCGGTGACCGTTGAGTTTCGAGGACCAGCTATTAATCCCACAGTGACCAACGAAACTACTGGGGAGTATATCCGGGTGAACCGGGAGCTGGGGGAGACGGATGTTTTAGACATCTGCACTGCTTTTGGTAAGAAACATGTGCTAATCAATGGAGCAAACGCCTTTCACTATATCGACCTGAACAGCACCTTTTGGCAGCTGGTGCCGGGGGAGAACCTGTTAAGTTACGCCAGCAATAACGATAGCATTAAAACCAAAGTCACCGTCCGCTGGTACAGCCGCTATATCGGGCTGTAAAGAGAGGGGGGATTTTATGGCTGAAAAATACCGCTTTTTTGATAGTATTGACGGGGAAGATGAGCGTCATTATACTGCTGACGAGTTTGCCGAATACTTCCGGCAGTTTATCCGCAACGGAATTTTTACCGGCGGCGAAAACCTGCAGGTGGGAACTAGCAGCCAGGACATGAAGGTATTCATCAAGCCGGGCTATGCCTGGGTTGAAGGTTATTTGTATAAGATTGAAGGTGAACCTCTGGCGGTGGAGCATGAGATTGCTGACCCCAGCTTAAACCGTATTGACCGGGTGGTTATCCGGCTGGATAAAACCTTAGAAAACCGGTATGTCAAAGCCTTTGTCCTGAAAGGAGAACCAGGGGAATTGCCTAAATCCCCGGGACTGACCCGGGATGCCAATGTGTATGAACTATCACTGGCCCAGGTGGAGATCATAGCCGGGAAAAGTTTTATTGAAGCCCATCAAATCAATGATGAACGTTTACACCCACAAGTATGCGGTCTGGTTACCCATCTCTTTGAACAGGTGGATACCACCGCTATTTTTTTGGAGTGGCAGGCTTATCTGGAGCATAAAAAAAGCCTGGGGGATGAGCACCTAGGTGATTGGCAGGATTACCTAAGCGAGAAAGAAAGCGATACCGATCTGGAGTTTCAGACCTTCATCCAAAACCTACAAGCGAAACTGGCAATATTCCAACAGATCTGGGCAGACTGGGTGGAGGAAAAAATAAAAGAGCCCGGAGGGGAGTTTTATGAAGCCTGGCAAAGCTGGTTTAACGAGATTAAGGAAGTAACCAATCTGGTGACCCAGACGGAATTTGCCCAGCTTATTCAGCTAAGCCCGACCACACCGGCAAGTTTTCATGAGCACACCTTGTGGCTGCAGGATGTGGGTGAGGCGCCCAGCTTGGGCGGTGGTGGGGTGGATTTTTTTAATGCCCAAACTAGCACTACGCCGCCGGAGGATGAGGCTAGTTTATGGTTTAAACC
>FZPS01000193.1_pt10 | contig 18106 bp, 12 predicted proteins | sample 1817821 | NCBI WGS metagenome assembly FZPS01 (sample SAMEA104158645, study PRJEB21678) | metagenome | place: Germany | collected 2015-04-21
GTAAAAAGGACCGTAATATACGATCCTTTTTTAATGCAAAAACTTTGTGGTTTTTAACGTAAACTTTCTATCTTTAATATGAAAAACACAAAGTTTTTTCAAGAGCCATTTAATATATATACCTGTATAAATTAAAAAAATGTCAAATACATTTGACACTTCTAGTTAGGATATTTTATTTCAACAATGGTGGCTCGGGGCAGAATCGAACTGCCGACACAAGGATTTTCAGTCCTTTGCTCTACCGACTGAGCTACCGAGCCCCATTAGAAATGGCGGTCCCGACGGAATTTGAATCCGCGATCTCCAGTGTGACAGACTGGCATGTTAACCACTACACCACGGGACCATATGGTTGCGGGGGAAGGATTCGAACCTACGACCTTCGGGTTATGAGCCCGATGAGCTACCAGCTGCTCCACCCCGCGATCTTATCAATATATATTATATCATAATTAAATGAATTTGTGAAGTGAAATGGCGGAGGAAGAGGGATTCGAACCCCCGCGGCGCTTTCACGCCCTGTCGGTTTTCAAGACCGATCCCTTCAACCGGACTTGGGTATTCCTCCGCTTCATAATCATGGTGGACCCAGTAGGACTCGAACCTACGACCGACCGGTTATGAGCCGGGAGCTCTAACCAACTGAGCTACGGGTCCGATTTTCACCAAAGAAAATGGTAGCGGCGGAGGGACTTGAACCCCCGACCTATCGGGTATGAACCGATCGCTATAGCCAGCTAAGCTACACCGCCATCTATATACTGGGTTTCTTATTTTTATAATAAAATGGTGGATCCTAAGGGGCTCGAACCCTCGGCCTCCTGCGTGCAAAACAGGCGCTCTCCCAGCTGAGCTAAGGACCCACGCTTGGTGCCTAGGGCCGGAATCGAACCGGCACGGTATTGCTACCAAAGGATTTTAAGTCCTTCGCGTCTACCTATTCCGCCACCCAGGCGTTTGTTAATATTCTTTTAGATGGTGTCCCCGAGACGAATCGAACGTCCGACCCACTGATTAAAAGTCAGTTGCTCTACCGACTGAGCTACGGGGACACTAATGGTGCCGACTATAGGAATCGAACCCACAACCTACTGATTACAAGTCAGTTGCTCTACCAATTGAGCTAAGTCGGCATATTAAATAATGGTGGAGGATGACGGGCTCGAACCGCCGACCCTCTGCTTGTAAGGCAGATGCTCTCCCAACTGAGCTAATCCTCCGTTATTAATAGAAAGGAGTTGGCAACGACTTATTTTCGCTCGTTAGAACTATCGTCAGCGCTGTAGTGCTTAACTTCTGTGTTCGGTATGGGAACAGGTGATCCACTACGCCATTGTCACCAATCTCTCTTTCAAAATTGGATAATATTATGTCACAAAGTATTTTATTAAAGAAGGTTAAGTCCTCGATCATTAGTATCAGTCAGCTTCATATGTCACCATACTTCCACACCTGACCTATCAACCACATCGTCTATATGGGATCTTACTTCTTACGAATGGGAAATCTCATCTTGAGGGGGGCTTCACGCTTAGATGCTTTCAGCGTTTATCCCGTCCACACGTAGCTACCCAGCTGTGGCCCTGGCAGGCCAACTGGTACACCAGTGGTGTGTTCACTCTGGTCCTCTCGTACTAAGAGCAACTCCTCTCAAATTTCCAACGCCCACGACAGATAGGGACCGAACTGTCTCACGACGTTCTGAACCCAGCTCACGTAACGCTTTAATGGGCGAACAGCCCAACCCTTGGGACCTTCTCCGGCCCCAGGATGCGATGAGCCGACATCGAGGTGCCAAACCTCCCCGTCGATGTGAACTCTTGGGGGAGATCAGCCTGTTATCCCCAGGGTAGCTTTTATCCGTTGATCGACTACCTTTCCATTCAGCGTAGCCGGTTCACTAAGCCCAACTTTCGTTCCTGCTCGACTTGTAGGTCTCGCAGTCAAGCTCCCTTCTGCCTTTACACTCTATGAATGATTTCCAACCATTCTGAGGGAACCTTTGGGCGCCTCCGTTACTCTTTGGGAGGCGACCGCCCCAGTCAAACTGCCCACCAAACACTGTCCTATGCCCGGATCACGGGCACTAGTTAGATACTAGATATGCGAAGGGTGGTATCCAAAGGGCGACTCCCCGAACACTGGCGTGCTCGTTTCTCAGTCTCCCACCTATCCTGTACATCACATACCCAGTATCAATATTAAGTTGCAGTGAAGCTCCATGGGGTCTTCCCGTCTAGTCGCGGGTAACCTGCATCTTCACAGGTACTATGATTTCACCGAGTCTCTTGTTGAGACAGCGCCCAAAACGTTACGCCTTTCGTGCGGGTCGGAACTTACCCGACAAGGAATTTCGCTACCTTAGGACCGTTATAGTTACGGCCGCCGTTTACTGGGGCTTCAATTCAATGCTTTGGATTGCTCCTAACATCTCCTCTTAACCTTCCAGCACCGGGCAGGCGTCAGCCCCTATACTTCACCTTGCGGTTTAGCAGAGACCTGTGTTTTTGATAAACAGTCGCTTGGGCCTATTTTCTGCGACTCTATCGCTAGAGTCCCCCTTATCCCGAAGTTACGGGGTCATTTTGCCGAGTTCCTTAACAAGAGTTATCTCGCGCGTCTTTGGATTCTCTCCTCGCCCACCTGTGTCGGTTTACGGTACGGGCACTATTATAATTAACCATAGAAGCTTTTCTTGGAAGTGTGGCTTCACCCAAGTTGCCTCGTCACTCTTCAAGGTGTTATCACGCGGATTTGCCTACGTGAACCTCTTTGAGCTTAAACCAATCATATCCACTGACTGGCCCAGGCTAGCCTCCTCCGTCACTCCATCTGTTATAATAGTGGTACAGGAATATCAACCTGTTGTCCATCGGCTACGCTCTTCAGCCTGACCTTAGGGCCCGACTAACCCAGGGCGGACGAACCTTACCCCTGGAAACCTTAGGCTTCTGACGGACGGGATTCTCACCCGTCTTATCGCTACTCACACCGGCATTCTCACTGCTTAACGCTCCAGCTGTCCTCACGGTCAACCTTCGGCGCGTTAAGTACGCTCCCCTACCAATTACATTACTGTAATTCCACAGTTTCGGTATCATGCTTAGCCCCGATACATTTTCGGCGCAGAATCACTCGACTAGTGAGCTATTACGCACTCTTTGAAGGATGGCTGCTTCTAAGCCAACCTCCTAGTTGTCTATGCGACTCCACATCCTTTCCCACTTAGCATGAATTTCGGGACCTTAACTGGTGGTCTGGGCTGTTTCCCTTTCGACCATGGACCTTAGCACCCATAGTCTGACTGCTGTGTATGTTATATGGCATTCGGAGTTTGATTGGGATCAGTACCTCGAGGTGAGGCCATCACACATTCAGTGCTCTACCTCCATATAACTCTGCCACAACGCTAGCCCTAAAGCTATTTCGGGGAGAACCAGCTATCTCCGAGTTCGATTGGAATTTCACCCCTATCCACAAGTCATCCAAGTCTTTTTCAACAGACCCTGGTTCGGTCCTCCACCTGGTTTTACCCAAGCTTCAACCTGCTCATGGATAGATCACTCGGTTTCGGGTCTACGTCAGCCTACTAATTCGCCCTATTAAGACTCGCTTTCGCTACGGCTCCACTCCTTAAAGCTTAACCTTGCAAACTAACGTAACTCGCCGGCTCATTCTACAAAAGGCACGCTATCACCCATTAACGGGCTCTAACTATTTGTAGGCACACAGTTTCAGGTTCTTTTTCACTCCCCGCCAGGGGTTCTTTTCACCTTTCCTTCACAGTACTGGTTCACTATCGGTCACTAGAGAGTATTTAGCCTTACGAGATGGTCCTCGCATCTTCAGACAGAATTCCTCGTGCTCCGCCTTACTCTTCGACACCGGAGACATCACCATTTCGTGTACGGGACTTTCACCCTCTTTGGTTTGCTTTTCCAATACAATTCTACTATGATGATGTTTTGTAACTCCTATACGGTGTCTGGGCTGTTCCCCGTTCAATCGCCTCTACTTAGGGAATCGCTATTGCTTTCTTTTCCTCTGGGTACTAAGATGTTTCAGTTCCCCAGGTTTTCCTCCGATGTGGCTATGTATTCACCACATGGTACTAGCCGAAGCTAGTGGGTTCCCCCATTCGGACACCTACGGATCTCTGCCTACTTACGGCTCCCCGTAGCATTTCGCTGTTCGTCGCGTCCTTCATCGGCTTCTAGTGCCAAGGCATCCACTGTGCGCCCTTGCTTTCTTAACCTTCGATTTAACTCTTTATTAATTCTGGTGTTACACCAAAATCTCGCGTTTGAAATCATTTTTTTATACTTTGCGACAAGTATATTATCCAATTTTCAAAGATCTATTATCTTTCATTTGTTGAAAGTCTTTTTACAAAGTCTTTCAAAACTAAACAGAACAAGTGGGAAGTAACTAAATTAATTAGAGATTTTAAATTCTAAATAGAATTTAACCTCAAAGAATATAACGTAAAGATCATTAGATCTTTTACCTTTCTCCCTAGAAAGGAGGTGATCCATCCCCACGTTCTCGTAGGGATACCTTGTTACGACTTCACCCCAATCATCTGTCCTACCTTAGACGGCTCCCTCCTTGCGGTTAGGCCACCGGTTTCGGGTATTACAAACTCTCATGGTGTGACGGGCGGTGTGTACAAGACTCGAGAACGTATTCACCGCGACATGCTGATTCGCGATTACTAGCGATTCCACCTTCATGTAGTCGAGTTGCAGACTACAATCCGAACTGAGACTGGCTTTTTGAGATTTGCTCCACCTCACGGCTTCGCCACTCTTTGTACCAGCCATTGTAGCACGTGTGTAGCCCAGGTCATAAGGGGCATGATGATTTGACGTCATCCCCACCTTCCTCCAGTTTGTCACTGGCAGTCTCGTTAGAGTTCTCAACTTAATGTTAGCAACTAACGATGAGGGTTGCGCTCGTTGCGGGACTTAACCCAACATCTCACGACACGAGCTGACGACAACCATGCACCACCTGTCACCTCTGCCCCGAAGGGAATCACTATCTCTAGTGACGTCAGAGGGATGTCAAGACCTGGTAAGGTTTTTCGCGTTGCGTCGAATTAAACCACATGCTCCACCGCTTGTGCGAGTCCCCGTCAATTCCTTTGAGTTTCAGTCTTGCGACCGTACTCCCCAGGCGGAGCACTTAATGCGTTAACTTCAGCACCGAGCTCTCGCCCGACACTTAGTGCTCATCGTTTACGGCGTGGACTACCAGGGTATCTAATCCTGTTTGCTACCCACGCTTTCGTGCATCAGCGTCAATGACAGACCAGTAAGCCGCCTTCGCCACTGGTGTTCCTCCATATATCTAAGCATTTTACCGCTACACATGGAATTCCACTTACCTCTTCTGTATTCAAGCCAATCAGTTTCCAATGACCCTTCACGGTTAAGCCGTGAAATTTCACACCAGACTTAATCAGCCGCCTACGCACCCTTTACGCCCAATAATTCCGGATAACGCTTGCCCCCTATGTATTACCGCGGCTGCTGGCACATAGTTAGCCGGGGCTTCCTCATAAAGTACCGTCAAATATATAGCATTTCCTCTATATATCTTTCTTCCTCTATAACAGAACTTTACAGTCCGAAGACCTTCTTCGTTCACGCGGCATTGCTCGGTCAGGCTTTCGCCCATTGCCGAAAATTCCCTACTGCTGCCTCCCGTAGGAGTCTGGGCCGTGTCTCAGTCCCAGTGTGGCTGTTCTGCCTCTCAGCACAGCTACGCATCGTCGCCTTGGTAGGCCGTTACCCCACCAACTAGCTAATGCGCCGCGGGCCCATCATTAAGCATTCCCATAAGGACTTTTAAATAATTCGAGATGCCTCAAATTATACTATCCAGTTTTAGCTACCGTTTCCAGTAGTTATCCTCGACTTAATGGTAGGTTACCCACGTGTTACTCACCCGTTCGCCACTAGAGTATTGCTACTCTCGTTCGACTTGCATGTATTAGGCATGCCGCCAGCGTTAATCCTGAGCCAGGATCAAACTCTCAATAAAAAGTTTTACCTGCTCCACCTGTTCTGTTCAGTTTTCAAAGACCTTGTCATATGTTGCTGATTTCTGTCTGTCAGCACTATATATTATATCAAAACGACTTATGTTTGTCAAGATAAATTTTGAATATTTATTTCGACCAATTATATCCTTTTGATACCCGCTGTAAAAAACAGCCTTTAATATTATACTACTTTTGTCGTAAAAAGTCAACGCTTTTTGCTCACAAATTTTCAAATAATATTTTTGGTATTTGATGTTCTTTATAGCAGCGTGAATAATTATACCTAATATATTTATTAAAGTCAAGTCTTTTGTGTTTTGTTGTCTTGGTAACTTATGGCTATTGTCATAAGCTATCTTTTTATTAGGTATAATTACTAGCGACTCAACTATTATACCATTTTAAAAATATATGTCAAGCATTATTCGCATTATCTTAGTGCCTATTTTTGGCATTAAGCGCTCTCGGGATATTATTTGCAATTTCTATAATTATATGCATTATATTTTAAAGATGATAATTATTTTTTTAATAGTTCTAAAGCTGTGAGTGTTTGCAAAACAACTCCATAATATAACGAATCATGATCTACATCAAAGTTTCCGTTATGACCTGGGGCTGTAATCCCTTTTTCTTTATTAGCAATCCCAAGGTTCCAAAAACAACTAGGACGAGCCTTCGCAAAATAAGCGAAGTCTTCTACTCCAAGTGAAGGATAAACCTTATCATGAACATTATCTTTTCCTAAGAAGCCTTCAGCTAAGCCTTTAAATAGGGTTACAACTTCATCATTATTAATTAGAGGGATGTATCCCGGTCTAATAGCAACTTCAGCACTACCACCATATGCACGGGCTATATTAGTTACTAAGTCATTTACTCTTTTACTAATATGTGCTGTTACTTCTTCACTAAGGGTTCGAATCGTACCGTTCATTACAACTTCTTCTGCCACCGCATTTGATACCGTTCCCCCTTGGATCTTTCCAATGGTGATTACTGCTGGATCAAAAGCTGATAAATTACGAGAAACGATGGTTTGGAGTCCATCTATGATTTTACTAGCTATTATAATTGCATCGACCCCAGTCTCTGGGTGAGCTGCGTGACAGCCTTTACCTTTGACCTTTATTTGAAGGCCGCTACTCATTGCTTGCATGACTCCATATTTATATAGTACATGACCTGTCTCAATACTATTGTCAACGTGAAGTCCAATTATATAATCAACATGCGGGTTTTCCAAACAACCTTCCTCAATCATTCTTTTGGCACCACCAAAAGATTCTTCAGCCGGTTGAAAGAAGAGTTTAATAGTCCCATTAAAAAAAGGGCGCATCTTACAAAAGACGTTTGCTGCCCCTAAAAGAATGGCTGTATGAGCATCATGGCCACATGCATGCATCTTTCCTGGAACTTTCGATTTATATTCAACTTCATTTAATTCATCAATCGGTAAGGCATCAATATCTGCCCTTAGTCCAACACAAAGGCCTTCACTACTTCCATAAATAATGCCAACCACACCTGTGTCGGCACTTTTACGGATTTCATCAACACCAATTTTAGCTAAGTAGTCAATAATGAGGGCTTGAGTTTGAAACTCTTCGCCCCCAAGTTCTGGATTCATATGGATTGTCTTTCTAAAGTTTTTTATTTCTTCCTCAATTGATTTAGCATGATTCTTAATCATTTCTAATAGCATATAATCACCATTAGATTATATTACTTTTGATAAATAATATAACCATCCCTTATAGTCATTTGTACATTAACATCTTGATCGACAACTACAAGATTAGCTCGTTTGCCGATGTTGATACTTCCAACCTCATGATCAATCCCTAAATAACGGGCCGGATTAAGTGATGCAAGATCAACCGCTTTGGTAAAATCAATTCCTAAGAATTTTTTAGAATTAGCCACCGCATTATTCATCTTAAGAACACTGCCAGCCAATACTCCTGTTTCAAGGCGAGCTTGACCGTCTTTTACAAAGACTGGTTGGCCACCTAATTCATATTCTCCATCTGGCATATGCTTAGCACGCATTGCATCACTTACTAAGATCATTTTACCTTCTGGTTTAACTTTATATAAGATTCTAAGTGCTGGTGGAGATACGTGAATACCATCGCTTATTGCCTCTGTGGTTAACTCATCAAATAAGAACGCTGCACCAACAGTTCCCACTTCACGGTGGTGTAATGGTTTCATCGCATTATAAGTGTGGGTTATACCAGTAGCACCAGCTTCAACCGCTTTTTTAACATCATCATAGGTCGCATTGGTATGACCAAGGGACGCCACAATCTTGTTTTCTGCTAAATAGTTGATTAACTCTTCGGCCCCTTCTTCTGGAGCAAGAGTCACTAATCTAATGGTGTCACCACTAGCTTCTTGATATTTTTTAAAAGTTGCAACTGATGGTTCAGCAATATATTCATAAGGTTGGGCCCCTATGAATTGCTTTGAAATAAACGGTCCTTCTAAGTGCACACCGTAAACTTCAGCACCAGTGCGAAGATTTAACTCTTTATATTTCTTGACGTTTTCTAACGCTTTTATAATGTTTTCTGGACTTTGAGTCATCGTGGTTGCTAGGATTTGGGTAACCCCTTCCTTAGCAATAGTTCTTGTAATATTTTCAAGTGCTTCAATAGTTCCATCCATCGTATCACTATTATTAGCACCGTGAACGTGAACATCGATAAAACCAGGAACTACAATAAGATTTTCATCAAGTTCTATTAAATCTTCATGATCACCGTCAAAGGAGATAATTTTGCCATCTTCAACTACTAAAGATGTTTTAATAATCCCTTGACCTTCAACATAAACATTTGCATTTTTAAAACCTTTCATACTTTCACCTCTTCATTTTACAAAAAGTTTGTAAAATCAATATCTTCTATTTTTACATCAGTGACAGTGTTATCAGCCAATTTCTTTAATTCAACAATTCCTTCATCAACTTTCTTACCAAAGATAATTCGGTAAGGTATTCCCATTAAATCAGCATCACTAAATTTAACTCCCGCTCGTTCATCACGGTCATCAAATAAAACTTCAATATTTTTTGTAAGCATTTTTTGATAAAGAGCTCGTGCTTGATTATCAATTTCTGTTCCTTCTTTTCCAAGGGAAATGATATGAACTTTAAATGGCGCTACTGTTTCCGGCCAAAATACTTTTTGATCATCATTGTGTTGTTCTAAGATTGCCATTAGTAAACGGCTAACTCCAATACCATAACAACCCATGATAATTGATTTTTTGCTTTGGTCTTTATCGAAAAACTCTGCCTTCATCGCATCAGAATATTTAGTGCCTAGTTTGAAGATGTGACCAACTTCAATACCTTTAGCGTGTTTAATAGTACCTTTACCGTCAGGTGAAGGTTCACCTTCTGATAAATTGTACACCTCGATGTTTGCTGCAAATTCACTTTGATCACTGTAAACAATGGTATCTTCACCAATGTCACATAAAACCACAAACTCTTCACTAGCAGAGCCACCTATTTGGCCACTATCAGCTTGCACGATGCGGTAATTTAATCCTAAACGATCAAAGATGTTACAGTATGCCTTTCTAACCTTTAAGTACCATTCATCCAAATCTTCCGTATTAGCATGGAAAGTATATAAATCTTTCATAATAAATTCACGACCTCTCATTAAACCAAAACGAGGACGGAACTCATCACGATATTTAGTTTGGATTTGATATAAAGCCAGAGGCAATTTCTTATAACTATTAATGTATTCTCTAACTAAAGTGGTAATAACTTCTTCATGAGTTGGGCCTAAACAAAACTCACGGTCATGTCGGTCATTGAGACGCATTAATTCTTTTCCATAAACATCCCAACGGCCACTTTCAACCCACATATCTTTTGGTTGTAAGGCTGGCATTAACAATTCGCTACAACCAATCTTATTTAATTCTTCTCTAATAATATTTTCTATTTTTTGAATGATTCGATATGCTAGTGGTAAGTATGAATAAATACCAGCAGCATTTTGTCTTATATAGCCACCACGAAGGAGTAACTTATGACTAGTTACTTCCGCTTCTTTTGGTGTTTCTCTAAGTGTTGGTACGAATAATAAACTTTGTAACATATTTTTCTCCTTTATTTCAACCCAATTAATCTTAAAATGTCATTCCAAGCAACAATTACGAATAGTCCCATCAATAGAATAAATCCAATCATATGGACAAAATTTTCAACGCGAGCACTTGGTTTCTTTCTAGTTACCGCTTCATAGCCTAAGAAAATCAAACGACCACCATCAAGGGCTGGTAACGGTAATAGATTCAAAAAGCCCACATTGACACTGAGAATTGCTGCCCAGTTAATTAAAGTGATTAGTCCTTGGGTGGCATATTGACGTGTAATATCAAAGATACCGATCGGACCACTTAAATCACCAATTCCTACTTGATCGTTAGAAAATATTAATTTTAATGAATTGATGATTAACATAAAGGCACTGCCAGTGCGTTTTAAAGTATCAGGAATCCATTTACTGATATTAAAGGTGTATTGAGGACTAATACCAATTTTCACATCAACTGGTTCTAAGTCTTGATATTCCAATATTTCTTTATTCCAAGTTTGATCAATTTCAATGGTCTTTACTTCTCCCTCTCTTTTTACTTCTAAAGTAAGACCCAATCCATTAGTGTTAGTATTGAAGTAATCAACTAGTTGTTGCCAAGAAGCAACTTCAATCCCGTTAATCTTTAAGATTTCATCACCAATTTTAACTCCTGCTTTATCAGCATGACTATCTTTAAAGAGGTTTCCTACAATGATTTTATCTAATGTTTTATAATCTGAGACGATGCCCACTGAATAAAAGTGGATTTCGGGATTAATAAGATAAGATATCCTTTCTCCATTTCGTTCTACAATAATCTCAATAGTAGATTTATAGTTTTTAGAAAGAGGATTTAAGACCGTACTGATATCTTCCCAGCGACTTACTGGTCGGTTATCAATAGCTACAATCTTATCATAATCTTTAAGCTTTTCATAAACTGGTGCGTTTGGAGTTATTTTATCAACTTCAGTGGAATCGTAATTTGGTGTTCCAATTACCGCACTAACGATTAAAAACAATACAATAGCCAACGCAAAGTTCATCAATGGTCCCGCTACAATACTCTTAAAACGAGCCCATAATGGTTTATTGTTAAAGTTACGATCGTATGGCGCAATTTGATAGCGTTGCTTTTGATTATAGATGACTATCGCATCGCGAGCTACTGTCGTCTTTATTTCGTTTCCTTCTTCATCACGGTATCTAATAAAAAGCTCATCATCTTTAGCTTCTTTAGTACCATACAAGTCATAATTAATAATAGATACTTTTGGTAAGTTTTCAAACTCTTTTAAATCAGGGTCTAAAACAATTCGAACTATTTTTTTATTTTCAATATCAATCCGTACTTCGGTTTTACCTTTTAAATGATCAGCTTCTAGTTCTTCACCGGCCATTGACACAAAACCGCCAATGGGGATAGCACGAATCGAATAATTCGTTTCTCCTTTTTTGGTTTGCCAAATTACCGGACCCATTCCTAGCGAAAACTCATGACATAAAATGCCGGCTCGTTTTGCGAAAAAGAAATGACCTGCTTCATGGACTAAAATGATTAGCCCCAGGATGAAGATAAAAGCGATCGCTCCAATTAAATAAGTCATTAACATCACCTATTAAACTTTCTATTGATTTTTTCTTTTATTTGGATATCAGTATTCAAAATATCATCAAGATTTGGATTATATATACTTGGAACTTGATTAAGTTCTTCCAAGATAATTTCTTCAATCTTTGAAAAAGCAATCTTCCCATTAAGGAATAAATTGACTGCTGCTTCATTGCTGGCGTTTAATACCGCTGGGTAAAGTCCACCTTTATTAACTGCTTCTTTAGCAATTTTCACTAAAGGGAAACGTTCATCATCTAACTTTTCAAACTCTAGCGTTCCCACTTCTTCTAAAACTAATGGTTTAACTAAAGAAAGAGTTTCATGGTGCGGATAAGACAAAGCAAATTGAATTGGTAGTCTCATATCACTTACCCCAAGTTGGGCTAAGATGCTATGATCCTTAAATTCAACCATCGAGTGAACAATACTTTGAGGATGGATTATGACGTCAATTTGGTCTAAATCCATATCAAACAAGTATTTAGCCTCTATGACTTCAAAGCCCTTGTTCATCATCGTTGCACTGTCAATAGTTATTTTTGCTCCCATCTTCCAATTCGGATGATTTAGGGCATCATTTACGGTAACGTTTTTCAAGTCTTCTCTTTTATTTTTTCTAAAAGGACCACCGCTTGCGGTGAGGATGAGGCGTTTTACATCTTCTTTATTTTTACCTAAAAGAATTTGAAAGATGGCTGAATGTTCACTATCAATTGGGATAAGTGATACATCGTGTTTTTTTGCTAGACTACTGATGATGTCTCCTGCCATCACTAAGGTTTCTTTATTAGCAAGCAGGATTTTTCGTCCTGCTTCAATTGCCTTAACGGTTGGGAGTAATCCCACTGATCCTACTAAACTATTTATGACTAATGGATTTTCTGCCTCAAAGGTTGCTGCTTTGATGATACCTTCATTTCCATAGCCAACTTCTATTTCTGGATACTTTGCTTTCAACAAGTTTGCTATTTCTTTACTTTTGGCACTGACAAAGGTCGGGTTAAACTTTTCTATGATCTTTTTTGCAGATTCGACATTTTCACCAAAAGCAATGCTTATTAATTTATATTCTAATGGTTTTTGTTCCATTACTTCAAGGACTTGCTGGCCAATGGAACCAGTTGCCCCTAATAAACAGACGTTTTTCATAGGAGTGCCTGCACCATTTCAATTACGGAGTGAACAACGTAAAAAGTCGCCCCCGCAAAAATCAAACTATCAAAGCGGTCCATTACTCCACCATGACCAGGAAAGAGTTGACCGAAGTCTTTTATTTCATAAGCACGTTTAATTTTAGATGCGACTAAATCGCCAATTTGAACAACAATCGTTAAAATAAAGGTGCTCACAATAACTAAGATCGTTCTAGTTGGTCCGTCTAAATCACCAAATAAGGCAACATCGGCCAATAAGACATAAAGAGTCGGAATAATGGTTCCAAAGAACGTTCCACCAATTGAACCTTCGATTGATTTTTTAGGGCTAATCGTAGGAGCAAGTTTTCTCTTACCCATGGTAATCCCGACAAAAAAAGCAAAGGTATCAGTCATCGTAACCGTAAGTAAAATATAAATAAACTTCTTTAATCCATCATCTAAAAAGCGATTACTGGTAGCAAGCGCGATCATAATCCCACCATAAAAGACCGCAAATAGTAAATACAAACTATTATCGGCTAATCTCTTATGTTTAATAACCGGGATACTAGTAATGATTAAAAAGGTCAATACTAAATATGGTACCAATAAGTTATATTCAGTTATGGTGCTAAAATAGACAGCAAAGACACCCAAAACAGAAAGAATTGGAACCGTATATCGATAGCGAAAAAGATCACTATCTTTGATACTAAACATTCTAATAAGTTCAAAGGTACCAACATAAGCTAGTGCTGATACTAATAAGACCATATAAATCTTTCCAATAAACATTATCGGTAAGAAAATGGCAAGCATGATGGCTGCAGTTATTACTCTTTTTTTCATTTTGTCAAACCTCCAAAACGTCGTTGTCGTAATTGATATTCTTCTAGTGCTTTATAATATTCTTTTTTATTAAAGTCAGGCCATAAGACCTTAGTGAAATACATTTCAGCATATGATAATTGCCATAATAAGAAATTACTTACTCTAATTTCACCACTGGTTCTAATCATCAAATCAACCGGTGGCAATCCTTTAGTATATAAGTTTTCTTCCACTGTTTGTTCATTAATATCATTAATGTCAATTTCATTAGTCTTTACTTTTTCACTGATTTTTTTTACCATTTGGACTAATTCTTGATGTGAACCATAATTTAATGCAATAACAAAAGTCATCTTATTATAGTCTTTAGTCAAATCCATGTAGTAATACTTTTTTTCCCGTAAATAGTCAGGAATTCGATCATCTTCCCCGATTACAATTACTCTTATTTCTTTACTTATTATATCACTTTCATGCTTTTTTAAAAAGTTTGTTGCCTCTGTCATCAAGTAATCAACTTCCGCTTGAGGTCGCTTCCAATTTTCCACACTAAAAGCATAAACCGTTAATACTTTAACTCCTACTTCCAGCGACGCCATCAATATTTCATATAAACGATCAGCACCTTTTCGGTGTCCCATATTACGTTTCAAACCGCGTTTTTCGGCCCAACGGCCATTTCCATCCATGATAACAGCAACATGATTTGGTATATTATTAAAGTTTTTAAGTTTTCTTTTCTTCATAATATCACCTATTACTAATATTATACTACATTTTACCTTTAGAATTAAAGACCATGATAAAAATAAATTACCTAAAAAAGAAAAAGGTGCAATCGCACCTAAATTGTCATAATTGCTTGTTCTTTTTCTTTTAAGACTTCATCAATTACTTGAATATGCTTATCAGTTGCTTTTTGAACAGTGTCAGTGTGTTTCTTTAATTCGTCTTCACTGATTAAACTATCTTTTTCTAGTTTCTTTAATTGATCTATTAGATCACGTCTAATATTACGAATCGCCACTTTTCCATCTTCAGCTAACTTTTTCGCTTGTTTTACCAGTTCTTTTCTGGTGCTTTCAGTTAGTGGTGGAATTGGAATGCGAATTACTGTTCCATCATTAATTGGGTTAAATCCAAGATTGGCAGTTTGGATTGCCTTTTCGATATTAGTGAAAGCAGTACGGTCATACGGTTTAACAACGATGGTTTGAGCATCTTGTGCTGCAACACTGGCAATTTGACTAAGTGGTGTTAAAGTACCATAATAGTCAACCATCACTGGGTTAAGGATTGACGGATTAGCTTGTCCGGTACGAATTTTTGCAAATTCTTTTTTCAAAACCTCAATTGACTTCTTCATTTTTTCTTCGCCTTGATTAATTACTGAATTAGGCATCAATACTCCTCCTTTACATTTCCTCTAAATTTTTAATTTGTGATTAAGGTGCCAATTGAATAGTCTTCAATGGCTCTTTTTATATTACCTGGAATCGTCATGTCGAAAACCAATATGTCAATATTGTTTTCACTGCAAAGGGTTGCAGCGGTCAGGTCCATCACATGTAATTTTTTAGTTAGCATTTCCGCATATGTCAAGCGGGTATAACGAACGGCACCATTTTCGGTCTTTGGATCGCGATCATAGACGCCATCAATACCATTTTTGGCCATTAAGATTAAATCTGCTCCTACTTCTGCAGCTCTTAGTGCAGCAGTGGTATCAGTTGAGAAGAATGGATTTCCAGTTCCTCCTCCAAAAATAACGATAAATCCTTTATCTAAGTGCGACATTGCTTTTCTCCGAATATATGGTTCAGCTACACTTGGAATCGATAATGATGTCATCGTTCTAGTTTCACAGCCCAATGATTCTAAAGCATTTTGTAAAGCTAATGCATTTAAAATGGTTCCAAGCATCCCCATATAATCGGCACTAGCTCGTTCCATTCCACATTCAACCGCATCACGACCACGCCAGATATTGCCGGCACCGACGATAATGGCTAGTTGAACGCCCGTGTCATGTAATTCTTTAATTTCTTCAGCAATCTTGCGTACACTTATTGGTGAGATCCCGACACCCGTACCTCCCGAAAGTGCTTCTCCGCTCAATTTTAATACTACCCTTTTCATATGCTACTAACCTCCTATAAAACAAGGCACAATAAAAAGGATTGTGCCTAATAATCAACAATTATTTAAACTCTTCTAATTGAGCAGCAACTTCTGCCGCAAAATCATTTGCACGTTTTTCCATACCTTCGCCAACTTCAAAGCGTACGAAAGTAACGATATCACTGCCATTATTTTTTAATTCTTGACCAACAGTAATGTCAGAGTTTTTAACGTAAATTTGGTCAACTAGACAAATGTCTTTCTTGAATTTATTAATACGACCTTCAACCATTTTAACAATGATGTTTTCTGGTTTTGGTTTAGCTGCTTCAGCATTTTCGTTTAATGCTTCTTGAGTTAATATAGTACGTTCATGTTCTAAAACGTCTTGTGGAATTTGATCTTCTCGCATATAACGAGGGTTCATAGCTGCAATGTGCATACAAATGTCTTCAGCAAGAACAGCGTCTTCGCCTTTAAGGACGTTAAGAACAGCAATTCTTCCACCCATGTGCTTATAAACACCAAAAACTTCATCGTCTTGTTTAGTTACTCTAACAACACGACGTAAGCTTATTTTTTCACCAATTTTTGCTGTTAAGGCTACTAAAGCATCAGAAACAGTTTCGTTACCGATTTTTGCTTCTAGTGCATCTTCAATAGTATTAGCATGGCTATCAATTAATGCTTGGCCAATATTATTTAATAATTCAACAAATTGATCGTTTTTAGCAACAAAGTCAGTTTCAGAGTTGACTTCGTAAATATATGCTTCGTTACCATAAGTAACTACATTACATAATCCTTCCGCAGCAATACGATCAGCTTTTTTAGCTGCTTTTGAAATTCCTCTTTCTCGGAGCCAGTCAATTGCTTTTTCAATATCGCCATTAGTTTCAGTAAGGGCTTTTTTGCAATCCATCATTCCAGCACCAGTTTTGTCTCTTAGTTCTTTAACTAGTGAAGCAGTAATCATTTATATTCCTCCTTAAAATTTATTCAGCCTATTATTCGGCTTTAGCATCAGTTTGTTCTTCAACTTCAGCTTTAGTTTCTTCGACTGTTTTTTCTTCTACTGGAGCGTCTGCTTCAGTTTCTTTTTTAGTTGTTTTTCTTGTACGTTTAGTTGTTTTCTTTTCTTCAGTAGCTTCGACTGTTTCTTCAACAGCTTCAGTTACTTCTACATCTTCTGCTTTTTTAGTTCTGCGTTTTGGTTTTTCAGTTGCTTCTGCTTCTTCAACTACTTCTTCAGTTTGAGGACGACGTCTAGCAGGTTGACGACGTTCTCTCCTAGGAGCTTCTTGACGCTCTTCTCTTGGTTCTTCTGCTAAAACATAAGGTTCAACTGCACCACCGTTACCTTCGATAACAGCGTTTGCCATAATGCCAACGATTAAACGAACAGCACGAACGCCATCGTCATTAGCTGGGATAACATAATCAACTTCATCTGGGTCACAGTTAGTGTCAACGATTGCGAATACAGGGATGCCTAATTTACGAGCTTCTAATACTGCATTGCGTTCTGTTTTAGGGTCAACCACGAAAAGTGCTCCCGGTAAGTTTTGCATATCTTTAATTCCACCAAGGAATGTTTCTAATTTTGCTAATTCTTTCTTAAGTTCAATAACTTCTTTTTTAGGTAATACATCAAAAGTACCATCTTCAGCCATTTGTTCAATACGATGTAATTTAGCGATTGAACGACGAACGGTCTTGAAGTTAGTCATTGTTCCACCAAGCCAACGTTTGTCAACAAAGAATTGTTCACAGCGAAGAGCTTCTTCACGAATGATTTCTTGAATTTGTTTTCTTGTTCCAACAAATAATACTTTATTATTGTTTCGAACGATGTCACGTAAAGCGGCGTATGATTCTTCGATCTTTTCCATTGTTTTTTGTAAATCGATGATATAAACACCATTACGTTCTCCATAAATATACTCTTTCATTTTAGGGTTCCAACGGCGAGTATGATGACCGAAGTGAACTCCAGCTTCTAATAATTGTTTCATAGAAACTACAGACATGTTTTTAATTCCTCCTATTTTTATTTTGTTATGGCCTCCAGAAGTCTCATCGTATCCCGCCACTATAAGCACACGACGATTTACTCAACTCCTGTGTGTATTTTTTGCCTTTACTATTATAACACAATCAAGTTTTATCTTCAACCATTTGAACTATTTTTTTTAAAAGGTGTGATTATCTTGTGATAATTTCTTAAGTGTTATCTTTTGAT